>Ga0304730_1001265_pt1 | contig 19464 bp, 10 predicted proteins | sample M_130628_MF_Meta_FD_190474 | JGI IMG/M metagenome (GOLD analysis project Ga0304730, IMG submission 190474) | Freshwater microbial communities from Lake Montjoie, Canada to study carbon cycling - M_130628_MF_MetaG (v2) (version 2) | ecosystem: Environmental > Aquatic > Freshwater > Lake | place...
GCTATATTTTAATCCCATGTTGGACAAAAAGTAATCAGAATCGGCACCTTGTGTTGTTACCGTTCTACCTATATAAGTAGCATCCCATTGAAAACGAAGGTTTTTAGAAAGGTCCAGAGAGGTATTACCATTTGCATTAAAATTCAAACTTTTTTGGATGGTTTCAATGCCATTGGGATTTCCTTTAACATAAAACCGAAAAATATTTCCAGAAGCATACAGCTTCCACCATGAAGTTAATTTTACACTGACAGAAGTTTCCATCCCTGAACTTATGGCAGTTCCCGCATTGGTGTATGTTCTCCACAAGATTGTTCTTGAATATATGTCATTGACTCTAAATACTTTATCTTTCGTATAATTAAAATAGGCTATAGCTGAAAGTTCTACTTTTGACCAAGTCTTTGAAAAAGCTACCTCAAAAACCTCTGCTAGCTCAGGTCTCAAATTGGGATCACCCAGTTCAATGGTTTCGGCATGCCTGTGATTTTTAAAGGGAGACATCAACTTTGTGGTTGGCCTGTCAATACGCCTGTTATAGGCTATTCTTAAAGATTGTGCATTTTTAAAGGATCTCAAAAATTGAATGGATGGAAAAAGGTTCAATTTCTCGTAAACAAAAGGAGCCTCACCAAGCAGATGAGTTAAAATTCTATCCATATATTCCGATCTCAAGCCAATATTATAATTCCATTTTGTAAGAGATCCATTCAGATTTGCATAAGCAGCATGGATTTGCTGCCTTAAATCCATGTTATCATTAAAAGCTGGATCAAGTTCCCATTTTTGACTGACAATTTTAAGATTTTCAAAAACAAAATCACCTGCATGATGAACAGACCTGAATTGATACCCCAACTCCAGTTTTTTATTATCGGCTAAAGCCTTTTGATAGTCTATTTGCCAGCGCAAAGCGGTTAACGGACTCCTTTCTTCTGATTTTTCATGCAAGGAAATCTGTTTATTATCTTCATTTTCATCTATATTATTTAGCGGACCGCCTAAAACCGAGAATTCATAAACACCTAGCACGGTTACCTTGCTTTTATTGGCAAAATTTCTGGTATAATCAGCATTCACTGTTTGAAAATTTCCCGTTCTTACATATAGATTTTGATTAAAAAAACGACGAACTGGCGAACCAAACGATTGATTAAACAGATCGATATTATTACCTGTTTTTAAAAATTCTTCATAATGTAAATTGGCCGTTCTATCTGTTTGCTTTTCACCCATATACCAGTTTACATTAAAAATATCATTTTTACCTGAAGTATAAGACACGCCAGACCTAATTCCGAACTGATAATCCTTATAATTTCTTATCCCTTCTGAAGGAAGAAAAGTAAGAGAATCTTTTAATAATGTTCTAATTTCTCCAATCCTAAATCCTTCAATATCAAAGCGCCTATAATCAGCTCCAACAAAAAAACTACCTTTTGAACCTGTATAATTGGCTAAAAAATCAGATCCGTATCGTAAAGTTTCATTACCTCCTGACATGCCATTGGCAATAAGACTCCAGCCTATTAATTGATCTTTCTTAGTAATAATATTAACAATTCCAGATTTGCCGTCGGCGTCATACCTTGCAGAAGGAGAAGTGATTAATTCAATTTTTTCAATAGCGTTAGCCGGAATTTGAGCCAATGCATCAGAAGCCGTTCTTTGGGTAGGTTTTCCATCTATCAACACTAGAAAGCTGGCACTTCCACGCAATAAAATTTCACCTTCAACATTTACGGTTACAGAAGGAAGCCTAGAAATAAGATCCAGTCCCGTTCCATTGGCTGCATTTTGAAATTGTTTGGTATCAAATATTTGTTTATCTATTTGAACCGTCTGTGTTTTTCTCTCTCCACTGACAGTTATTTCCTCAAAGGTACTAACCGATGAAGTAAGATAAATAGCAGGAAGATTCACTCCCTTTTCCTCTGGCTTGAAATCAAGTGATTCATAACCCATAAATTGAAAGCGAAAAATACTGATATTTCCTCGTTCATATTTAATTTGAAATTTACCGTTCACATCAGTAACCGTTCCTGCAACGATAGCAGAGTCTTTACCTAATACCGATACCGAGGCAAACTCAATGGGTTTCTTGGTTTCACTATCAAACACAATTCCTTGATATTGTGATAATTGACCATAAACATTATTAAATATCACGAGTGATATAAACAATACAAAGGGTGATTTCAGCATATATTCATTTAACCAAACAAATATACTTTAAAATATAGTAATACTACTCAACCGTTAACCACGTATAGCTTTCAGCTGGAATAGTAACCACTAGGTCAGCTTCATAATTTCTATTTAACTTTAAAGAAATTGGTTTCCCCTCCTTTTCTCTGAACACAGCTGTATCTGTCAGACCTGTGTAATAAAGTGGTACCGGAATGGTTCTGGTGATGTCCTTTTTAGTAGGATTGTACAACATAAGCAACCCTTTGTATTTACCCGATGGATCGGCATGTAACAACCCGTCCCAATCCCTGCCATCGGCTCTACGTAGATGAATCATATCGGCATTTAAAATATCCCGATATTTTTTATACCAAGCGACCGTTTTTAGAACCAATTGCCTGGTTTCCTCCGTGTCATATAATCGTGGCCCCCGGTAACAAGCCTGGACTCCTGCGCCATAGTATTGCATCATCAGATTTTCATAATCCTTTAGATGCTCGCTTAAAGGTTCAAGAATAGCTTCCGGTCCACCCCCTTGATATTTTGTCAGGGGAACAAAGCCCCAGCTCATGGAACCCATTTTTTCCAGGGTACCGTCGTGAATATTTTGTCTGTTTAAGACCCTTTGTTGTTCTCTTGAAAGGGAAAAATTAACCTCTCTGTAACCAATGGCAATCTTATGCGTACCGTCTAAAAAATACCAATCAGGTGCATTGATATAAACCCCTTTTTCATTTAACCACCTATAAAGTTCCTTTTGAATTTCCATCTGCCTCCATTGAGAATCATCTAATCCTTCATGCCCGGGATGTGAGGTAGAAGCGCATAAATCACCGGGATAAGGTCCATCATTTTCCCAAATATCAAATCCTGTTTTTTCAAAAAAATACTTTATTTTATCCCTGAAATTAAGTCCCCAGGTGCTTCCAAAACAAGGAGCATTACCAAAAAGAGCGCCACCGGGCTTTCCTGTTTTGGGATCAATGACATCATGTTCATCACTAATACGACGGCTACTGAATAGGGCATAACCACCAAGTAAAATGCCCTTGCTATGTGCATAATCTGCTAATTTTTTCCATCGCGTAATATTGATTTCCGACGTGTCCTCCATTTTCAGATGACTACCAAAACTCAGGATTACGGCTTCATAACCAGTTTGGACACATTGATCAATACAACGGACCACTTCTTCATCGTTTTTGCTCACCAAATGCATGAAAACAGGATTCTGGGTAGTCCAGGGCGCTATGGTTCTATACATTTTTTTTAGCATCAATCCCCTCCTTTGTCTGTCATAACTGTCCATCAAGAGTTCATTGGTTTTGACTGAAGTAAAAATTTCGCCCCTTTTCAGTGTAATACCCGGTGCTCTTTCCGGGTAAATTTCAAGCAAACAAGGGGTTTGAAAATTATAATTCACCTGGGAAGTATAAACGCTATCGGTTTTCCAATGGGTAGTCTGATCACTAATATCATAACGCATGGCATTATTAAAGGCATAATTGGTCTCAAAATAGATTCCATGCTGTTTTTTCATTTCATCAGGAGAACCGACGACCGCACTTTCTTCTTCCACCAAACCAAGTACCTCATTTACCACGCGATGTAATTTCACTTCTTTTGATGATTCATTGAGAATAGTCAACCATTTAACTATCAAAGGAATACCATCATATAGCGCATAATGAACTTCTACTTTTAACCCTTTCAACTCATTAAAAGGAGATTCAAACTTAAGAACCAGTTCTTTTCCGGTGGCGCGCAAAAATTTACCTGTCCAGGTTTTAGATTTCCATTGAATGCCAGGTTTAATATCTGTAACCTGATAACTGTTAAACGTAAAATCATTTTCCCCTTTTGTCAGAGAAGGAAGCCATTCTGGTAAAAAATAACCATTTTCCTTTTGACCAACCAAGCCCCCAATCTGATATTCTTTATGATCAATAATCAGGCGAGCTTCAGGCTTTATGGCCCTTATCAGTTGCTGTTCATTCGTCAGATTCGCGAAATCAAAGCAACCTATATTTTTTCCCAAATAGAAGGATCTTCTCAATAATCCATTTTGGATAACCAGCGTATTATTCTCTTCTATTACCGTTGTCTTTTGTGGAATGGAATGAATTAGCCAATCAGATTTAAATGATTGGGCATTTAAACCGGAGGAAAAGAGGATAGCCAGAAACCAAAAGTATTTCATTATTTTACATTTTACACTAAAAATAAAAAAGGGAATGATAAAACAATCATTCCCTGCTAAATATAGTTTATAAATACATTAAAATTAACTCTTCCAGAATTATGAAAATATATATGATTTTATCCCTTTTGAAATACTTTTATATAATCTACAACAAACCAACGTGGGAAAACGGTCCTTGCGTCGGGTGAGCCTGGAAAATTTCCTCCTATGGCCAGATTGATGATAAAAAAGAAGGGTTGATTAAAGGGATAAGGCTGACCATTCAAATCAGCAGGAGTCAACTGATGATAAGGTACATTATTAACCAGCCATTGAATCTTATTTTCCTCCCAAACGATAGAAAACACATTAAATGAAGTGTTATAATCATATTCACCTGTTGAAAAATTTGCCCCGGTTCTGAAACGATGCTGTGCCAGGGTGGCACCAAAATGTGCCGTTCCAACTACTCTGTTTATTTTATCTCCACTGGCCTCCATAATATCTATTTCGCCGCAAGACGGCCAGGAAACCTGAGGAATATTATCTCCTAACATCCAAAGTGCCGGCCAATAACCCTTTCCTTCCGGAACAGCGGCTCTAATATCGATACGACCATATTTGAATGATTTTTTTCTTTGCGTAGTCAGCCTGGAGGAAGTATAATTTTTACCTCCTACCGTTTCCTTTTTTCCCTCAATGATTAAATATCCATCGGAAAGTTGGGCATTTTTTTCCTGATAAAATTGTAATTCGTTATTTCCCCAGTTACAATTTCCGGGACAGCCATCGCCCAGTTCGTAATTCCAAACCGCGCTATTCAGATTAGTTCCCTGAAAACCCTCTTCCCAGACTTTAGTGAAACCAGCATAAGCATCAGGTGAAATATATCCCGTTTTAGGGATATTAATTTTATCAATTAAACTAAAATCATCGTTGACTAAATTAATCGTAAATCGAGTGGGCTCAACCACTGTTGCATTTAAGCCCTGAATGATGACCATTTCGATTTTTTCATCGGTCTCCTTAACGGCATCCCCAAATATTTTAATAGGAATGGACACTGAAAGTTCTCCCGGTTTCATAAATATTTTGCCCTCTGTAATGGCTTCATAATCAGAACCAGCAGTGGCTGTTAATCCATTTACCTGATATTTAACCATCACCTGGGTTCTGTTTTCCCCTTTCAGTTGAATACCTATTTGTATGGTTGTATCTTTATTACCTTCAGGAATAGAGATTGACCCAGAAGAAAAAGAAATCTGAGGCGCATTATAATCTGGTAATTCGGTTATTTCACCCTCCTTAAAACACCCTTGTAGTAAAAGAGCAAGGACAAAAAATATAATGATATTTACTGAGGTCTTCATTTAGTCTATTTTTTGATAAACTCTAACATAATCGATTTGAAATCTTGCGGGAAAAGCGGAAGAATCTACCCCCATTTTACCGCCCAGATTACCGCCTACAGCGAGGTTTAAAATGATATGAAAGGGCTGATCAAAAGGCCATTTTTTACTATCTGCTAAAGCTTCCTTATAAAAGGTGAAATATATTTTACCGTCAAATAAGAAATCCATTTTTTCAGGTGTCCAGTCAATAGCATATAAATGATAAGCTTCATGAGGTTTAATTTTTCCAACTCCACCTCCTTTTTGAGTACCAATCATGTGATTAAACGCTTCCGTGTGCACCGTTCCAAAAATAGAATCCTGAGCAAATCCTACATGCTCCAATAAATCAATTTCCCCGCTTCCAGGCCATTCCCCATAGTTATTTTTTTCTGGAAGAAGCCAGATGGCAGACCAGGTACCTAAGCCTACAGGAGTTTTAGCTTTCATTTCGAAATATCCGTATTTCCAGGAAGCCTTGTTTCGGGTTAACAATCGGGCGGAAGTATATTCTTTTCCCCCCATTTTTTCCTTTCGAGCTTCTATGATTAATTTACCCTTTTCAAGGCGCGCATTATCAAGATCAGATTCGGTGTAATATTCCCATTCATTATTTCCCCATCCACATATTCTGGGACAACCATCCCCCACATCATAAGTCCATTTATTTGAGTCAGGTAAGCCTGTTTTTGAGAATTCATCAGACCAAACCAGTTTGTACTTTTGGGGAGGCTTTGAAAAAGAGAACAACAAAATAGTACACAGAATCGAATAAAAAGTTAAGTATTTTAACATAAAAATCATTTAACGTGCTTCAAAATATAATTCAAACCAACCTCCTCCTTTTAAAAAAGGGGTTCTGACAATTAACTCTTTTTCCGTTAATCGTACAATATCATAGATATTTGAGGCGTCCCAAACACCCATAAATGCACCCTCCGGAAGTTCTATACGAGGAAAACCTGCGGGTCCAAGTGGGATTAACTGCCATTGTGGTTTTCCAGGCAGTGCAAAGGGAACAGGTTTGTATCCATTCCAAGGATCGACAGTCAATCCATTATTATCGTAAGTAAATTTATTTTCTGCCCAGGCAAAACAGAAATTATCATCATACTGCTCATTTTGAAGACCATTTACCGGGGAAGTGAACCATTCTGCTGACCCTGGAGTAGGCCCAACCGCTACTGCTCCAGCCTTTTTACTAAAAGTCCAGCATTTCCGACTGGTTGGGTCACACCCTCCGGCAAGTAATGTTGCCAATCCTGTGCAAGGTGTAACGGCATCTTTGGGTACAAATACGGAAAAACTTTGCTGAATTGTACCAGCTCCACCTTTAAATGAACCTGACCAAAGGATATTATATCTTCCTGCTTTAGGAAAATAAAAGGTATCTAATCCTTTTTTTGTCCTATCAGGACTTGCTCCAACAGCTGACCATAAACGATCAAAAATTAGATCACTTTTCTCACTAACCACCACCCGATTAGAATCAGATTTTAACTGCACAACGGATAGGGTTGGAGCATCAGGCAATTTCCCTAACTGAATATCTGGTTCCTGATAGGATTCACATCCCACGAATATTATGAAAAACAAGGGAAAGGCAACGAATCCTTTAAATAATATATAATACGAATGTTTCATGTTCTTTAACTTTAGCGTGGCTTAATATCCCTGATTTTGAGTCACAGCCCCATTGCTTGCCTGAATCTGTGATTGAGGGATAGGAAATACCTTATGAATATTTTCCTTAAATCCTAAAGGGCCCAGAAAACTTACCGCTCTCCCTGTTCTCACCAGATCAAAAAACCGATGTCCTTCCATGGCCAGTTCCATTCTTCTTTCATTATAAATGGCTTCTAACAATGTGTTTCCGGAAGAGGTTATTTCTGGCAATTTAACTCTTGCTCTTACCTGATTCAATGCATTTCTGGCGCTGGTCTGATCGCCTGACTGGAAGGAGGATTCAGCCAAAAGAAGTAAAATATCAGCGTATCTGATCACACGGTCGTTTGTTCCACCGTTAGGATTTGGGTCTCCAAAAGTGGCTTGCTCGCTTCTATTATTAAAATATTTTTTACCATAATAATCGTGTGGATACCCACCTGTTGACTCTTTTGTAAAAATACCCCGGTCACCCATGGGTTCACCTACCCTAAAAACGGTTGCTTTTAAACGGGGATCTTCTGCACCTGATGAAAGGAAGGCATCAACTAAACTTTTGGTAGGAATATTAAATCCATATCCATCAAATTGTCCTCTTGCACGAACAAAAACATTGGTAAAAGTTCCTTCATTATTATTGTTATTCCCCCAATTTCCTCCTGATTCAGTCATGTACTGTATTTCAAATACAGATTCTACGCCATTTTCACCAGCTTTTGTGAAAATACGATTGAAATCGGCCTCTAATTTATATTCTCCCGATTGAATTAAAGCTTCCCCTATCTTCTTTGCATCGGCCCATTTTTTCCTCCAAACCAACGATTTTAAGAGTAAACCCTGAGCAGCACCTTTAGTTATTCGACCCATGTCGGCCTGAGTGTATTGACTGCGCAGAGGCAATGAAGAAATGGCGTTGGTTAAATCACTTTCAATCAAATTCCAGATATTTTCCGCTGATGATCTTGGCATTTTATATTCTGAAGGAGATAAAAGATGATCTACCTTTGGAACATCACCAAAAATAGTGACCAGATTATAAAAGAACCAGGCTCTTAGAAAATAAGCTTCGCCTAAAATTCTTCGCTTGAGTTTTTCATCCATCACGATAGATGGAATTTTTTCGAGGACGATATTTGCTCTGTTTATTCCTTCGTAATCAGCAGCCCACTCTGCTGCCAGATACCCCGTATTGACAGGACCCTGAAATTGTTCAAGGGCAGCCAAAAGAGGCTGATCATTATCACCTGAACCTCCTTTTACCGCGTCATCAGACATAATATCGCCCCAAAACCAGCGAAAATGACCTTCAGGAGACATTTCAAATTGTAACGCAGCATAAGCAGCATGAATAGCGGAAACTGCGTCGGCTTCTGTTTGATAAAAGTTGTCAAGCGTTGTTCCAACCAATGGTTTTTTATCTAATAATAACTCCTCACAACCATTTAAAGAAAATAAAAACAGCAGAACAATCCATTTATTAAATCTAAACTTCTTCATTTTTTTATTTTTAAAATCCAAGTTGCAGCCCTAGGGAAGCCATTCTTGCCTGAGGGTAAAAACCTTGATCGATTCCTAATTCCAAAGACCCACCAACACTACCAATTTCAGGATCTAAGCCAGAATATTTTGTGAGCGTCCATAAATTTTGACCACTAAAATAAATTCTCGCTTTATCGATTTTCCATTTTTTCAACAGCTTATGTTTCAAATCATACCCCATTTGAATATTTTTTAATCGCACAAAGGAACCATCTTCAATAAAGCGGTCTGACACCCTTGCGTTCTTATTTGGGTCATTTAAATTAACTCTTGGTTCCGTTGCAGATGTTCCGGGACCAGTCCACCTGTTCAGCGCCGATTGAGGTCTGTTGGAATAGAAAAAGTCATACCTGAATATGCCATTATAAATATCATTCCCCTGAGTACCTTGTATAAATATGCTTAAATCAAAACCATTCCATTGTACCTGAGAGGTAAAACCATAAGTAAAGGAAGGGGTAGGATTTCCAATATAAGTTTGATCTGTTTCATTGATGATACCGTCACCATTCAGGTCCTTAAAACGAATATCTCCAGGAGCTGTTTTTTCATTTTGGAATGCATGAGCCTTAATTTCCTCCAGCGATTGAAAAATGCCATCCGTCCTATAACCGTAAAAAGAAGCGACAGGATGTCCAACATCCGTTCTGGACACATTTCCCGCAGAAAAAACATTTCCTGTGATGATAGGTTCTCCGCCTAAGCCAAGGCTTAGGACCTCTGATTTTACGAAGCCAATATTTGCGCCTACACTATAATTTAACTGCTTTTTCTTTCCTTGTAAAAGAAAAGATAGCTCCAATCCATTATTAGTCATTGTCCCCACATTTTGAAAGGGAGCTCTCAATCCAACTAAGGTAGGAATGGGTATTCTGGCAAGCATATCTCTTGTGGTCTTCTTGTAATAATCTGCTGTAAAGTGAAATTTCCCATTGAACATTTCCAGGTCCAGGCCTGTATTTATCTGTTCTCCCGTTTCCCATTTTAGATCTGGATTACTTGCTTCCAGCGGAGTACTTCCACTGGTAATCGTTTCCGACGGCCCAAAAGTATAATTTTGACCCGCATAAACTACCGTGGTATAGCTGTATTCGCCAATTCGGTCATTTCCATTTTGTCCCCAGCTTGCTCTCAGTTTCAAGAAATTTAAGGCTTCTAATCCCCAGAAATCCTCTCTGCTTACAACCCAACCAGCCGAAACAGAAGGGAAGTAGCCATACCTGTTATTCTTACCAAATCTGGAAGAACCATCCCTTCTAAGGGTAGTAGATAATAGGTATTTATTATCAAAGTCGTATTGAAACCTGGTAAAAAAAGAAAGCATTCCCGAGGCTGACGCATAATCACCCGAACCTTGCGATTCTCTTGGCGCAATGGTATTTCCAAGAAAAGCATCCTTTACTTTATTGGAAGGCAGATTGGTATTTGAACCCGTTAAGAAATAATAACTATTTGCCAGTGCCGTTGAGCCAAGCAAAGCATTTAATTTATGTTTCCCTTTGGTAAAGTCCCAGGTTAAAACATTTTCCCATTGCCAGTTTTGCCAGGTAAAATCATTTTTTATAACGGTATTTATCGGATTTCGCTCACTTGCCGGCGCATCATTACTGGTTGGGTCAAGACTTAAATTGTACGTTGGAATAAATATGGACTGACTGGCAAAAGTCTCATCTCTATTGAATGAAGACCTAAAAACCAACCCCTTTCGTAGATTAAAATCAGCTTGAATACTACTTAACACCCGGTTACTTTGCCAAGTATTATGTTGATTTTCAATAGCATTGACAGGATTTGCCAAATCGGTATCCACATAAATCGAATAATTATACGTTCCATCAAATTTACGGATAGAAGTTACCGGATCGATATTTAAAGCTCTAACCAGGGGCGTATTAAATTCATTATTCTCGGGCAGGCCATTTCTGTTCAGATTGGTATAAAGTACGTTTCCTCCAATTTTAAGCCAGGGCTTTAATTGCTGGCTAATATTTAATCGCGCTGTATATCTCTCAAAACCAGATTTAGCTCCTCCAACGACACCAGCCTGATTAAAATAACTTCCACTCAAGGCAAATGTTGATAAAGCAGAACCGCCTGTAAGGGACAATTGATGACTTTGAATGGGGGCAACCTGGAAAATGGCTTCCTGCCAGTCTGTTCCTTTTCCTAAGCTTTCTGGATTTGAAAACGCAGAAAGAGGCGTTTTCCCCGCAGCGATATGGGCTTCGTTTGAGAGGATAGCATATTCTCTGGCATCGAGCAAATTCATTTTTTTCCAGGCTTGTTGTTGTCCAAAATAATTTTCATATTGGATAGAACCATACTGCTTCTCTGCCATTTTTCCCGTTTTCGTTGTTATTACCACAACGCCATTTGCCCCTCTTGAACCATAAATTGCAGCTGACGCTGCATCCTTTAATACATTTATAGTAGCAATATCCCCTGGATTTAAAAAATCAATACCGGAAACCGGAACACCGTCAACCAAATAAAGAGGCTCACTATCATTAATCGTTCCTGTTCCTCTAATTCTTACGGAAAGGCTACTTCCTGGTGAACCAGAATTTTGAGTAACCTGAACACCTGCCGTTTTTCCTTGAATAGCTTGTTCAGCTCTCAATAAGGGAACCCCTTCCAGATCCTTTGATGAAACCGTTGAAACGGCTCCTGAAATAGCACTTCTAATTTGAGTACCATACCCAACAACCACTATTTCATCCATGACAGAAGAAGAAGGGTTCAGTATTATTTGAAAAACCCGCGTTTTGCCAACTATTATTTCCTGTGTCTCCATACCAAGATAGGAAATCACTAAAACACTTTTTTCATTGGGAACAGTCAATTCAAAGGTTCCGTCCAGATCAGTTACAACACCGTCTTGTGTATTTTTAATCAAAACGGTGACACCTGTAAGCTTTTCATTACTTCCATTTTCTGAGACGGTCCCCTTTATTTTTATTTGAGCAAAGACCCCATTGCTTCCCGAAATGGAAGCCAGAATCAACAAGCATTTTAAAAGCCTCATTCCCATCAATTTGTTAATTTATTTATGGATTTATCACCAATTTACGGACATCTCTTTTCTGACCCTGTTGTATAACCGCCCAATACACCCCCGGCTGAAGGCCTCTTAAATCCATATTTAAAGATTGAACTGCCTTAGGTAAAGTGTAAGACTGACAAACACGACCTAAGACATCAATTAACATCCAGCTGGCTGTTTCTGAGCCAGCTAATTTTAAATTCAACTGAATCTCATCGGTTGCAGGATTTGGAAAAATGCTGAACAGCGGCGCGAAGCTAATATCCCTGGCATCCGTTGTAGTGCAATTTGTACAAGCATTAAAACAAGCTACACTTAAAACGCTATCCTTACTTACCGTTAAAACCCTGTTTGTAAATCCACCTGATGTAACCGTACATGATTCTCCACCTTTAAATTCTTCCTGTGCTGTCCATCCGTCAATTTGATATTTAAATTCAAATTTTCCATCAGGTAAGTTAATTTCTGCTGTCCAGATTTTATCATTATCGTCATCTTTCAGAGGATTTTTATTAGCCGACCATTCATTGAATTGTCCACTCACATAAACCCCAACAAAAGACTTCGCGTAAGATTTCATGTTAACTCTAAAAGTTACTTTTCTGGTCACTTGAACACCACAATTTGCAGTGGTAGTGCACTGTCCGAAACAGGTATTTAAAATGGTATCTTTGATAAAAGGACCCATTTTCCTATCATTATAATTATCTGAATTGGCACAAGCCTGTCCGCTGATAATTTCCTTACAACTGTAATCAGCACAAGAACCATTAGTAAAAGTATAGTAGGAAGTAAATCCTATGGGTCTTTCAAAGGTAATGGAGTAGATACCGTCTTTATCAGCATCTTTCAGGGGGAAGTTTCCTGGTACACCAAAATTTCCGCCACCTGCTATGAATATACCCGTTGGAGCCACTGTGATATGCTGTGTTCCAAGATTAACCTTAAATTTGATAGCTTTTCCACAAGCATAACAGCTATTAAAACAAAAAGTATCCTTTTTAACACCCGACGCTGGAATAACCAGATTTCTGTTGGTAAAGCCACCATCTGTTACCGTACAGGTTTCAGTACCTAAAAATTCTTCTTGTTTTGCCCATTTATCGAGTTGAAATTTATATTGTATCGTTCCTGGGTCGAGAGACAATCTGGTTGTCCAAATACCATCCTTGTCATTGTCTTGAAGTGGATTGGAACTATCAGACCAGTTATTAAATGTTCCACTGATATAAACCGTTTGAAAAGCACCAGTGTATTTCTTCATATCAACGGCGAAATCAACATCAACTTTACTTGGTGCTGCAGCTGTACAAACCTTTATATCATCAACATAATTTGTATCAGAAGAAGTAGCACCCGTTTTTCCAAAGTCAGGAAATAGTACAATGGTCTGGTATGTAAAACTTGCAGCTGGTTTTTTAGGATCTTCCAGAGACGGCAAAGTAGGATCGAAACATATTTCCACCCATTCTTTTGCTTTCGGCACTTCCACTTGTTGCACCCAATTGGCACCGCCTGTTGATGCACCTTCTAGTTTTACAGCAAAAACACCCGCTTTTTTCATCCATACTTTCATACAAATTTTAGAACCTGGCGCTGTAAAGCTTACTGGAATTTTAGGATTTGGAGAACTAAATGCACCAGCCCACGTCTGACCATCTGCCGGTTTAAATATTTCAATTACTTTTTTACTGTCATTTCCAGCAGTCGCCGCAGGGTTATTCACCACTTTATTCTTTTGTCCATCTAATCCACTACCAAAATATTGGAAAACGGTCGAGGTGGAATCCACTTCAAAATCGAGTACCGTTTTACAACCTGGTGCAGGGGGAAGTTTCAGAATGAAATCATCCAGGTAAGAAGTTCCTGCAGATTGAGCGCCTGTTTTTCCAAAATCAACAAACACTACAAAACGTTTATAACTGAAACCCAAGGCAGCTTTAAACGGATCTTCTATAGATGCCTTACTAACATCAAAACAAACTTCAACCCATTCTTTTACCTTATTTACAGGTTCGGTAATCGTCCAGTTAGGTCCCCCATTGGTTGATCCCTCAAATTTTAAGGCTACGTTTCCCACCTGATTCATCCATATTTTCAAACAAACAACAGACCCTGGCTTGCTTAAATCTATGGCCTTATCAAAATCAGGAGTAATGAATGCACCCGCCCAGGTTTGAGCATCTGCAGGTTTTACATATTCCGCTACTTTCAAACTGGTATTTAACCCGGTCGCGCTTGGATTATTGATTATCTTATTTTTCTGACCGTCCAGTCCACTGCCAAAATATTGGAAATCTTTGCTGGTTTCTGGTTTTTCAAAATCCAAAATAACCGTTTGACCCTGCATGGAATTCATGAACAGGGAAAAGCTAAAAAGTAAGTAAAGTATTTTTTTCATGCTTGCGTATTTTAGAAAATAAATGATGACTTAACAAAAGTAATCTTTACATGATTTATTCCCATATTTTATATTACAACACCAATACAACACCCATTTTAAATTACATCATTCATTACATCATTACTACATCAAATGATAAATATTAAACGTTATCTTTACAAATGTTTCTTTACAAAAGCCTTTATAGCTATTATTTTTTAAAGGAAAATCATGAATCATTTTTTATTAAAAATTCCTTTCATTTCCTTACTTTTTATTTTTCCTACTTTCTCAAATAGTCAGGGGCTACCCTTTATTTCAAATTTCGAAAAGGGAATCTACCAGGGAGGGACGCAAAACTGGGAAATAACCTGTGATGAAAATGGCGTTTTACTCGTAGCTAATAATGATGGTTTATTAGAATATGACGGGTATTCCTGGCGTAAATATCCTGTGAAAAATCAGACCATTGTGCGTTCCGTTCTTTTGGACAATGAAAATAAAGTCTACGTTGGGGCACAAGGAGAGTTTGGTTATTTTATTCAAAAAAATGAAAATGAAAAATCGTTTTTTTCCTTTCAAAAACAATTTGATTCTCTGGGATTAAAATTGGAGGATATCTGGGATATCGTTAAAGATAAAGAGGGCACTATTTATTTTTATTCCGGACGGAAATTATTCAATCTTAAAAATGGAAAACTAACCTACAAGGAACTACCCGCCGATATTTCTTATTTAGGTTTTGTGAAGGACCAACTTTTTATCCATTGTTTACAAAAAGGACTTTATAAACTCGACCTAAAAGGAAATCCTGTTTTTTTGACCACCATTGGCATCAAAGATGGTCCTGTGACCATGGTTTTGCCTTTCAATGAGACCATTTTTTTGGTAACCACTTTGGAAGGATCTCTGTATTTATTAAATGAAAATAATCTGCGTTTTTGGAAAACCGAGTCTTTAGCTTACCTCGAAAGTAATAAAATTTATACCGCAACCCTTTTGAATAATGGACAATTTGCCTTAGGAACCTCAAGGGGAGGAGTGGTTATTGTGGACAAAAAGGGTAAAACCCAATTTATTCTCAATAAAGCGAATGGGCTTATTAACAACAATGTCCTGAGTCTTTTTAATGATAAGCAAGGAAATCTTTGGGCCGGAACGGACAATGGTATCTCTTGTATCCAGTTCTTTTACCCCTTTACTTATCTATTCCCCGACGAAAATATGGGCGGTACAGCTTATTCTGCTATAAAAAAAGGAAGAGATTTCTACTTTGGAACGGTGAACGGTCTTTATAAACATACCGCCGAAGAAAATGGAAGTCTGGCGAATTTCAAAGGTAGATTAATCCCCAATACGGAAGGTCAGGTATGGCAGGTTCAATCTATCGGAAAGGATATATGGGTGGGACATCATCTAGGTGCTTTTGTTTTTAACAAAAAAGACGAGCACAGTCATATTTTAAAAAATACTGGCGCCTGGATATTTAAAGAAATTGCTGGAAATAAGAATAAATTACTTTGTGGCACTTATAATGGTGTTTATATACTGGAAAACAAAAATGGAAGCTGGATTGCATCAGAGAAATTACCCAATTTTGAAGAATCATCTAGAATAATGGTGCAAGAATCAAATCATTCTTTTTGGATTGCTCATCCTTACAGAGGAATTTTCAACCTTCAGCTAAAAGAACCTGATTTCTTATCAGCTAATGTGAAATATTTTAATTCAAAGCAAAAATTACCCTCTAATAATGGAAATTCCGTCTTTTCCTTGCTCAATCAAGCCGTTTTTACTACCGAAAATGGAATTTTTAGGTATGACCCCATTCAACTTTCATTTTTTCCATATACCTTGCTAAATCAGGTTTTTGGAACTTCCATCAAAGTAAAAATGTTGAAGGAGGGATTTAATGGAACTATTTGGTTTGCTCAAGGAGAAGATGTTGGGTATTTAGTACGATCAAAAAATGAAAAAGATTCCGTCGTTTTTAAAAAGAAACTGATTCCTTTTTTAAAAAATAAACTGGTTGGTGGTTTTGAATTTATCTATCCTTATGAAAAAGATAAAGTACTTTTTGGCACAGATAAAGGTTTCCTGTTTTACAATGAAAAAATTCACAACCAATACCCAGATAAAATTTTATGCCGAAATTTTTCTTTTGATAAAAACTTAAATGCAGCCACTTTTGAATATGCATTACCTTATTTATCGCAAAGTTTAAATGTAAAATATACCACAAAGTTAGAGGGGCTTGAAAATACGTGGAGACCCTGGACAACTGAAAATAAAATTACTTACAGCAATTTACCTCCTGGCGATTATCAATTTTTAGTGAAAGCCAATATTGATGGATTAAAGACTTGGAAACCCCTTCAATATTCCTTTACCATTGACCCTCCCTGGTATTTAAGTCGTGGATTCAAGCTTTTTTATCTGTTTATTGTTTTCCTGACTATTTTTCTTCTACTATTTATACCTCGAAAAAAATTCGATAAGGAGAAAAAATTAATGGAACAAAAACTTCAAAAAAAGACGCTTTCTGAGAAAATCAGAGCGGACAGAGCTTTAGAAGATATTGTGCGCTTAGAGAATGAAAAATTACAACTTGACAATGATACAAAAAATCAGGAATTAGCCTCCACAACTTTGCATTTATTGCAGAAAAATGAATTAATTCAAGACCTAAGCATAAAACTTAGCGAAATAAGTAAATCGAGTAAGGAAAAAGAAACCAAACAAGCATTAGATCAGCTACTCAACAAGGTGGCAAGTGATCACCAAATGGATGAAGACTGGGAAATTTTCGCCCTGCATTTTAATCAGGTTCACCTTGATTTTTTGCATAGAATAACAGAAAAATACCCGGAAATTACGCCTAAGGATAAAAAATTATGTGCCTTTTTAAGAATGAATCTTTCCTCGAAAGAAATAGCTCCTCTTTTGGGTATTTCCATTAGAGGCGTAGAAATAAGTCGTTACCGGTTAAGAAAAAAGCTTCATTTAGATGCTGAAGATAATCTTTCAACCTTCATTCTAAATTTTTAACCATATCAATGGGTTTCTGATTGGTAAATTTCTAATTACCTCTTCATTTTCAGGAAAACGATTTAAATTCCCCCAAGTATTTAACCAGGATTGATTTTTAAATGCCATTGCGCCAAATAATAGAAATGGTTGAGCAACCGGCCATTCTTCCCAATACATCACATCCTTTTGATAGGTCCATTTATTTTTATCTTCAATAAATGGATAAATAAATGAAACACCATTTTTCATTGTTCTGCCGTCTGGAAGGGAAAAATTCCACAAATTTTTATCCGCTAAAATATGACAAATCGTTGCCATGGCATCTAAATTAAACAAGGAGTAACCGAAGGGCTTCGTTCTTGCTAATTCCAGTGGAAACGACCCTTTTTGATCCATTTGGTTGGGTAATATAATGGTTTTAAATCTATTTGCGCAAGTATCAAGTAATGCCTGATTTCCCGTTAATTTAGCAAATGCTGCTACCTGCATGACCCAACAAGTTCCGTGATTGTTTTTGGCATTTCGCTCATCAATACCATACTGATGCGTTGTCACCCACGATAAATATTTCTCAAACCAGCTTTTAACCCCTTTAATTTCCTCTTTTTTATTAGGCAAAGCTTTTTCTATAACCCTTAAGCTTTGAGCGACCTCTATCATTTGAATCATATCTATGATTCCAATACCACGGCCTGTAACCCTTCCTTTAATAGCCTGAGCATAAAGAAGAGAAGGATTCATCAGCGTTTCCTCATTTAAAAACCAGGCCTCATAATGTTTGAACGCTTGTTCCGCATATTCCTTTTTCTTTTCTATTAAATACGCAGAAGTCAACGTACCTACAAGCTGGCTAAAACGGATCATCGCTTTTCTATGGGCTACAAAATTATTGGGATTACTCAAACCATCCCTTTGAATATAAGGACTATCAGGACTAACCGGATTTTCCCACCAATAATCTCCCTCAGAATAAAAGTCATGTTTTCCTCCTGCCGAACGAGGGGAAGTTTCATTAGTAACCGTAACTGGTTTTTCAACCATGGCCTTTTTGGCAAGGTTAATTATTTTAGTTTTATACACCTTATCGTTCAAATACTTTTTAACCAAATCTGATTGAGCACTCAGCAAATGGAAAGGCAGCATCAAACAAAGGATAAAAACATATTTTAGCTTGGTCATCATAAAAAGTTTTTAATTAAATGTTGATTACAAGAATAGTAAAATTTCTTGTTCCATATATAAAAAAGGTATGGAAATAATAATTATCTTGTTAATATGAAACCAATAGTACAAATATCCTTAGACCTCACAAATATTGATGAGGCGTTAGAAACCGCTGCTATGGCACTTCGGGCTGGTGTTGACTGGCTAGAGGCCGGAACTCCCTTAATATTAGCGGAAGGTTTACATGGCGTAAGAAAACTTCGCGAAGCATTCCCCGGAATTCCCATTGTTGCAGACTTAAAAACGATGGATGGTGGTTATCTGGAAGCTGAAATGATGGCAAAAGCAGGTGCGACCCATGTTGTGGTGATGGCTCGTGCTCATGAAGAAACCATTAAATGTGTTGTTCAGGCCGGTAAAGACTATAACATTAAGGTTATGGGCGATAATCTAGGCTGTCCTGATATGGTGGCCGGAGCCAAATGGCTGGAAGATCTGGGCTGCGATTTTGTTATTCACCATATTGGTTATGATGAACGCAGAGGCATTGCCGCCCGAGGTCTTCGGATGCCCAATCCATTGGATCAACTAAGAGAAGTCGTTGAAGCTGTTCGTATTCCGGTACAGGCTGTTGGTGGCCTAACTCTGGAACAGGCCATTCAATGTCCTCTTTATGGTGCACCTTTGGTGGTTTTGGGCGCCCCTTTAACTATTGATGCAGATGCCTTTAAAACGGCAGATGGTAATTTAGAGGCCTCGCTTAGGTTAATTTGTGAAAAAATACATGCATACAAGGATGTTCCTGTTCGGAATGCATAAAATATAAAAATATGTCCAGTTTATTAAATCCCGCAGTAGTAAATTTTGCTCCTGAAAA
>Ga0304730_1001273_pt1 | contig 19352 bp, 19 predicted proteins | sample M_130628_MF_Meta_FD_190474 | JGI IMG/M metagenome (GOLD analysis project Ga0304730, IMG submission 190474) | Freshwater microbial communities from Lake Montjoie, Canada to study carbon cycling - M_130628_MF_MetaG (v2) (version 2) | ecosystem: Environmental > Aquatic > Freshwater > Lake | place...
TTTTAAGACTTAGAAGGCAATACACAAGAGAAAATGATGCGCTAAATATTACGGTGCAAAGCTCACGAGCCACCTCAATTACCAGACATGATGTGACGGTGCTAGTTGATAACTTTGATCTTGCCGCAATTGGGGCAATTAGATACGCCAGAAGTTTAAATCCAAGAAATCTCTCAGCCGTTCACTTTGTAATCGATGATCGAAAAGCTGAAAACTTAAGTAAGCAATGGGCAAAAAATGAAGCGTGCGCTGATGTGCCACTTGAATTAGTTGATTGCCCAGATCGCAGGCTTGCTAATGCTGCAGTTGATTACGCAATAAGAGCAACGAGTGATAAAAGTGTCGAGCTAACTTTACTTCTACCTCGTCGCTCTTATTCTAAGTTATTTGGTTGGTTACTCCATGATCAAACTGCGGAAGATATAGCTCGTCCTATCTCACAATTAGAGCGAATAGTGGCAACGATTGTGCCATTTGATGTTGAAAAAATTATTTCAGGCCATGCTCCATTAGTCACCCCCAAAAAGAAAAAAACTACCCCTAAAGATGATCAACCAATTCGAGCGCAAAGTGCCTTTACTAAAACAGATACCGTGGTTAGGAAAAGTGAACCAATTAGTCACTACGCAGAGAATATGACGCCAATTAGTAGCATTACTTGGCGCATGAGGGCTCATGTTCAAGGAAAAGTTAACTCAATTAAGGCCGCCCCCTCTGATTCCTCCCCATTAGTTGAAGTTGAGATCTGGGATGAAAGTGGCGGAGTTACATTACAGTTTTTAGGTCGTCGTGAAATTTCAGGTCTTGAAGTTGGTTCTGAAATGCGAGCTGAAGGTATGGTGGGTGAGAATAACGGTCAGTTAGTTATTTTAAACCCATCATATGAAATTGTTATTTAACGCTTTGTACAATATATTATCATCTGAAAATTGAGATTTCATAATTTTTTTCCATGATCCCCTTTTACTATTGGTTCTTTTAGGTATACATGTTGGCATAGGTGAAAAAATCCCATATTATATTAAAATAAATTATTATCCGAAATTAATTTTACGTGCTAAGATTTTCAAATGAGTTCAAATTTTATATTAGGAATGCATAACAGTTGGCAATCAGGTGCCGCTATTTTATGTGATGAGAAAATTATAGCAGCAGTATCAGAAGAGCGATTTACAAGAATTAAGGATTGCAGCGGTATACCTAATAACTCAATTCAATTTGCATTAAATCAGGCTGGAATATCTCTTTATGATCTAAAGTATATTACTTACGGAATGGTAACTGGAGTTTTGCCAGATACGCCTACACTTACAACAATGCTTGAGCAAAGTCGCCGAATAGTTGATTTAAACTTTAGAACTTTTTCAGATATTTCAGAACGGGTTCTTTCTGAAATTCGATGGAATGAAAAACATCTTAGCGAGTTTTTGGATTGGGCTAAAAAAAATGACGTAGAAGAAAAAACCGTTCTAGTGGACCACCACACTTCACATGCTGCTGGGGCTTTTTTTACGTCGGGTTTTGATGAATCCCTTGTGGTTACTTTTGATGGAAAGGGAAACTTTCGATCGGGTTCTAGCTTCTCAGCAAGTTTGGCCAAGGGATTAGTTCCACTTAGTTTTAAATCTACATTTGATAGTCTTGGTTATTTCTACGGGAATGTTACAAAAGCAATTGGATTTGAAGCAGAACGCCATGAAGGAAAAGTCACTGGATTAGCTGCTTTTGGAGACCCGTTACTTCTAGGTCCAAAATTTCGAGAATTAATCCTTACTGAAACAACAAACCCAGATTTTAACTTAAAATGGAATCATTATTATAAACCATGGTTTCTTGGTGAAAATGAATTACCGCTACTATATGAATTAGCTCGTACTCATTCAAAGGAGGATATTGCTGCGGGAGCACAATGGTTTCTAGAGACGGTTGTTTTAGACTACATAAACTATATCCTAGATAAATTCGGAACAGGTAAGATGCATAATCTGTGTGTTTCAGGTGGTATTTTTGCTAACGTTAAATTAAATCAGAAAATTTCTGAGTTGGCCCGAATTGATAAGTTCTATGTTCAACCTGCAATGGGTGATATGGGCATTCCGCTCGGGTCTGCTTTACAAGTACAACAATTGTCTAAATTACAAAATAGATTAATTCCAGTCCCAATGATGAATCTAGGGCCAGGTTTAGAAGAAACCGCCAACGCAGATCAAGGTGTTGAAAATTTTCATACTGGTAAAGTTGTTAATCCAAAAGAAGTTTTCGCGATTTTGATGGACCTAAATCTGGCTGTTGGATTAGTCCAAGGACGAATGGAATTTGGTCCTAGAGCACTTTGTTTTCGCAGCATTGTCTGTCCGGCAGAAGATGTAAAAATTAATCAGGATTTAAACACCCGCCTTAATCGCTCAGAATTTATGCCTTTTGCACCAGTTACCACGACTGATTTTGCATTAAAATGCTTTTTGAATTGGAGTTTTGATAATTTGAATTCTAAATTTATGACTCAAACTTTCAGTGTAACTGAAAGATTTAAAAGTGAGTGTCCAGCTACTGTTCATGTGGATGGAACAGCTAGGCCGCAAGTAATTTCAACCGAACACCCTTTTTTTGATATTTTAAATTATTACCTTCACAATCGAAATAAGATGGCAATTATCAATACTTCATTCAACACTCATGAAGAGCCAATAGTTTCTACACTTTCTACAGCTCTTCAGGCTTTGAGCGAAAACCGTGTTGATGTTGTTTTTACATTAGACAAAATTTATTTGCGCAAAACTACACAGGAATCTTTTATAGAACTTATACTGAATTTAGATTCGACTCTAGTAATTTTCCACTAAAGTTTTCTAATATAACCAAGGAAGATGCTAGAGACTGTTAAACTTCTTGACTAAGTCAACAGATGTGAAATTGTATATTATTTAATATAGTTGAGTTTAATTCTTTGATTTTGAAAGAATTTTTTCATTAGTTCGGCGCATTCATCCTCTAATACTCCACTTACTACCTCAACTTTACTAAGCGCACGCACATCCCTAATTACATCAAGTGAAGAACCGACTGCGCCAGCTTTTTGATCAAAGGCGCCAAAGACTAATCTTTTAAGACGCGATTGCAGTATTGCCCCAGCACACATCACACATGGCTCAAGAGTGACGACTAAAGTTAAGTCATCAAGTCGCCAGCTACCTAGTTTTTCACCAGCTCTTCTTATTGCCAGGATCTCAGCGTGAGCAGTTGGATCATTATCTTTTTCTCGCTCATTTTTTCCAAAACTTACTATTTCACCCACCTCATTAACAATTAAAGCGCCCACTGGCACATCACCTGAGGATTTAACTTCTTGTGCAAGAGATATCACCTGCTGCATTAACGATTGGTAGTTCACTAATTACTTTCAATCACCTGATTAAATTGTTCACCAAAACCTAATCGGTTTGCAATAGCCTCTAGTTGTTCATCTGGATATAACTCTGTGTCATCTAAAATGCTTAAGAGCTCCATCTCACTAACACCTAAATCATTTAATAAATCAAGGTCCCCGCCAGGTTGTGATTCATCGTCCTCTTCTGGAAACTCAAGGTCTAATACCTCAACTAGATCTGCTGCTACTTCATAATCAATAGCGTATGTAACATCTGAGATCATCATCTGCATTGATCCACCGAGTGATCTTGCGATAATTACAAACTCATCCTCTATTGCAATTAATGCAATTGCTCCGCCATTAGTTTGTTGAGCTTTAAGTGAATCCATAACTGCGCCAATATCTCGGGTAGTTAGGATCTGCGCCGCATCCCATCTGCCATCTTCATGCCAGGCTATGAGTCCAAAATCTACTGACATTAGATTCACGCCTCCTTTATACCCGTTATGAATACCTTCTGAGCACACTTATTCTCTCTTTAATCTGCGCTAATTGGTAGTAGCACCTCTTGCTTGTAGAGTAATTATGTGAAAATCCACATTGCCTCCCACCCATTACTTACTCATAAGTTAACTGTGCTGCGGGATGAGAAAACTGATTCACCAACCTTTAGGCGCTTGACCGAGGAAATTGTCACCTTACTTGCATATGAGGCGATGCGTGAAGTTAAAACAATTGCGGTAACTGTTAAGACACCAGTTGCGATGGCCCAAGGTGAGCAGCTAGCTAAACCAAAGCCAGTAGTAGTTCCAATCCTTAGAGCAGGTCTTGGCATGTTAGAAGGAATGTCGCGTCTTATCCCAACAGCTGAAATTGGCTTTTTGGGAATGGTGCGGGATGAGAAAACTTTAAAGGCAACAACTTATGCAAACAGATTACCTGAGGATTTAACTAATCGTCAGTGTTATATCTTAGATCCGATGCTGGCTACCGGTGGCACGTTAGTTAGCGCAATAGAGTTCTTAGCAGCAAAGGGTGCCACTGATATAACTGCAATTTGTATATTAGCTGCGCCAGAGGGTATTGCTGTTCTTGAAAAAGCATTTACGTCATCAAAGTTATCTTTAAAACTTGTAACAGGTGCACTTGATGAGCGTTTAAATGAGAAGGGTTACATCATCCCAGGCTTAGGAGATGCTGGGGATCGTTTATATGGTGTTGTTTAACTAACAGTAAAAGTTCTCACATACGGTGTGTAATTACTTTTATACTACGACCGAAAGTTTTTAAAATATCAAAATTTGAAAGATGAGGTAGAAGATTTTGTTGAACTTCGCAGCCTCATTTGATGAACAGCTATCTCCAGTCGCTCCTTTTTTATTCTACGTAGTAATTGCTGGAATTATCTTTATTGAAACTGGTTTATTAATTGGCTTCTTCCTCCCCGGTGACTCATTGTTATTTAGCGCAGGACTTGTTGCTGCAGCTAGAGATGACATCAACATAGTCTTTTTGGTTATAGCGATTTTTCTAGCTGCCTTTATTGGGGATCAAGTTGGTTATGTAATCGGGCGAAAGGTAGGCCGGCCCTACCTTGAAAAACATAAATCTAAGCGAATGATTAAAATGCTTGAAAGATCTGAGCGTTTTTATGAAAGATATGGCTGGTGGTCAGTAGTTATTGCCCGCTACATCCCATGGGTTAGAACATTTGTGCCACCAATTGCAGGTGCGGTAAAGATGAACTACTACAAATTTTTATCTGCTAACGCATTAGGCGCCCTGCTTTGGGGAGCCGGTATTACATTGGCAGGATTTTATTCTGGATCCATACCTTGGGTTAAAGATATTTCATACGCCCTTGCTGCCTTTTTTATTACCGCTTCATTACTCTCTGCTTTAATAAATTACTTACGAGAAAAACGAGACTGACCATTTGCTATTACACCTAAATAGGTGAGGAATATTCCAGTAATTAGGTAAGGTGAGATTTGTGTTCCTTCAGTAGGCACAAATACATCAAGTAGTAATGATCCAATCAGCATTCCGCCAACACTAAGTAGTGTGAACTCTAAGACGCCAACATATTGCACGGCAACAGCTGAGAAAGCAATATAGAAAACCCCAATTGAGCCACCTAAAAACATCCACCAAGGCCCTGCAGTTAGATTCATAATTGAGTGATCGGTAAAGAGTGAGCGAAGAATTAACAAAAATGTTAGAAAGCTAAAGCCAGTAATAAAGTTAAGTTGTGAGGTAGCAAAGCTCTTCTTTGAAAAAGAGTTGATCTGACCATTTAAAGCCCTCTGCACGCCAACCCAGCTGCCAGCAAAAACAGCTAATGTAATTGCAAGAATTGAAAAATCACTCATTACAAATCTATCCCAAGCAGATATCACAACTGCGCCCACCGTAATAATTGCTGCAATTACCCGACGCTTTGAGATCACAGATTTAATACCGCCAGCTAAGCCAACATGATCAACCCAAAGTGAGATTGCAGTCTGACCAGCTAGGGATGCCACTGTAAATAATGCAACACCTGCAATAGGAACAACATAGGTTTGCATTGCCACAAATGAGGCGCCTAACATTCCCGCGCTTAGTCGCCACATTGGAAGTTGTTTTAATTTAACTGCCTTAAAAATATCAGAAAAGCCTGCTCTAACATCTTTTCTAAATAATGAAATTAGTGAAACAAAGATTAAACCGGTACCAAATGAAACTAAGGCAGCCTCGAGAGAGTCACCCATTTGATTAGATAACTCACCATTTACTCGAGATTGCAGTGAAATTAACACACCCGAGCATGCTGATAAAACTTCAAGGCCAAAAAGCTTATTTGACTTAGAAATAAAGTTTCTCCCTTCCATATGCTAATCGTAGGTCTACAACAGAATAGATATTTAAAACCAAATATAAATGTGAAGCAACTTTCTGTTACGCTACGTTGCTTACTAAACAAAAGATCAAAATCGATAATTACTGGATACTAATTAAAACTTTTACGTCCTCAATTAGATTCAAATAATCATGAATTCTACCACCTACTAAATGAAGGTCCAATTAGTAAAAACTGAATACTATTTACAATTAAAAGATCGAATTCACTATACTTTTGACAATAATGATACAATTAAAGTACAAATATTTAAAAGAAAGTTGTTGGACCATACATGATAAACTTGTTAAATATGATTTCACGAATTAGTTTAATAAAAGATAATTCTTTGCTAAATTAAATATATAATGATTACTAATTTAAATGACAAGAATATAACTCTCTTTCTTCCAAGATTACATAATAATTTAAGACCTTTAATTGATTTGTTAATTCAGTTAGATTATGAAGTAACTGTACTAGCACTTAGGTCGGGTAAGGTTGAAGATTATTCTGGAATTACTTACATAAAAATTCGAAAGTGGAATACAGTTATTAATAAATATTTAAACCAAATGAAATTACGGAATGTAGAAATACTATCTCTGCGGCAAATTAGTCAATTTTTTAGAAAAAATAAACCAGATTTGTTAATGATTAGAAATGACTCAAACTTTGCTTACATACCAATATTAATATTTGGTAAAATATATAGATGCAAAATTATCCTTTACAACCAATATCCAAAAAATAATCCAACAAGATTACAATTTTTATATAATTTATTTTTTTACAAAGCTTTTGGACTGAAAACTGTTACGCCAGTATTAAATAAATTTGTAGAAGTGGAAACTAAGCCTCGACATGAGAGTCTAGTTCAATATAGATTGCGGTTAACCAAAGAATTAGAGAACGACAAATTTAACGATGCGACAAACTGGTTTCCTTTTATTTGTAACTATAAAAATAATGGAGTAATTGAAAACCGGAGTGAGTCAATAAAAATTCTATCTGTAGGTAAAATACAAAAAAGGAAAAATCATGACAAAGTTATACTGTTATTAAATACTTTTGCTGAATCTAGAGGCACCAACATAGAATTAACTATTGTGGGGGAATTACATGACCCTGAAATCGATTACTTAAAAGTACTGCAGGCTTTAATTTCAGATAAGGTTAAGGTTAATATACTAACTAATATAAGACATTCTGATATTACGAAAATTTATGAATATGCGGATATTTTTATATTGTTATCTGAAAAAGAAATTGCAAGTGTTTCTCAGGTTGAAGCATTTTCTGCAGGGTGTAAAATTATAATATTTAACGAAAATGGTAATTTAGACTTTTTACCTGCTAACCCAATGTTTCAGATTGTTAATACATCATCAGAATTTAACAAAAGTTTAGATACAATTTTAAGTTATCCTGCTGACAAATCAACTGTGTTGTCATACGCCTCCATATATAATGAAGTATGTGGTGGATATTCATATATAAGTAGATTCTTAGACTTATTTTAACTTAGCGATTTTTATTTGTATTATCGATTTTAAAATTAATATTGCGGCGAAAATCAGATTAATTCTTTTAATTTTACTATTGACTTTGTTGTTTGCAAATATAGACTCCAGGAATTCTTCATATTCTTCCGGGGCTTTTCGACTATTCGTTATTTTCAAAGCATTTTCTCTATATCTGTCGTATTCTTTAACTATCTTGTTTAATCCAATTTTCAATTCGCTTGTATTATTAAAAGTTTCTCCGGAATCTAAAACTAATTCTGGATTCCCACCTGAATGTAATGCCAAGATCGGCAACCCGCATGCTTGCGCTTCAATTAATGCATTAGAACATGCTTCGTTCTTCGAAGGAAAGAAGAAAATATTCGATTCTCTGTATAAATCTGCAACCTGTGTCTGATTTACTAATAATTTTGAATTAATAGAACTGGCTACTGATAAATTACCAATAATCTGTAAATCAATATTTAATTTATTTTTTTCGCCTATAATCCATTCAAGGTATTCTCGACCTTTATTCGGATTGTTTGACCATGAAACAAAGATTAACTTTATTCTATTCGATTTATTATTTTCTTTATTGCTGTAGAATAATTCAGGGTTAGCTGAGTTGTGAATAACTATACTATTAATTGGCTTTAATTCATTTCTCCAGATATCTCTTGACCAATTACTTTGAAATATAGTGACATTAGCTAAATATTTATTTTGCAATTTTACTAAATCATCCCAATATTTAATATCTCTATGAGCGGATAATTTACCATCAATTCTGTGAACAAACAATTTTTCTGGATAGATAATTTTTAAACACAAATTGTGAATAATTCTATGGTGTGAGTTAATAACTATGACATCAGCAAATTTAGCTTTACCAACTAGCAACTCTTTTTTTTTGAGATATTCGCCTAAATATCGAAGAAAATTATTCCCACCACCAAAAGAGTTTTGAGAAAGCTGTAAGGAGATGTATACTTTCATTTGTGTATATAGTATCAATTTTTTGGTTTGGAATGGATTAAAATTGCAAATTAATGTTTTTGCTGAAAAACCCGGATGGATTACTCATCGCCTTGCTAGTGAATTGGTTTCCGGATCTTCAAATTACAAATTATATTTCGGTTTGCAGTCCAAATTGAAGCTTTTGCATACGAATTTTACCAGTCAAATGACCTTTAAACCGATTATTAATTATTATATACCTTACTACTTGTTGCCTGAAAAAAAGGTAGCTGGTGCAATTACGGTAACGTGTTTAACACATTTTGAACATGATAACTCTTTTAAAAAGAGTGGGTGGGAAAGAGCTTTAGTTAACTCTGATTATTTTGTAGCAATCTCAAAATTCACGTACGAACAAGCAATAAGTCAGGGAGTTGATAAATCAAAAATTAAAATTATTACGTATGGTGTAAGTAAACATTATAAACCTACTTATAATATCCTAATAGTCGGAACATCTGGGAAAAGAAAAGGGCAAGATTTTTTGCAGGAGGTGATCAAACTTTGTGACCAGGATAAATCTCTGTCTTGGAAGTCAGCTAGTGAACCTGGATGGGATTTAGACATAATATGTAATGATGCAATAGATTTAAGAAATGCTTACGGATGGGCCGATTTGATATTTGTTCCCTCTAATTTAGAAGGCGCGCATACCGGCACTCTAGAAGCATTAGTTACCGGTGTTCCTGTGCTTTCTCGAGATACTGGTTGGGCTAGATATGAATTGAAAAACTATGTTAATATAATTAAAACCCATCGCCAAGCTGCTGATTTTATTTTAAACTCTGCTAGGGAAAAAAGTAAATTAAATAAAACGAGTGGATTTGTAGCAGAAGATTTGGGTTTTAGTTATGATTTTTGGAGAAGTGAGCACCTTAAACTTTTTACTGAGTTAGCAAACTAATTCCGTATATCCAATACTGTAATACCATTTTTGGTGTCATATGAGTGACAGTTATCAAAAATTCCCAAATCTAAATCTATTTCTTGATACTCATGCTCTGTAATATTAACTATCTCATGAAAATTAAGATTATGACCATATCTGAAATTCTTCATTGACTGCGAACATCTAATTAACTTTTTACCATCCAAGAAAAAACCGGCATTCCTACCTTTGTACGAATCAATTAAAACTGGATTCATTGAATGTTTTCTCCAATTTTCAGATTCTAAATCTAGAGAATAATAAATATGTAATTCGGACTGCGATAAATTAGTGCCTGCACTATCGAATGTGGTTATCAACCACCAAATTTCATTATGCCGAAATACGACTGTATCAACAGCTTTTATACCCTCTAATAAAATAGAAACTCTGTCCCATTTATTGGGCCACTCAACATTCTTATACAAGATAATCTTTTCAACTGATTTAGATTCAGGAATCATATAAATGTTTTCTTCAAATTGAAAAATGAATGGAAATGAAAGATGAAAACTTTCCTCTAAAGCAATTCCTAAATCTATTAAATCAAAATCATTATCTATCTCAAAAATTTGGATAACTCCCTTACCTATATCCTGAATATACTTCTCGCAAAAAATATAGTCGTGACCATCATGAGATAAAATAAATGGATCGGCTAAATAATAATCACTTCCATTCTCAACATACAAGAATTTTGCCACATCAGTTTCAAAATATTTTTTAGCTACTCCTATTTGAAATAGACTTTTAGTCTGGAACCTTGTGATTAATATGTGCAGAATTATTTTTGAGATTTCAATTATTTTTTGCAATATATAAAGCATAATGAAGAACCCTCCTAATTGATATCAATTTATTATTTAAATCAAACTTATCTCTTTCATAATTACCACTAAAAACAATTTCATTTTTGTTTTTTGCAATTATCTTAACTAATAATTTATTTTGATCTAGATTTTTGTCGTTTCTACCTACACTTTCAATTAAACTTCCAACATTGCTTTTATAAAAAGATAAAGATTTTATCTCCGAAAATACAAATTCAAATTTATTTAAGTATACGTACTTATCAACTTTTGAAGTATCTAAATATCGATTATGAAGGTTACTCTCTACTTTAACTAAATGTTCATTTAAAAAATTCCGTGAAATTTTAAACCGACTTTGAAAATATAACTCGATTTTCAGCGAGAGATTAATTATAAATAGGTAATAATAATTTTTAATTCTAGATCTGTTTAAAATTAAAACTTCAACTTTTTTAAACTTACGAAGTGCATTTATAAAATTTAATTCTGAATTTGAAATATATTGATATTTGCTCACATAACAGTAATCAATCATTTACTAGTTTCAATTCTACAAAAAATGAGTTAGATTTAAAGTAATTATACTTATTATTTAATCTCATTTTTTCCATTGCATATAACACTTTAAGTGCAACATAGGAAAAAATAGAAATCTCGCTTTTTTTTACGGTGATTATTTGGAGTTTATATATTTGGCATACTTTTTCAATCCAATTAAAACTATACCTTAACATATCTGAGGATTCTGGATTTTGATTTGCATGTAACTGATGAAAATTTATAAATAGTTTGGTTTCAGGATTCATTATTGATACAATATTTCGCAGAGCTTGAAATGGGTCATGCCAATACAATGAAACTTCAATGCAAAATATTGCATCATACTTTAATTCTAAGGCACTAGCGTCAAAGTCATGTGATTGAATATCAATCCGGTAATCTATTTCAGTAAAATTTAACGTATGCGGATTGGGTAAATCCAAAATTTGATATTTTTTTACATTACTTTTTTGTGAAATTCTGTCAATTATCGGTTTTTGAGCGCCGCCAATATCTAATAGGTTTCCACTTACAACAATTTTTTTTAAAGTGTTTTCTAAGTATCTCCGGTGACGTGATGTCTTCCTAGATCCAAGTTTTAAAATTATGCCCACCTAGGAAGTATAACGAGTTTGATAGACCAAATCTTTAAATAAAGATTACAATGCATAGCAGTCTTTTCAGGTAATTCGAATATTTTGAGCCATAAACTCTTTGACGCTGATAGAGTAATGACGTGGAACCGGGTTGTATTACGATTGTACAAGTCATTTATAAAAATATATTCTGGGTAACTTGGAATATTAAGATTACACAAACACTAAATCCTTCATCGAGAATAACTCATTTGCTTATTGATAATGATAGGTATGTCTTACATTTGAGAAATAAATTTTATTTAAGATATTTTAAACATTTTAAAGGGATAGAATTTCTGCGTATTGTCAGAAATAATAAAGAAAATTTACAGTTGAAGGGTAGCCACCAACACGCATCTGGTCTTGATGTAGCTGGACGATTGGTTGATACCAAGTTTGTAGTTATTCAAGATCCAGACTGTATCGTGTTGAAAAAACGGTGGATAGAATTTTTAGATAAGCTACTTGACTCAAAAGATCTTGATTTAATTGGAACTCCTGAAGCAGAATCTGAATTGAATTTATCTAAAAAAGATCATAATCGATATAAATTTATCAGTCCTTTGCCATTTTTAATTTACGGAAAATCGGAAGTAATTTTTGCAAATTCATTCGAGCCGAATTTTAATTCAGGCAACTTACTAGATACTGGTTTTAAGTTATCATTTTCATGCATAAATGGAGATTATAGTTATGAATTATTGCATGCATTTAGTACTAGATCGATAAAAAGTAACATAGGTTTTATAAATAAATACTCGTGTACTTTTTATACATTTAATGGTTCTCGCGATAGTACATATTGTGTACATTTTGGAAGAGGTTCTAACAGATTCGGTAAAAATCGAGATGGGTTGAAGATGCTCACAAAATTTATAAGAGCTTACCTAGATCCAGTAATTTTTAGATTAAGGGTTAATAAATATATTTTGACTTCTACGAAGCGTATTCTTTAAAGTATAATACCAGAATTTAAGTTTCATAGATATATTTAGCAATTAATTTATGATTATTATTAAAAAACATGTAAAGTGAACGCATGAATATATTAGTTTTACCGGGTACAACGGGTATTGCAAGAGAAATATTTAACTCACTTTCTCAAGTTAAGAATATACAATTATTCGGCGCTGGGTTTGACCTAGAAAAATCATTAAAATTTACTTATGTCAGGTTTGATGCCCTTGGTCCATGGGATGAAATTAAAACTTTAAAAGAAGTTGAATCTATTGTTCAAAAAAATAATATAAATTTGATAATACTTGCTCACGATGAATGGATAAGTAACACAAAAAATCTCGACATTATTGGTAAATCAAAGATTATAAAATCAAATTCTCGCGCTATTTCAATAGCTCTACAAAAATCTAAAACTTACGATCACTTCAGAAATCTTTTGCCTTGCCCAATAGTCTTTAGAAATGTGTCACAAATAAAAACTTTTCCGGTTTTTTTAAAGCCAGACAGAGGGCAGGGATCTGTTGGGGCAAAGGCTATAGCTGATCGCGATAGTTTGCAAGAATTCTTAAACTATGATGGGAGCTTTAAACCTAATTGGATTATTTCTGAGTATCTTCCAGGTAAGGAATACACTATTGACTGTTTTTCGGATAAAAATTTTCAAGTTAGATATGTTTCTGCACGGTTACGATCTAAAATACAGAATGGTTTAGCTGTTGAAACTCAGGTTATTCATGATGACAAATTGCACGAATGGGCGAACATAATTAGTAATGAACTCTCGTTAAAAGGAGCTTGGTTCTTTCAAGCCAAAGAAGATTTGAATGGCTACAAAAAAATACTAGAAATTGGCTTACGAATCGCTGGAGCTAGTGGGATTCAAAGATTAAAGGGTGTCAACTTATCCCTACTGAACATACTTCTTGAACAAAATCAAATTTTAAAGATTATCGACCAAAATGTTTTCCCAAAAATTGCTCCAATTGATTTAGGGTTTACTTATGAAAATATTTATGTTGATTTTGATGATACCTTAATATTGAATGGAAGTATAAATAAATGTTTAATGTCATTCTTAGAAGATTCTAAGCGGAATGGTCACAAAGTTATACTTATTTCAAGGAACTCTTCAAATTTATTTGCTCTCATTGACGAATTTGGACTAATTAATTTTTTCAGTGAAATAATTAGAGTGTTAGATAATCAACTAAAGTCTTCGATGATTAATACTGACCGAAAATTTATTTTTATTGATGACTCTTTCAAAGAGAGATACGACGTTTTTCTGAAATATCAATCACAGGTTTTAGTTCTTGATGAAACTGCATTTGTGAGATAAATTTTTAGATTAAATGTGTCTACCATGAGAACATAAATTAGATCTGTATAAAATGTTAAATACATGAACAAACACTTCTAATGGGAAAATTTCACACTTAAGTTTGATGCATGAGGTACTTTCGATATATTTTTGTAACAATCTACAATAAATTAGGTAATTTTTTCATTGCTATGAAGTATGATCGTAAAGTGAAATCCATATCAATACCTGTAATGAAGCCAAAGTTGCCAAGTTTAGATTTAGTTGCAAATTTTATTAAGGAAATGGACGAATACCAGATTTATTCTAACCGAGGGCCAATGTTAATTCAAGCTGAAGAAAAAATGGCAAAATTTTTAAACGTTAATCCGGCGAATTTATTGTTTTGTTCTAGTGCGACTCAAGGATTAAGCGCTCTTGCGGCAATTAGTAGTGTGCGCGGATATTTTGTTCCTGATTATTCTTTCTTAGCATCTCCCTTATCGGTATTAAACGCAAATAAGGCAATGGAAATATGTGATGTTGATGATGAATTCCGAATTGACTTAAGCAAGCGTGGTAACGCAACGGATTTTGGTTTGTTCGATGTTTTACCTTTTGGGGATAATAGTTTACTTTCGAAAGACTATTTATTGTTTGAAGATGTGATTGTTGACGCTGCTGCGTCATTAGTTAATTTAGCAAATAAACTCACTAATATACCTGAAAATATTTCAATAGTGTTTTCACTGCATGCCACTAAAGTAATGGGAATCGGAGAAGGGGGGTTAGTTTATAGTAGTAATGTAAAAAAGTTAAATAAGTTAAAAAAGTATATTAATTTTGGGTTTGATGAAAATAGATCACCTGAAACTTTAGGTACAAATGGTAAATTAGGAGAAATAAGTGCTTGTTATATTTTAGCAAATCTAATTAACTGGCCAAATGAAAAATACGAGTGGGAGAAAGTTGATAATTTAATTTTTGCAGCGCAAAATCGATTAGGAATTCCTGATATCACTATAAAAAGTAGGGGAATAAACCCATACTGGATAATTGATGCTAATAATTTAGAAAAAAGAAATGCACTAGTTTCTGAGTTATCGGAAAGTGGCATAGGGTCTAGAGTTTGGTGGCAGAGTTTTCACAAAATTAATTACTTTCAACCGTACATTAATAAAACTGGCTACGAAAAATCGTCAAGATTTTACGAATCACACTTAGGTCTTCCTAAATTTAAAGGTATGGAAGAGAATCAAGTAAATCAAATATTTCAAATTTTATCAAGATTTTTCAAAATTTAGATCATTTGATTATTTTAGTTATAAAATCTTCGGCGAGCGAATTTCTATCATAATATTCTAAAAATTGGTTTATGCCACTAGTGTGATTCTTGAAATTAAATATTTTAAACTTATTATAATATCCTTGTAGAAACACGTCTACACTTTCATACTGACCCATCTTATTGAAATAATATTCATATCTTTCAATAAGATCTCTGTAATTATATTCTAATAAAATATCTGTCAGTGATGGGGCCCAAGCTCTTATTAAGTTCCTTGGAAAACCGTAGGTAAATTTTGCTTGAATGACTTTACCTTTAAATTGGAGAGTATCTGGCTGATAAACAGTATCACTCGCTCGTTTTAAATTCACGATCCAAGGAAGCTTTTTTATAGTTTTTGTGCAATATGTTTTAGCTATATACTTCTTGCCTATCCACCCCCAAGGTCTGTTTGTAATAAGCATGTATATTAAATACAGCCTAAGATATCTTAACTGGGTTTTTGTGAAATATTGGTTACTATGAACCTGTATTACAAATAAATATCCTGATTGTTTCACGAATTCTGTTGCATACTTTTGTTGTAATGCTGCAATTTCAAGTGAAAAAAATTCATTACCTTCTTCATCTATCGGATTTATTAATTTACCTAGCGAAATAGAACTCATATTTTTGATCTTCCGTACATTTGAATTTCTTGAACCTTCAAAAACGAAAACGTGTCCAAATTGTTTTGTAAGTATTTCTAGCGTGTGGTTTGTTAAAATCTGATACCCTAAATTATCTGTGGGGCCCACAGGAAATAGAATGCAGGTTTTTTTCAGTATATCCATAAATGAATATTGTACAGGTAAATTAGATATTTTATTCTAGGTTTAAGTTAAAATCGAAACAGAGTTTTATTATTTGACAATTTTTATTTGTAATATTCAATTTAATTGAAGAAATTAGCTTCCTGGATTACTGCATAAATTTAAGCTTATGCCTAAATCATTGTTATACCCATATACTAGAGTATGAGAAAATTTTGGAGAGTTCTGCCAGCATAGCCAAGGTTTTAATAATTACTAAAATTCAATATAGTTTTCTGAACATCTCTACATCAATTTCAGATTCATTGCAGATCTGAAATCCTAATTTCACGTATAAATTTAATGCGATTCTATTTGTCTTTAGTACCCTTAGGTATATAAAATCTGGCTTGTAAAGCTCATCAACTAATTCCCAAATGCCTTGAAAGATAGGAAATGCTAAACCCATTCCCTGATATTCCGGGTGCAAATCTAACCCGACTAGAATTTTGTTAGTTTCTAATTCTTTTTTAATTCTTGTATAGCCGACTTTGGTTTGATTAATCACTACTACATAATACAAATTACCCATCATGCCGTTTTCGTACCATTTTTTTGCATCAATGATTGTAAATTCTCTTTTGTCATGAAGATTTCTTCTTACCGCATTCCGAATTTCCAAAAACCATTTTAAATCATTAGATTGAAGATACTTAAATTGCCAACCGTTCGCTTGAAAGTTTATTATAATCATATTTTATTATACTAAGATTTCGTTTTGAAAATTACAGCCTAAGTTTAGTTATTAAATTTAGATTTATTCTTTAAGGGTGGGCTTGGGAACCTTTTAAGGTAATACTAGACGTTAATCAAGTTTAATATGTATACTCTAGTCATGGACTCAATCAAATTCCCAGTGGCACCCGTGTTAAGTGAAGGCGATGGTCGTATAGTACTTTTTAGGCCCTTTGTACCAAGAGGTGCGGGTGAGGCAGTGTCGGAAGTATTACAGACTCGTTGGATTGGTCAAGGGCCAAAAGTTGAAATGTTTGAAAATAAATTTGAAGAATTGTTTTCAGGGAACTCTACAAAAGCAATTAGTTGCGGCAGTGGTACAGATGCACTTCATTTAGCATACCTTCTTGCTGGTGTTGGTGCTGAAGATGAAGTTATATGCCCAATATTTACTTGCACAGCAACCAATTTACCAGCTAAGTATATCGGAGCAAAAATTATTTTTGCTGATATTAATTCCGATACTATGAATGTGTCGGTAGAGGATATTAGAAAGAAAATTTCTCCGAAAACAAAGGCTATCGTGTTTGTAGATTACGGGGGTGCTCCTGCTGACTTAGACGGGTTACTAAAAATAAGCCGCGAATACGGAATCCCCTTAATTGAAGATGCTGCGCATGCACTTGGTGCGACACATAATGGACAACCTATTGGATCGATTGCAGATTACACAGTTTTTAGTTTTCAAGCTATAAAACATATAACCACGGGAGATGGTGGCATGCTTATGGTTAAGGACCCAGAGAAAGTTGATAAAGCAAGAAGGTTGCGATGGTTTGGTATTGATAGAAATGCTAAGTTTAAGGGCATTTGGGAAAACGACATCACAGAAATTGGTTATAAATATCAGATGAACGACATATCGGCAGCTATTGGACTTTGTGCCCTTCAAGAGTTTTCAGAAGTTTTAGATTTAAGAAAGAAATTACTAACTCAATATATCTTTGAACTTTCAAAAATTTCTGAATTGAAACAAATTAGTATTAATAATGTTAACAACCATGCTGCTTGGTTACATACAATTATTGTGGACGATCCTAAATCATTACAGAAATTTCTGTTTAAGTTTGGTATTGAGTCTGGGCAAGTGCATTTTAGGAATGACCGATATACTATTTTTGGCGGGGCTGTCGACAATTGCCCGAACATGGACGCAATTGAATCCCATTATTTAGTGCTGCCTTTACACACCCATATGAATCCAAATGACGTAACAAGAATAACTAGTACAATTTCAAAATACTTTGCGAAAGATACCTAGATAAATTCTTCGCTATAATGTTTTACGGACCCAATAAGATTAGATCGAAATTTATTAAATACGTGTTGACGCAACAGTTTATTCATTTATTTAAATTTGAAACTTGTCACACGGCCACGAAAAACTTTAATAGTTATGTGTACTTTAAGAAATGCCTAGAATTATCAATTCTGTAAAAAGTATTGTTACGCCCGCAGGGATTCGAACCCCGAACCTTCTGATCCGTAGTTGGCCAGTAATTTAGAGTAGTATGCAGAGTATGCAAATCCGGCAACATCTAATAAATAATATTTACTTAATTAAAGTATCTTTGTTAAGTAAAAGCACAGGAAATCTGTTAGTTTTTTTACTTAATTTATTTACGAATAATAAATTAAAATTTCAATTTATTGAAGATAGGTATCTATTAAAAGAAAAAGAAATTTTAACTTATTTTATAAAAGAACGTGCTTATTTGTATCTTGAAGGTACAACTGTCCGTTCAGATAGTTTAGCAAATAGTTATGGTTTAAATTTAATAAAATTCATAGATGGAGATATTGTTATTGATGTTGGTGCTAATAACGGGGATTTATTACCCTACTTTAAAAATCAGACCTATATCGGTTTTGAACCTTCGCCTGAAGAATTTGAATTACTCGATAGGAATTCGGAAAATTACAGTGCGACTACTGTGGTTGATTATGCTGTTGGTAATTCAAATTCTGATATTTTTTTGTACGTCAGTTCAGCAGGTGCTAATTCATCAATAATTCAGCCCTTTACATTTACTACTCGAATTACAGTTAAACAAATCCGCCTAGATGAATTTCTTAATTATTCAAAAATAAAGCTATTAAAAATTGATGCAGAAGGAGCTGAATTAGAAGTTTTGCAAGGATGCCAAAACATTCTAAATGACATCGAGTTCATTTCTGTTGATGCTGGTTTTGAAAGAGGGTTTAACTCTAGTTTAACTGCACCACAGGTTTTTGACTTCTTGTACCTAAATGGCTTTCATTTAATTGATGAACCTTCTTATACTAGATACTTATTTAAAAAATCTTTATTCAATAATCTTTAAGTGATACAGATGTTAATTTTGTAGGGAGCATAAAAATTCAAGGACCTGCTAGTAATAGAAATATTCTACGATTTGGTGCGCCCGCAGGGATTCGAACCCCGAACCTTCTGATCCGTAGTCAGATGCTCTATCCGTTGAGCTACGGGCGCAAAGTAAAGCGTTTCAAAGTCTAGCGATTTATTAGGAAGTGCCCAAACTTA
>Ga0304730_1001275_pt1 | contig 19342 bp, 18 predicted proteins | sample M_130628_MF_Meta_FD_190474 | JGI IMG/M metagenome (GOLD analysis project Ga0304730, IMG submission 190474) | Freshwater microbial communities from Lake Montjoie, Canada to study carbon cycling - M_130628_MF_MetaG (v2) (version 2) | ecosystem: Environmental > Aquatic > Freshwater > Lake | place...
GGAGATCACCGCGTCGCTGACGTGATCCGCCGGGCGCTCCAGCGTGGCCGCACCGTAGCGCGAATCACGTTGGGTGGCAGCCTGTTCGGCCCGCACCCGATCCACTGCCCGCCGGTGTGCCAGGGTCAGCAGCCACGCCAGCGCGCTACCGGAGGCCGGGTCGTAGCTCTCCGCGGATCGCCACACCTGAAGATAGACATCCTGGGTGGTCTCTTCGCTGTACCCGCGATCACGCAGCACCCGGGTGACCATGCCGTAGACCCGGGATCGGGTGGCGTCGTAGAGGGCCGCGAACGCTTCTGCATCGCGCTGCGCAACGCGGCGCAGCAGAGCGTCGAGATCGGCGGCGCTCACCGGAGCGGGCCGATCGCTAAGGGAGACATTGTCCCGAAGCGTAACTGGGCGGTCAAGGCGCGGGTCCAAGAGTCGGCGGTCTGACAGTCGGCGGTCCAGTAACTGCGTCACGACGGTGCCAGCGAACGGCTGCTGGGCGTCCAACCGGCGGCGTGGACGGCCTTGGTCTCGGTGATCCGGTTCGGCGCCGCGATGGCCGTGTCGGGTACGGATGACACACCGCGCCAGCTCAGGATGAGCGCCTGTATCCGCAGACTCAGGGCCGCCATCTGCGGAGCAAGTGGATTGGTGAATTGCATCAGCAGGATCTGACCGAGGCTCGCCCGGCGGCGTTCGCCGCGCCAGGTGGCCACCCGCGCGGCGTGGTTATCGCGGTGCTGGGAGACCGTCAGATCGAGGTGTTCACCGGGAGCAGGCACGCGCAGGAGGAAGTAGCCGTCGTCGCCCTGGAGTCCAGCGTTGCGGAGTGCACCGACGACCGGCACCGGGCCGTCTTCGTCCGGCGGCACCAGGTAGGCGCTGCGCTCACCGCTGAGGTTCTGTATCTCGGCGACGACGCAGCGCAGCGCACCCGCCGCGTCGTGGCACCAGAACAGGCTTAGGGGGTTGAAGGCGCGTCCGAGGACCCGCGGCATCAGGAGGGCGGTGATCTGCCCGCCGGCCAGGTATATGCCCTGGGTGGCCAGGAACGTGTCCACCCGATCACGCACCGTGTCCTGGGGATCACCCTCGAAGTGGTCGACGCCCTCGAACCGGGCGAACGGCCGCAGCCACCAGGGCAGCCGTGGCAGTTCGTCGACGTCGACGTACCAGCTGTAGCTGCGGTGCTCGGCGTAGTGCTGCACTGGCGAACGGTGCAGATGGGTGACCCGGGTGGGATAGAGCGCGGGCGTCGATGCGGTGTGCACGACTCCTATTCGGAGCCAGCCCGGCCGAGGATGGGTCCGCTGTGATGGCTATCACCGTCACCCTCCCCGGCCCGCCACGATCCGGCTGCGGCGACCAGTCCGGCCACTAGCGCGGCGGTTGCCGGGGACAGACCATCGTCGCCGGGCAACTGGCTGCGCGGGCTGGTCCCGCGTACCCGCGAAGACAGCTCTAATTGCGCTCCGCCGCCACGGACCCGGTTCACCGGATTGTCCGGGTGCAATCCGCGCAACTCGCGGGGGATGGAGCCGAGATCGGTCACCACCTGATACCCCGGAACCGTGATGCATTCGGCCAATAGGCCAGCCAGTTCCCGATTGCGGCCGCCGGCCAGAATCTGTGTGCTGCGGCCCACCCGGCCGTAGCCGTGCAGCGACACCACGACGTCGACATGGTCGAGGAACGCGGCCAGCCGTTCCGACTGCTCGGGCAGATAGCGTGCCGAGGACAGGTGGTGCGGGTAGTCGGCCGGGTGGCGAAGCAGGTACACCGATGCGCCGGCCTGTTCGGCAGCGCGTTCGGCAATCACGTCGGTCATCTGTTCAAGACCGCCGCCGTGGATGGCCAGGAACCCGAAGCGGGATCGCAGAGTGCTGACTTCGTCGACGTCGGGATCGGCTAGCAACTCCGAGAGTGACTGCGGCCCAGCATCGTTGGAATGCGAATGCGACATCGGCCAGTGCGCGGGATCCCAGCGCCGGAGGAAATCGATCCACTGGTTCGGCAGACCGTGGTGCACGGCCCCGGCGATGATGCGGTCCAGGTAGCCGGGCCGGGGAGCCCCCGGCTGCACCCGGTGATCGATATAGACCCATGGACTCGACGGGCCGAACGCGGTGTGAACCTTCAACCGATCCCGCCGATATCGGTGCGGGACGCCTTCGGCGCGGTCCAGGTTCGCCAGGTCGTCGTCGGTCAATGTCCACAGCACCCCGTGGACCGTGCTGCCGACGAACGGCTCGAGCGTTGCCACCCCGCGCTCGTTGATCAGCCAGTCGTGGTCGGTCAGTACGGCCGGCAATGGGTCTGCGGCATCCGGGCAGCGGCGGGCCATCTGCTCCGCGCACAGATTGGAGCCGTACGCGAAATAGGTGTGCTGCGCCATCAGTTGAGGGTGAGGTAGATCAGCGCCACGTTGAGCAGCGTAATAACCGCGGCCACCGACCAGCCCAGTACCGAGGTCAGGCGTGAGTTCGCGTCGACGCCCATCACTGATCGGTCGGAGGTCACCCGCATCAGTGGCACCAGGGCGAACGGGATTCCGAACGACAGAACAACCTGGGAGAACACCAGCGCGCGGGTCGGGTCGACACCACTGGCCAGCACCACGAGTGCCGGTATCAAGGTGACCAGACGGCGCACCAGCAGCGGGAAGGACTGACGAAGCAGACCAGACATGATCATCGCGCCGGCGGACGCGCCGACCGAGCTCGAGGCCATCCCCGACGCCAGCAGGCCGATCGCGAAGAACAATGCGACCGTTGGTCCCAGGGTGTCGCTGACCGCGGCATGCGCTCCCTCGATGGTGTCGGTACCGGCCCGGCCCCGCAGGTTGGTTGCCGCCACCAGCAGCAGAGCCAGATTCACCGTGCCGGCGAGAACCATTGCGATGCCGACGTCCCATCGAGTCGCCCGCAGCAGCACGGCCCGGTCCCGCCCCGGACCCGGATGACCGTGCCGGTCGCGGGCCAGTCCGGAGTGCAGGTACACCGCGTGCGGCATCACGGTTGCGCCGAGCATGGCCGTGGCCAGCAGCACGCTCTGCGCCCCGTCGAACCGGGGCACTAATCCACCGATCACATCGGACGGCGGCGGCGGATTCACCACCAGGCTGGCCAGGAAGCCGATGGTGATGACCAACAGTAGGCCGATGATGACCCGCTCGAATACCCTCTGCCCGTTGCGATCTCCGATCCCCAGCAACAGCAGTGACACCACCCCGGTGATCACCCCACCGAGCACCAGGGGCAGGCCGAAGAGCAGGTGCAGTGCGATCGCACCACCGATGATCTCGGCTACGTCGGTCGCGATCGCCACCAGTTCGGCCTGAACCCAGTAGGCGATACGGGTTGGGGTGCGGGTCCGGTCGCGCACCGCCTCGGGCAGTGTGCTCCCCGTCACCAGGCCCAGTTTGGCGCTCAGGTACTGCACCAGGCCCGCCATCACGTTGGCGACGACAATCACCCACACCAACAGGAAACCGAACTGCGACCCGGCGCTCACATTGGCCGCAATGTTTCCGGGATCGACATAGGCGATCGCGGCGACGAAGGCCGGCCCGAGCAGCGCCCAGCCCGGCTTCACCGGGATCCGGGTGTGGTCCGGTTTCACCGGCCGAACCAGAAACCGCCGAGCCCGTACCCGAGGCCGCCGTAGCCCCAGCCCGGATAGGGGTTGGTCAGGGCCGGGTTGGGCGAGGTGACGATCGCCAGGTGCCCGGGCGTCTGGCACATCCGGGTGTTGGGCGCGATGTCGATGCACTCAGGAACTGCCGCGGCCGGTGCGGCGAGCAGGATGGCGACGGCCGGTGCGATCAGCAGGGCGGCGATGCGCCGCACGTCACCCGTAGCCGCGGCCATAACCCTCCGCTGCCGGATTTTGATTAGCCCTTACGGCCAGCGTACAACCCCCTGCCGGTCACCAGCGGCAGGTCCAGGGTGGTGCGGATGCCCGGCTCGGCGGCGATGACGGCGGGAATCGCGTTGACGAGCCGGGTTGCGGTGGCCAACACGCCGGCGAAATTGTGATCGCCGTTGCGGCTGGTCAGGCAGATGTCCATGGCGTAACACGGTTCACCGGTGATCTCGATGCGGTAGTTGCCGCCGTCTTGCGCGGGCTGCGGCCAGTCGGGACAGATGTCGTCGGTCAGCCGGGTGATGTGCTCGAGCACGACCACCGGGGCGCCGTCAACGAGTCCGATCACCTCGAAGCGCAGAGCCGCGGCGGTGCCTTTGGCGATATGGCCGGAGGAGATGTCGAAGGCCTCCGGGGCCGGTTCGCGGACGTAGATCTCCTCGATGCCGTCGAGTTCCACGCCCAGGCCGGCAGCAATCTGGCGAACCACCGAACCCCAGGCGATGCTCAGTACGCCGGGTTGCAGCAGCATCGGAATCTCGTCCATCGGCTTGCCGAAGCCCATCACGTCGAACATCACCGTGGCGCTGTCGTAGGTGGCGTAGTTGACGATTTCCATACAGCGCACCTGCTCGACGCTCTGACAGGTGCCTGCGAGTGCCATCGGGAACAGGTCGTTAGCAAATCCCGGATCAATGCCGTTGACGAACAGACTCGACTTGCCCTGGCGCGCAGCATCTTCCAGCGGGGTGATCATCTCATCCGGGATCACCTTCCAGGGCCACTGCAGGAATACCGGCCCGCTGCCCACCACGTTGACGCCGGCGGCCAGGATGCGGCGGTAGTCCTCCAGGGCCTCGAGCATCCGGTTGTCGGCCATGGCGTTGTAGACGGCGCAGTCCGGCTTGGTGGCCAGTACCTCGTCGAGATCGTTGGTGGCCTTGATGCCGGTCGGTGTATCCAAGCCCACGAGTTCGGCGGCATCCCTGCCCGCTTTGGCCGCCGAGGACACCCACACGGCGGTGAGTTCGTAGTCCGGGTTGGTGATCAACGTCTTGAGTGCGTGGGCGCCGACATTGCCGGTGCCGATCTGTGCGACGCGAATAGGCATGGGGTCTCCTCAGGGGTTGGGGGTTTGCAGATCCGGGTTCACAGATCCGGAATGGGCAGATCGAGGTTGGGCACCATCAGCCCACCGTCGACTTCGATCATCTTTCCGGTCAGGTAGTCCCCGGCCGGTGAGGCGAGATAGACGGCGGCGGAGGCGATGTCGACCGGATCGCCGAGGCGACGCATCGGGGTGGCCTTCTCCATGGGATCGCGCAGGGCGTCGTTGGAGGCCACGATCTCCAGGGCTGAGGTCATGATTGACCCCGGTGCGATGGCGTTGACCCGGATCCGCGGGCACAGGTCGAGTGCGGTGAGCCGGGTGTACTGGGCCAGTGCGGCTTTGGCGGTGCTGTAGGCCGCAAAGCCGCGGCCGGCCGTGCGACCCATCGTCGAGGTGATGTTGATGATGTTGCCGCCGCCGGAGTGCTCGAGCATCAACGGCACGGCGGCGATGGTGAGCGCGTGGGCGGTGAGCACGTTGAAGGTGAACGCGTCTCGCATCTCTTTGACGCTGGTGGTCAGCAGCGTGTTGGGCATGCTGCCGCCGACGTTGTTGACGACGATGTCGAGTTTGCCGAAGGCCTCGACGGCCTGGGCGGCCAACGCGGCCGTCGCTTCGGGCTGGGCGAGGTCGGCGACGACGATGTGCGCGCGCCGCCCCACCGCCTCGATCTGGGCGGCGACCGACTCCAACTCGGATTTGGTGCGGGAGGCGATCAGGACGTCGGCGCCGACTTCGGCGAAGGCCAGTGCGATTGCCGCACCCAGCCCGCGTCCGGCACCGGTGACTACGGCTACTTGTCCGTCGAGGCGGAATCTATCGAGGATCACGTCGGCTCTCTTCCCATGTCGGGGCTCACCGTAACAAGATCTCGGAAGCGGCTGAGCCGGAATTTCGAACGTTTTTGTAACACGTTCTACTTTCTGGCGGCGACCTTCCGTGCGGGTGCCTTCTTGGCGGGTGCCTTCGCGGGGACGACCTTCGCGGGGACGACCTTCTTGGCGACGACCTTCGCGGGGACGACCTTCTTGGCGACGGCCTTCTTCGCGACGCCGGGCCTGGCGGGGGCTTTTCGCGCCGGCACCCTTCTCGCCGGTGGCGCCGGCGCGGCCCCGGCGGATTGTTCGCGGCGGCGCCGCACGCTGGCTTCGAGTTTGGCCAGCAGGTCCGAGACGTCGTCGGTGTCGTCCAGCCGGGCGGGCGCTTCGACGGTGGCGAAGGCCTGCCCGCCGGCCAGTTTGGACTCGACCAGGACCTGCAACTGCTCCTGGTAGGTGTCGGTGTACTGCTCGGGGTTGAAATCCCCGGCCATCGACTCCACCACCTGCCCGGCCATCTTCAGTTCCGGAGCGCGAACCTCGACATCCTCACCAAGTGAGGGGAAGGCCGGGTCGCGGATTTCGTCAGGCCACAGCAGCGTGTGCACCACCATGACGTCACGCTTACCGAATCTTTTGATCCGCAAGGCTGCCAGCCGGGTTTTGTTCCGCAAAGCGAAGTGCACGATCGCCACCCGATCGGTTGCGGCCAGCGCCTTGGCAAGTAGCACATAGGATTTCGAGGATTTACCGTCGGGCTCCAGGAAATAGCTTCGGTCATACATCAGCGGGTCGATCTCGGCGGCTGGCACGAATTCCAGCACTTCGATCTCGTGGCTGCGTTCCTCGGGCAGGGTGGCGATGTCGGCGTCGGTGATCACCACCGTCTGGCCACTATCGGCCTCGTATGCCTTGGCGATATCGCGGTACTCGACCGCCTCGCCGCATTCGTCGCACATCCGTTGATATTTGATTCGGCCGTTGTCCTGGGCGTGCACCTGATGGAACTTCAGATCGTGATCCTCGGTGGCGCTGTACACCTTCACCGGAACGTTCACCAGACCGAAGGCGACGGAGCCTTTCCAGATGGAACGCACGAGTTCAACAATCCGTCGGAATGCGGGGTCAGACGACCGGGACGGATTCGGGGTCCACTCCCAGGGGCATCTCCGGGTTGGCACCTGGGGCGTCGTCGATGTAGACACTCTGGGGTTGCAGCAGGCACTCTCCGGTTTCCGGTACCTGCCCGCCAGTGCAATACGGTTCCCAGTCCTCCGGGTCCGCAGCCGCGTTGGGCGCCGACAGCATTGCTGCGAACATCAGCAGACCCGCTATCGACGACCTTGTCATTGGCTCAGCATATCAGCGGGTAATACGTTGATCAGGTGATCGAGACCTGGCCACCGGGAGCGACGGTGGGTCCGCGGGTCACACTGACCAACCCGGACAAGGTGCTCTACCCGGCCACCGACACCGCGCGAGCCACCACCAAAGCCGACGTCTTCGGGTACTACACAACGATTGCCGAGGTGATGCTGCCGCATCTCGCAGGCCGGCCGGCGACCCGCAAACGCTGGCCCGACGGCGTGGACGAACCGGCGTTCTTCGAGAAGGATCTGCCCAAGTCGGCACCGGACTGGCTGGCCCGCGGCACTCTGGTGCACCGTTCCGGTGCCGCGACGTATCCGATCATCGACAGCGCGACCGCCCTGGCCTGGATCGCGCAGCAGGCGGCGCTGGAAGTCCATGTGCCGCAATGGTGTTTCGGCGCCGATGGCAAACCGGGCCCGGCCAACCGCCTGGTGTTCGATCTTGACCCCGGCGAGGGTGTGACGATGGCGCAGCTAGCTGAGGTGGCGCATGCGGTGCGCGACCTGATGGATGACATCGGTCTGCGGGTCTATCCGCTCACCAGTGGCAGCAAGGGCATGCATCTCTACGCCCCACTCGTCGATCCGGTCAGCAGCGACGGCGCCGCGACGCTGGCTCGTCGGGTGGCTCAGCAGCTTGAGGAGAGCATGCCTGCCCTCGTCACCGCCACCATGACCCGGAGCTTGCGGGCCGGCAAGATCTTCCTGGACTGGAGTCAGAACAACGCGGCCAAGACCACCATCGCGCCGTACTCGTTGCGCGGCCGCCAGACACCCACGGTTGCCGCGCCGCGCACCTGGGACGAAATCGGTGATCCCACACTTTCCCAGTTGCGTTATGAACAGGTGCTGGCCCGGGTGGCCGAACACGGCGACCTGCTGGCCGGTCTGGACGGCGGTGCCCCGCGCAAGCGCCGGGCGAGTGCGCCGCGCGCGAAGCGGACCGCTGCCAAAGCCACCCCATCGACGGCCGCGGAGCCGGTCATCTCGGTCGGCGAACCGCGGACCGGGACGCACCTTCGCGATGTCGCTCCGATGTTGGCCACCCTGGGGTCGGTGGACAAACTGACCGCAGCCCGGTACGCGTTCGAGGGGAAATTCGACGGCTATCGGCTCATGGTCGAGGTTGACCGCGGCCGGCTTGCGTTGCACTCGCGCAACGGCATTGACGTCACCGCTCAGTACCCGCAGTTGCAATCGCTGGCGGCTTCGCTGGCCGATCACCATGTCATCCTTGACGGCGAGGTGGTCGCTCTCGACGAGCACGGTGTACCGAACTTCGCCGAGATGCAGAACCGGGCGCGGGCCACCCGCGTCGAGTTCTGGGCGTTCGACATCCTCACCCTTGACGGTCAATCACTGCTGCGGGTCAAGTATCGCGATCGTCGGCGTCTCCTCGAAACTTTCTCCGCTGGAACCGATCTCATCGTTCCTGAACTCCTCGACGGTAACGGGTCACAAGCGCTCGCCTTCTCGCGCACGCGCAAATGGGAAGGCGTGGTTGCTAAGAGATGGGACTCCACCTACCAGCCGGGTCAGCGGTCGGCGTCGTGGATCAAAGACAAGAACTGGAACACCCAGGAGGTCGTCATCGGCGGTTGGCGCAGGGGCGAGGGCGGGCGTTCCAGCGGGATCGGCGCGCTGCTGTGCGGCATCCCGGACGGCGGGGCCCTGCGGTTCATCGGCCGGGTCGGCACCGGATTCACCGAAAAGGACCTCGCCGGACTCAAAGCCACGCTTGCTCCGCTGCACACCGCTGAATCGCCCTTCCGCCCAGCGCTGCCGCGCCAGGAGACCGTCGGCGTCACCTACGTCCGGCCCGAACTCGTCGGCGAGGTCCGCTACGGCGAGCTGACCGCCGACGACCGGTTGCGGCATGCCAGCTGGCGGGGCCTTCGTCCGGACCGGGACGCCGTCGACGTCAGGCTCGAGCGGGAAGCCTAGGCGCTGTTTCGGACTGGATCGTCAGCCCCGCAGGATCGGCCGCAGCGTGTCCAACACATTCGGATCCTCAATGGTCGACGGTATCGGTTCGTCGCGGCCGTCGGCGATCCCGCGCATGGTCTTGCGCAGGATCTTTCCCGACCGGGTCTTGGGCAGTGCGGGTACAACGTCGACGGTGGAGAAACAGGCCACTGCCCCGATCGAGTGCCGGACCGCCGCCACCAGTTCGGCAGCCAGGCCGTCGGCGGACGCCCCGGACTTGAGCACCACCAGTCCGCGCGGCAGCTGACCCTTGATCTCGTCGGCCACCCCGATCACCGCGCACTCGGCCACTGCCGGATGCGCCGCCAGGACGGCCTCGATTGCTCCCGTCGACAACCGGTGTCCGGCGACGTTGATGACGTCGTCGATGCGGCCCATCACGAATAGGTAGCCGTCGTCGTCGATGTAGCCGCCGTCACCGGTCAGGTAGTAGCCCGGATGTTCACACAGGTAGGCCGCTTCGTAGCGGGCGTCATCGCCCCACAGGGTCGGCAGGGTGCCGGGCGGCAGCGGTAGCCGGATGCAGATCGCACCTTCCTCGCCCGGCGCGCAGCCAGAGCCGTCCGGATGCAGAATCTGCACGTCGTATCCGGGCATCGGCACGGTCGGCGAGCCGGCCTTGAGCGGAAGCTGTTCCACTCCAACCGGATTGGCTGCGATCGCCCAACCCGTCTCGGTCTGCCACCAGTGGTCGATCACCGGGATACCGAGCACTGTCGACGCCCAGTGGTAGGTGTCCGGGTCCAGCCGCTCGCCAGCCTGGAACAGATACCGCAGCGACGACAGGTCGTACCGGCCGATGTGTGTTCCCTGCGGATCCTCCTTGCGGATTGCCCGCAGCGCGGTGGGGGCCGAGAAGAGCGCCGAAACCCGGTGCTCGGAGACCACCCGCCAGAACGCGCCCGGATCCGGTGTACCGATCGGCTTTCCCTCGTAGAGGACCGTCGTGGCGCCGGCAAGCAGGGGGCCGTACACGATGTAGGAGTGGCCGACCACCCAGCCCACATCTGAAGCCGCCCAGAACACGTCACCGGCTTCGATGTCGTAGATATGCCGCATGCTCCACATCAGTGCAACGGCATGGCCACCGTTATCGCGCACGATGCCCTTGGGTTTACCGGTGGTGCCCGAGGTGTAGAGCACGTAAAGCGGATCGGTGGCCGTCACCGGCACCGGATCGGCCGGCGTGGCTGTCTCCATCAACTCGAGCCAGTCGCGATCGCGGTCGGAGATTAGGTTGCAGCGGTGTTCGGGGCGCTGGACGATCACGCAGGCCCGCGGTTGGTGCTGCGCGCGCTGCAGGGAGTGGTCGAGCATCGGTTTGTACTCGATCACCCGGGTCGGTTCGATCCCGCAGGACGCCGAGACGATCACCACCGGCCGGGCATCGTCGATGCGGGTCGCCAGTTCGTGACTGGCGAAGCCGCCGAACACCACCGAGTGCACCGCGCCCAGCCGCGCGCAGGCCAGCATTGCGATCACGGCTTCGGGGATCATCGGCATGTAAAGCAGTACGCGGTCACCCTTGCCGACCCCCAGCCCGCGTAGTACCCCGGCAAAACGTGCTGTCTGGTCAAGTAATTCGCGATAGGTGTAAGTGCGCTTCGACCCGGTGACGGGGGAGTCGTAGATCAGGGCGGCCTGATCCCCGCGGGCAGCGATGTGGCGGTCCAGGGCGTTGGCGCAGGTGTTCAACTCCGCATCGGGGAACCACCGGTAGAACGGCGGGTTGTCGTCGTCGAGAATCCGCCGGGGTTCCCGCGTCCACGTCACCGCACGCGCGGCGGCTGCCCAGAAAGCCGCCGGATCGTCCACGCTGGCTTGGAAAACGTCGCGGTATTGGTCCATGCCCTGCACGGTAGCGCGGACGCATCGCTATCGTCGCGGCATGGCAGCAGTGGCATTCGACGTCCCCGAAGCCGGCATCGCCCGGATCACCCTCCACCGACCCGAGGTGCTCAACGCCATCGACGGTGCCCGGCTCGACGGTCTCGATGCTGCACTGGACCGGCTGGGGTGGCTGCATCCACTGTAAGGCTGGGCCCGCTGCAGGACTCAGGCTTTCGCGATGACGTTCTCTGCGAACCATTCCAGGTTGCGGAGCTTGGCGTCCAGCGGTTCGGTGTCGGGTCCGTTGATGTAGGGGATTCGGAAGCCGACGATGACGTCGGTGACGCCCTTGTCCTCAAGACGTTTCACACCGTCGACGGTGAAGCCGTCGATCGAGATGACGTGGACCTGGAAGTCCTTGTCGGCTGTACCCTCTTCCTCGCGGTAGCGGTTGAGCTTGGCCAGCAGTTCATCGAGGTCCTCCTCGCCACCGCCGTGCATCCAGCCGTCGTTGCGCGCCGCTCGGCGCAGTGCGGCGTCGGCGTGCCCGCCGATCAGGATCGGGATTGGTTCGGTGGGTGCGGGTGTCATCTTGGTCTTGGGGATGTCAAAAAACTCGCCGTGGTACTCGAAGTAGTCGCCGGTGGTGAGCCCGCGGATGATCTCGATGCACTCGTCCATCCGCTTGCCCCGCTTGGCGAACGGCACTCCCATCAACTCGTAGTCCTCGGGCCACGGACTGGTACCCACCCCGAGACCGACCCGGTTGCCGATCAGCGAGACCAGCGAGCCGGCTTGCTTGGCGACCAGGGCCGGCGGGCGGATGGGGAGTTTGAGTACGAAGAAATTGAAGTGCAGCGTGGTGGTGGCTGCGCCCAGTGCCGCGGTGATCACGAAAGTCTCGATGAAAGACTTGCCGTCGAGGAACTCCCGGTTGCCGTCGGGGGTGTACGGGTACTTCGAGTCAGACTCGAAGGGGTACGCGACGCTGTCGGGGATCGTCATCGCGTGATAGCCGGCTGCCTCGGCGGCCCTGGCCAACGGGATATAGAAGCTCGGGTCGGTCATCGCCTCGGCGTATGTGAATCGCACCCCGTGATAGTAGAACGTGTTCTATTTTCCGGAGACGGGTAGTCCCCTACTCGCCGCTTTCAGCTCCACCCGCCGCGCTGATCGGCAGCGCGTCGCTCCACACCGACTCCGCGCCGGAGTGGCCGATGCGGACGACCTGCACCGTGGTGGCCGCAGCGGCTACCACGACGAACACGGCGATCCCTGCGGTCAGCGCGGTCGACAGTGGTTTGCCGCGGCTGGCGCGTACGTGTGCCGCCGCAACCAGGATCGCCCCGATGAGAAGGGCCAGGGCGAAGTAGATCATCGTGTCGCCGAGGGCCGCGTGCTTCTCAATCAACTCCGACTCCCCGATGTTGTGTTCCAGCCACTCGCCGGACTCGGTGACGAACGGGGTCATCCCCGCGGTCGCCACTGCCATTGCCAGTACCAACCACACCAGGCGCTGTCGCGCCGCCGGCCAGATCGCACACAGGATCACCAGGAGTCCGGTCAGCGGTGCTATCGCCACGATGAAGTGGACCAGCAACGCATGAACGGGAAGGCCGTTAACCGTGGACACAGCGGAACTCCTGGGATTTTGGGCTCGGGGTCGATTCGATCGGAACATACCAGCTGTTCCTGGCAGGTTCTGGTCGGCGATCTGCTCGCCGCACTGGCAGACTGTCGGCGATGAACCGCCCCCAAAGTCCTGCGGGTCTGCTGCCGTGACATGGCTGACCCGCAATGTGCGGGTGCTCTCGGCGGTGTCGTTCCTCCAGGATGCCGCCAGCGAATTGCTCTATCCACTCCTACCCATCTATCTCACCGTGGTGCTCGGTGCCCCACCGGCGGTGGTGGGGGCCATTGAGGGTGCGGCCGAGGGTGCGGCGTCGATGACCAAGCTGGCATCCGGACCGCTCGGTGACAGGTTCGCCAAGCGACCGCTGATCGCCACCGGGTACGGCATGGCCGCGCTGGGCAAGGTGATCGTCGCGGTAGCCGGAGCGTGGCCAGGGGTGCTCGCCGGGCGGGTGGTCGACCGACTCGGTAAAGGAGTCCGCGGCGCACCCCGTGATGCGCTGCTGGTCGAGGGAATCGAATCCGGTTCGAGGGGAAGGGTTTTCGGGTTCCACCGCGCCATGGACACGCTCGGCGCAGTGGTGGGTCCGCTCATCGGCCTAGCCGGCTACGAGTTGCTCGATCACCAGATCGCGCCGCTGTTGTACATCGCGATCATTCCCGCCGTACTCTCGGTGTTACTGATCTTCCTGGTACGGGAGACGCCGCGCAGCGGCCCGCGACCGCCGCGTCAGCCGATGTTCACCGGCGTGCGTGAACTGCCACACCGGTTCTGGCGGGTGACGACGATCGTCGTCGGGTTCGGTCTGGTGAACTTCCCCGACGCGCTACTGCTGTTGCGGCTCAACGAGATCGGCTTCGGTGTGGTCCAGGTGATCCTGGCCTACGTCACCTACAACCTGGTGTACGCAGTCGCCAGTTTCCCGGCCGGGGTGCTGGCCGACCGGTTGCCGCGCTCGGCAGTGTTCGGCATCGGGCTGGTGTTCTTCGCGATCGGCTACATCGGGCTCGGGCTCACCACCGACCGGATGACGGCCTGGTTGCTCATCGGTGTCTACGGGTTGTTCACCGCCTGCACCGACGGTGTCGGCAAGGCCTGGGTCTCTTCGCTTGTCGGTTCGGACCGGCAAGCCACCGCCCAGGGGGTGTTCCAGGGCGCCAGCGGTTTGGCGATCCTGGTGGCAGGCGTGTGGGCCGGTCTGCTGTGGGGCGCCGACGGACGGCTGCCACTGCTGATCTCCGGAGTTGTCGGCGCCTGTTTCGCGGCGGCACTGCTGGGGAACTGGGCATTGCGGCGGACTGGATAGGCTCACCGGTATGCGCTCCATCCACGTCATCGGCATTGGGGTGGGCGATCCCGACTTCGTGACGGCACAGGCGATCCGCGCACTCAATGACACGCAGGTGTTCTTCGCGATGGACAAGCGGGAGGCCACCAGCGATCTGGTCGAATTGCGCCGCGAGGTCTGCCGCCGCTTCATTTCTGAGCCGGGCTACCGCTTCGTCGAACTGCCCGATCCGCCGCGAGCCGCTGATGGTGACTACAGCCGGGCGGTCAACGACTGGCACACCGCCCGAGTGCTGGTGTGGGCCAACGCGATCGAGAACGAACTCGGTGACGACGGCGTCGGTGCATTCCTGGCCTGGGGGGATCCGTCGCTGTATGACAGCACACTGCGGATCCTCGACGAGGTGGCCCGCCGCGTCGAGTTGCGTTACGACGTCATCCCCGGCATCACCGCGGTGCAGGCGTTGACCGCACGGCACCGCATTCCGCTCAACGACATCGGCGAACCTGTGCTGATCACCACCGGCCGGCAACTCCGCGCCACCGGATTGTCCGGTTCGGCGGTCGTGATGCTCGACGGTGACTGCGCGTTTCTCGCCTGTCCGCCGCAGACCCGGATCTGGTGGGGTGCCTACCTGGGTACGGCCGATGAGCTCTTGGTGAGCGGAACCGTCGGCGAGGTCGGTGAGCGCATCGTCGCGATGCGGGCCGACGCCCGCGCCCGGCACGGTTGGATCATGGATATCTACCTGCTGCGGCCCTGACGCCCAAGTAGGCTTGTTTCCATGGGGTCTTTCGTCCTTCGTGCGGCGGTTACCGGGCTCGCACTGTGGGTAGTCACGCTCATCCTGCCCGGAATGAGCTTCGTCGGCGGCAGCACCGCACTGCAGAAGATCGGCATCGTGCTGGTTGTTGCCGTCATCTTCGGACTGGTTAACGCGTTCATTAAGCCGCTCGTGCAGGTGCTGTCGATTCCGCTCTACATTCTCACGCTGGGGTTGTTCCACGTTGTGATCAATGCGCTGATGCTCTGGATCACGGCCTGGATCACCGAGCACACCACGCACTGGGGTCTGCAGATCGACCACTTCTGGTGGACCGCAATCTGGGCGGCGATGCTGTTGTCGATCGTCGGGTGGGCGTTCTCCCTGCCGTTCCGCAGCACCGAACGCGCCCTCGGCTGAGCTTCGATTGCCCGAACTGCCGGAGGTTGAGGCACTCGCCGATCACCTGCGCCGCAACGCCATTGGCAAGACCGTCGAGCGCGTCGATGTTGCGTCGCTGTCGGTGCTCAAGACAGTCGACCCGCCGATCGCCGCGCTGTACGGCCGCCCAATCGACGCCGTTCACCGCTGGGGTAAGTATCTCGGGGTCCAGGCGGCTGATATTCACGTGATCACTCACCTGTCGCGGGCCGGTTGGCTGCGCTGGTCGGACAAACTCAGCCCCGCGCCGCTGCGACCGGGTAAAGGCCCAATCGCCTTGCGGATACATCTGGCGGAGGGCCACGGGTTCGATCTGACCGAGGCCGGCACTCAGAAGCGCCTGGCGGTGTGGCTGGTCGACGATCCCATGAAGGTCCCCGGCATCGCCGGACTCGGGCCCGATGCGTTGGGCCTGACCGCTGCCGCGCTCGCGGAGTTGTTGGCGCACAACACCGGCCGGATCAAGACGGTGCTCACCGACCAGCAGGTGATCGCCGGTATCGGCAACGCCTACAGCGACGAGATCCTGCATGCTGCGAAGCTGTCACCGTTCGCGACCGCCGGGAAGTGCACCGAAGTTCAACTGGCCGCTTTACATGACGCGATAGTGGGCGTGCTCTCCGATGCGGTGCAACGCTCGGTGGGCCAGCAGGCAGCAACGCTCAAGGGCGAGAAGCGATCCGGGTTGCGGGTGCATGCCCGAACAGGCCTGCCCTGTCCGGTGTGCGGGGACACGGTGCGGGAAGTCGCGTTCGCGGACAAGTCTTTTCAGTACTGCCCGACGTGTCAGACCGGTGGCAAGGTGCTCGCCGACCGGCGGATGTCACGGCTGCTGAAATAGCGTGACGACCCATGGTCGGCACGCAAGTCAGCCCGCCCGGCCGCGCTCCTCGCGGTAGTGCCGCACCAGTGCATCGGTTGAACTGTCGGTCTGCTCAGCCGGTGATGCGGCTTCGGTGAGAACCGGCAGCAGCGCCATGGCCTGGGTCTTGCCCAGTTCCACACCCCACTGATCGAACGAGTCCACGCCCCAGATCACACCTTCGGTGAACACCTGATGCTCATACAGTGCGATCAACTGACCCAGCACCGACGGGGTAAGCCGGGTGGCCAGGATCGATGTCGACGGCTTGTTGCCCGGCATGACCTTGTGCGGCACCACCGCCGCGGGCGTGCCTTCCGCGGCGATCTCCTCGGCGGTCTTGCCGAACGCGAGAACCTGGGTCTGGGCGAAAAAGTTGCTCATCAGCAGGTCGTGCATGCTGCCCGTGCCGTCGGCGGTCGGCAGGTCATCTGTCGGCTGGCTGAACCCGATGAAATCGGCCGGCACCAGTCGGGTGCCTTGATGCAGCAGTTGGTAGAAGGCGTGCTGACCGTTGGTTCCCGGCTCGCCCCAGAAGATCTCACCCGTGGCGGCTGTCACCGGCGTGCCGTCGGCGCGCACCGACTTGCCGTTGGACTCCATGGTCAGCTGCTGGAGGTAGGCCGCGAACCGGGCCATATCGTTGGAGTACGGCAACACCGCTCGGGTCTCGGCACCGAAGAAGTCGGAGTACCACAGCCCAATCAGACCCAGCAGGGCAGGCGCGTTGGACTCCAGTGGCGCGGTGGCGAAATGGCGGTCGACGATGTGGAACCCGGACAGGAAGTCCGCGAACGCCGCCCGGCCGATCACCGCCATGATCGACAGCCCGATCGCGGAGTCCACCGAGTAGCGTCCGCCGACCCAGTCCCAGAAGCCGAACATGTTGGCCGAGTCGATTCCGAACTCCTCGACCAGTTTCTTGTTGGTCGATACCGCCACGAAATGCTTGGCAACCGCGTCCTCGCCGAGTGCATCAGTGAGCCAGCGCCGCGCCGCAGTCGCGTTCGTCAGCGTCTCCAGGGTGGTGAAGGTCTTGGAGGCGACGACGAAAAGCGTTGTGGCAGGGTCGAGTCCGTCGAGTTTGGCCACCAGATCGGCCGGGTCGACATTGGAGACGAATCGCGCCGAGATGCCGGCATCGGCGTAATGACGCAGAGCTTGGTAGGCCATCGCCGGCCCGAGGTCCGAGCCGCCGATCCCGATGTTGACAACGCAGGCGATCCGCTTGCCGGTGGCGCCGGTCCACTGGCCATTGCGCAGTCGGTCGGTGAAGTCACCCATCCCATCGAGTACCTCATGGACGTCGGCGACCACGTCCTGTCCGTCGACCGACAACGTCGCGTCACGGGGTAGCCGCAGTGCGGTATGCAGTACGGCGCGGTCCTCCGAGGTGTTGATGTGCTCGCCCGCGTACATCGCATCGCGGCGTTGTTCCAGCCCGGCCGCGCGGGCCAGATCCACCAGCAATGCCAGCGTCTCGCGGGTTACCCGGTGCTTGCTGTAGTCGATGTAGAGGTCGCCGACGGTCAGGGTGAGTTCGCGGCCGCGGTCGGGGTCCTCGGCGAAGAACTGCCGCAGGTGCTGGTCGGCGATCTGGCTGTGGTGTCGGGTCAGCGCCGTCCAGGCGGCTCCGGTGGAGGTATCTGCGCTCATTCCCCAGACCCTAGTGCGGTCGGGTACGCAGAGGTGTACATCATGGAGTGATGAGCACCCCAGAAGTTGAACGGCTGTTGGCCTCGGTTCCGACCGGGTTGTGGATCGGCGGTCGGGAGCGACCCGCGTCGTCGACCTTCGACGTCCTCAACCCGGCCGATGACGAGGTCCTGATCTCGGTGGGCAACGCCACCGCGGCCGATGCGCTGGCCGCGATGGACGCCGCCTGCGCGGTGCAGGCCACCTGGGCCGCCACCCCGGCACGTGAACGCGGCGAGGTGCTTCGGGCGGTATTCGAGATGATCATCGACCGCGCGGAGGACTTCGCCACCCTGATGACGCTGGAGATGGGCAAGGTCCTCGCCGAGAGCATGGGCGAGGTCAAATACGGGGCCGAGTTCTTCCGTTGGTTCGCCGAGGAGGCGGTGCGCATCGGCGGCCGGTACACCCCGAGTCCGGCGGGTACCGGACGCATCGTCGTCACCAAAGGGCCGGTCGGCCCGTGCTACGCCATCACGCCGTGGAACTTCCCTTTGGCGATGGGCACCCGCAAGATCGGCCCCGCACTCGCGGCCGGCTGCACCATGATCGTCAAACCGGCCCAGGAGACACCACTGACCATGCTGCTGCTGGCCAAGCTGATGGCCGAGGCCGGGCTGCCCTCCGGTGTGCTTTCGGTGCTGGCGACCAACAAGCCGCGCGAGGTCACCACCGCGCTGATCGACGACGGCCGGTTGCGCAAGCTCACCTTCACCGGCTCGACCGGAGTCGGCAAGGCTCTGGTCAAGCAGTCCGCGGACAAGTTGCTGCGCACCTCCATGGAACTCGGCGGCAATGCGCCTTTCGTGGTGTTCGACGATGCCGACGTCGACGCCGCTGTCGACGGCGCGATGCTGGCCAAGATGCGCAACGGCGGTGAGGCGTGCACGGCCGCGAACCGGTTCTACATCGCCAATCCGCTGATCGACGACTTCACCGACAAGTTCGTCAAACGCATGGGTGAACTCAACCTCGGCAACGGTCTGGACCCGGCAACCAAGCTGGGCCCGTTGATCAACGCCAACCAACTCGAGACGGTGCAGGAGCTCGTCGACGACGCCGTCGCGCAAGGTGCGACGGTGGCTGTCGGTGGGCAGGCTCCTGGTGGGCCGGGCAACTTCTACCCGGCGACCGTCCTGGTCGGCGTACCCGCCGGCGCGCGCATTCTCAAAGAGGAAGTGTTCGGCCCGGTCGCCCCGATCGTTGGCTTCGATACCGAGGAACAGGGCATCGCCGCAGCCAATGACACCGAGTACGGGCTGGCGGCCTACATCTGGACGAAGTCGTTGGACCGGGCGCTGCGGGTCGCGGAGGCACTGGAAGCCGGAATGGTGGGCGTGAACCGCGGTGTGATCTCTGATCCGGCCGCGCCGTTCGGCGGGGTCAAGGAATCCGGCTTCGGCCGCGAAGGTGGGTACGAGGGCATCGAGGAGTACCTCGATATCAAGTACATCGCGCTGACAAACTAAATCTCTCGCAACGCGCCTGTCCCAGAAGTCACAACGTGCCGGCCCCAGAAATCACACCTGTCACGGCCTCAGGTGGGTGGGCAGTTGTGCCCACCTCTTAGCGACAACGAGTCGCCGAGCGGTTAGTTGTGCCTGCCTCTTTGCGCCTACAAAGTCGTCGAGTCGCTAAGAGGTGGGCAAGTGCACTGTGTGTCCGGAAAGCGCAGACAGTCGGCTAGATC
>Ga0304730_1001279_pt1 | contig 19286 bp, 22 predicted proteins | sample M_130628_MF_Meta_FD_190474 | JGI IMG/M metagenome (GOLD analysis project Ga0304730, IMG submission 190474) | Freshwater microbial communities from Lake Montjoie, Canada to study carbon cycling - M_130628_MF_MetaG (v2) (version 2) | ecosystem: Environmental > Aquatic > Freshwater > Lake | place...
ATTGTTGAATGAGTAATTATTTTCTCCATGTTTTAACGTTTGAAAAATCTTGATATTAATGTCCCTAATTCAACACCAGTTATCCGCTTGATGTTTTCCGCAACGCTAAATAACTCTGTGCCCGATATCATCATTGCCACCATGTAGGTAATAGGAAAAGGAATATTAAACGTATTTTTTGCACCTTCGAATATGAGGATTGCAACAAAATAAACTACTATCTTTTCCGTTGTCCTATACAATCCTTTGCTACTTATCTTTTGCCCTTCTTTCTTTGCTGCCTTAATGCCCGTTATGGTATCCGCAAAAACAACGGCAACCGTAAACAACAGGAAGCCTTGGATAGGGATAAAAAACGAAGCAATAAAGCCAGTAGTCAATGCAACGGCAAAGAACTCATAGCTTTGATGTAATAGTTTTAATATAACTGCTTTCATTATTCCATTTTTATAAGTCTTACATCTCCATCAACCGTTGCAAATTTGCCATCAGCGTATTTATACAAGTCGTATTTCACACCGTTAAAAGCAAATGAAACTTGATTAGTAAATGTAGATAAAAGTAGGTTGGTTGAAATAGTGTAAACTTTGCCATTGTCTGGGTTAAAGATAAGCCGCTTGTTGTTGTTTAATTCAATAACACCATCAATGATTTCACCGTTAAAATTTAATTTCCAATCTCCAATAAACTTTGCCGTGTCTCTTTGTGCCGTTGTAAAATAGACAGGCTTTCCGCTTATTTGAACGTGTAAGTCATTGTAATAATTAATTCTTTGCACTGACTTAGCTTTTGTAATAATAGGCTTTGCATGAATGGCAATCGTGTTACTTTGCCTTTCGGCATCGGTAACAAGGCTTTGAATAGCAGTTGCAGAATCGCCTAATATTTGCTTTGAGCCTGTGACTGTGCTATCAGACAAAGTCGTTTGCTGAATAATGTAATAAATGTTTCCTTGTTTTTGAATGTACACAGTGTCTTTTACGACATCTTGCGCAAAGGAAAAGAAGGGAAGAAATAGAAATAAGTATCTCATTTTATTTATTTTCGAGGTTAATAATTCTTTGTTTTAACGCTTCAATCTGGGCTTGTTGTTCCTGTATGGCTTTGGTAAGGATAGGAATTAAAGATTCATATCTAAATAATAAATCGCTATTCCAATTTGTGTTAACTGCTTCAGGTATTATTTCAGCGACATCTTGAGCAATAAAACCTAAATCTTCTTCTTCACCTTCTATCCATTGAAAGTTTACAGGCTTTAATTGCAATAATGTTTCTAAGCCATAATTTAATGGTCTTATATTATATTTAAATTTTTCATCAGATGTTGCAGTTGTTAAAGTGCCATCACTTGTTATATTTAAATTGTTTGAAAATGTACCAGCGCCAACTGCCGTTATCCGTGCATTTCCGTTAACCGATAAAGCTTCAGTAACTTGCGCACTATCTGCAAAATTATATCTTATTCCTAAACTTCTTTCTGGTCCTCTTGCTATAAAAACATCACTACCTGCGTTATTTTGCAACAACCAAACTCTTGAATTTGATGCTACACTAAAAGAAAACGCATAATCATTATTTAAATTAAAAAATTGAAATTGTCCAGCGTTTAACATTCTAATTACGCCATCTACTTTAAAAACAGGAAATCCAAAACTTACATTATCTAAATTAAATTTACTATTTACATTTAACAAAGTTGTTGAAGATGCAAAAGGTATATTCCCAGCCGCTCCAAAAGTTGCTATTCCAGTGCCTCCATTTGCACCCCCTAAAGTGCCCGTTACTCCAGGTGTTACATTTGCGCTACCATTAAATGAGGCAGTTGATGTGGATGCAAGGTTTGTTTGAAAAGTCCTACTTGTTGTCAAAGTTGCTGCGCTGCCTGTTGTATTTTGGTTTAGTGTTGGAACATCAGATGCTTGAATTATTCCCGTTCTGCCTGAACGATAGTAATTGGTAAGCATGGAAGCCGTGTCGCTCGGCAAAAGGTTTAAACGCAACCATGCGTTACTTGTAGCCTTTTTATAATGCCACATTATATTTGTCGTGGTATCAAGAACCATATAAGCCATTGTATCAACACTTGGCTTTCGTACTGTATCAGTTGAAGCCACTCCTCTATAAATAAGACCATCGGCAGTCGTTTGTTCACCAAGCGTTATCTTTTGGTTGCCATTGCTCGGGTACTGTGCCCATGTAAGGCAAGGAATAAGGAGGAGGAAGAGGGAAAGGAGTTTTTTCATGTTTATGTTTTTAGTTTGCTTGCATTATTACCCAGTTAGTGCCATCACTTACAAGAGTTGCCCATTTGCCAGCCGTTGCAGAAAGAATAGCTGTACTTGCTGAACCTCCTGCTAATGGTGCAATATTACTTGATGCTGATATAACAGCATTATTTGTAATTGTTTTAATATGAAATTCAGTGCCAGTTGATGAAGAAGCAGATGGAAATGTCAATGTAACAGTGCCTGCATTATTTACAACTACCCATGTGGATGATGTTGTAATTGATGCACTGCTTACTGTAACTGATTCATAAGGTCTTTGAATTGCCCTTTGGAATCCTACTAAACCTGTAAATGTTTTTGAGCCTACAAATGACTGTGTGCCAGTAGTAACTACACCTGCCGCACTTGTTGAAGCATTGGCAATGGTAATTGCAGGAGTTGTAGTGCCATTTGTAACTGAAATTGGTAAAGTGCCTGTTACTTCAGTTACAGTGCCGCTTCCACCTGTTGCAGACAATGTGCCACTTGATAAAGATAATCCTGTGCCAATTGTAACAGTTGCAAATCTATCTGTGGAAGATAAACCTGCTAATCGTGTTGCAGTATAGGTATAATCTTTAAATAATGCTCTTCCGTTAAATTGTGTTATACCTTCAAAAGTTTTATCTCCGCTAAATTGTTGTGCACCTGAACTTATAATTCCAGCTATTCCAAATGCAGCATCTGCTACGCTAATAACTGGTGTAGTTGTTCCTGTGGCTACTGATATTGCACCTGTGCCACTTACACTCGTTACAGTGCCACTTCCTCCAGTATATTGAGGTATATTTAAAGTAGAACCTACTAATGTAGAAGCTCCGCTTGTGCCTGTTGTAGTAAGTGTTATTGTGCTTTGCTTACCGTTAAATGTATTCCAATCCGTAGATGTTAAATAACCGTTTCTTGCCGTTGTTGCGCTTAACAATTCAATTACCGGAGTAGTAGTTGTATTTGTAATAGATAATGGATTGCCACTTGTTCCCGAAACCGTTACACTTGTCACCGTACCGCCTCCTATGGCAGTGCGAAAATTAGCAGCTGATAAAGCAGTAACAGAGTTATCAGCATTGAACTGTGGGAAGGTAATAGCTGAAGGATTTGTTAAGGTGAACATTGACTGTCCAATAGTCGTACCTCCTAAACTTGTTCGCCCTGTCGCTGCAACAATGCCTGTGCTACCTCCATCCCATTTAAGCCTATCCGTATAAGCTGTATTCCAATTTGCTGAATTATTTACAATAGATGTTGTCCACGTTGTGCCAGTAGACAAGGCAATGCCTGCTTCTGGGTAGATGGGATTAGCTTGAGCCGAGGAAACAGAGCCGATGCCGCTTACTGTGGCAATGGTGTAGTTAGCACCTGATTTAAAGGATGTGGAAACAATAGTAATTTTATTTGTGTCTGATATGCTATATTGGTCATTATTTAAAAGTTGTCCATTCCTAAACACTAAAATATATGCTTTTAATTGAATAGGGAATTTAACGGTAACTGTCCAAGTTAAAATATTTGTTGTTGAAGCTAAATATTCTTGTTTTAATATTTTAATTGTATCATTGCCAATTTTAACATTTACAATTGAATCTCTTATTCTATTAAATACCGTTGCACTATCTAAGCGCAATGTTCCCGTTGTTGTGATTGTTCCACCGTTTAGGCCATAGCCAGTTGCCACACTTGTAACAGTGCCACTGCCTCCTGTGTATTGTGGAATATTTAAAGTTGCACCGGATAAGGTAGCAGCTCCGCTTGTTCCAGTAGTAGTTAATGTGATATTATTTTGCTTAGTCGCAAATCTTGTAGTTAAATTTAATAAAGTAGTATCTGTTAACTCCATTAAAACAGAGAGGTCTGCGGATACTGTGCCAGTGGTTGTAATTGGATTAGGTGACACAGTAATTCCCGTACCTCCAGATATTGAGGTAAGTGATCCGCTGCCACTTCCACCACCACCACCACCACGAGGTAAAATCACCGTGTAATTTTCACCTAATTTATAAGCCGTTGCACCGATGACAACCGTTGTTTTAGTTGGTACTGTATATTGACTTGGTAAAAGTATTTGACCATTACGATATACTTGTAGTGATGTTGTATCGTTAACAACTAATGTATCGTTTTGTGTCCATGTTAATGTGGTAGAAGATACATTTCTAAAATCTTGACGTGCGTAAAATCTGCCACTTGTGTCTGCGTAGGCTTTTGATGCGTAGTTAGTCAACATAGAAGCAGTGTCAGAAATATTTAATTTTAGTGCAAATCTTGATATAAGATTTAAAGTGGATGTATCTGCATCCCTAAAATAAGGCAACAACATTGCAGCTGTGTCAGATATATTTACCTTTAAATTAATTCTATTACTTAACGATGTTGTATCTATTGTTGTGCCTCCAGCTAAAGCATTCCAAACATTAGATGTAAAATCAAAGGAATATATTTTAAAATTTATTGTGTCAATTATTAACCATGCGTTTTGGTTTGTAGTTGGTTGAATGGCTGCTGTATCTGAAATTGCCCCTCTCCACACCAAACCGTCTGCCGTAGTCTGAAAACCAAGTCGTTGTTTGTTTCCTGTGGCTGGATACTGGGCAAAGGCAAAGGATGAGGCAAAGATGATAAGGGCAATTGAAAGACCTTGCCGTTTATTGCCTACTTTGTTAATTAGCTTTTTCCCAATGCCAAGAACAAGCTCTTTAATTATAACTAATGCAATTTCTCCAAGTCCTTTTAAAAACTTCCTTTCTTTTTTAGGTACTGGTATTTGTTCCATTATATAATTATAAAAAAAATGATGTAATTAGAGCCATCGTAATGCGTGACTGAATCAATAGTAATATTTGAACCAGCTACACTATATTGACTATCAACCAATAATTGACCGTTTTGAAAAACTAATATTTGTTCTGTAACGCTTGGTAAAACACCTCCATTTTTAGTAATAGTAAGAATAGCTGTATAGCTATTAAGAAATTCTTGTGTAAATACTTTTGTTACACTATTATTTTGTGTAGTTGGTTCACTGTTTGTTGGATTTATTGAACCAGTCCCTGCCACACCTCCAGCACTACGATTTGATGTTCTACCAGAATCAAAATCCAAACCTCTTAATAAAACTGTTTTTTCAGTATATCCCATTAGCTTTGGTCTGTTATTTCTACAAATGTACCATCAACTATATCTGTTTGCAAATCTAATGTTGCATTTTCCATTATATATGTAACGCTATTATTTAAAATTGCAAGGTGCGGAAACCAAGGATTATCTCTATCAAGTATTTGAAATTTCATACCAACCATTTTTCTAACCGGAAACAACTGACCTTTAATAATTTCATTAACTAATAATTGATTAATATTTTTTCCTGTTCCTGTATTACCTACCCTCCAACCATCGCCATCAGTTATTTGCCATGTATTTGCCGTATTTTTTACACGAATTGCACCAGGCGAACCAAGGGAAGGACCATCCCCAAAAAATACACGTTTTTTAACAGAAATACTTGATGTGTCATTATTAAACGAACCAAATACCTTAACATCATTTTGACCATCTAAATTACCAGCTGCTAAATGCTCCATAAATAAATTGCCAAGTTCATAGAATTTTAAATATGATGCTATTAAATCAGTTCCCGTTTCCGTTCTAACTTGACTAATTAAAAATCTTACTCCAACATCTCCGCTCTCTGGCATTGTTGGAGATGTCCAATTTACTATTATATTACTTACTGTTCCACCAGCAGCAGGCAAAATTGAAGAACCTCCAGGTATTACAAATTTGTAATAGTTAAAAGTGGTTTCCCAACTTTGAGCAGTAAAAGTGTGCTGAAATCCATTATATGTAAGATCTCTTTTTAACCAATATTTTACATGGTTTATTTTAACATAATCAATTTTACCGTTAAATGTCCCACTCGGATCAAAGGTTAATTGTTGAGTTGATATACATACTATCCTTTCATAGTATTCTCCTGTTGCAGTAATACTAAATGTATCGCCTCCCATTTTTAATACTAATGTTCCACTTGTCACTTCAATGCCAAAGCTGACATAATATGTCGCTCCATTTGTAGGAGTAAAAAAAGTATATACTAAATCACCTGTTGCATTTGTTGCCTTTGCATAACCAAGTGCTGCACCGCCACCATCCGAAAAAGTCCATCCAGTACCAAGCGTCCATGTAGTAACTTCTGGTGCGCGATTTGCCGTTAAGAAGTCAATTAATGGAACAACAATAGGTCTTAACTCAATGACAAAACTACCTTCAACAATATGAGGTGCAATCGTACTACTTCCTACTTGACTATCTCGATACTTCATTACAGAGGTATACGTTATAGTTGCCTCATCATTATTATAATCAAGGTCTTTTGCTGTAAAAAACTCTGTATTTAAATTGTTAAATATCTTTCCTGATAATAAATTTACTGATGCGATATGTTCATATTCAATATCCAAATCTTTTATATGACCATAATATCCCCACCTTCCACCGCTAAATCTCAATAGTTTATTTGAACCGCTATAATTATTATTTAATAAAGTAGGTAAAAAACTTGTAGCTTGTTGTAATGTACTTGATAAATAATATATAAATAATAATACTGGACTATTTAAATACATATTAGGCTGAATCATGTAAAACTTCCTGTCTGAAAAGAAAAATCTCATTCCTAAAGGAGTCATTATTCTTTTTAAAACATCATAACATTTCATGTATGTTATATTGTCTTTTGTGTCAATAGTATAAAATACTTTATGATTTACACGCATTCTAAGAAGCGGATCAATTGAAGTTGAATATGTCCAAGAATCCTCATGCCAATTAAATGCAGTTGCTAAAATACCTACACTTGTGCCATATATATCTTGTACATAGGTAAGTTTTTGTAAGCAATTATTTACATGATTTACAATAGTATCGTCACCTTGATAAACATCATAGTTATCTGGCTTATAATCAATTCCTTTGAGCCATCCTATGCCATCAACTGCATTAATAGTGTAGGCATATCCAACCGAAAGAGGGACATCATCAAATTCAACTAAATCAGCTAATATATAACCATACCAATAAAAGTTAGGACTATCTGCAGCATCATGACCAATTAAAGTAATGGTAAATCTACCTTCAGCTGCTACTAAAAAATCAGTTAGAAAATCTTGTATTGCTACTGTATTTATAATAATAGTAAACTTAAAATTACTGGCAATTATAGGAGCGTATCTCTCTAAACCATTTTCAACCTCCGACTGCCATGTAATCGCAGCATCAAGCATTTCTACATTCGTTGTTGCACCAGAAAAAACTGTGTCATTTATTGACAAAATATATTTGCGCTTTTTTTCTGAATAGAATGTAGATGTATACCTTGCTGCCATTATCTTATTCTTGTGTTTACATTTCTTGCTTTCTCCATTATTACAATTAAATCAGCACCACTAACACGAGTAGATAAAACATAAGGAGAGCCACCTCCATCTAACATACCTCTTAACTTGGAAAGAGGTGCTATTACTTCAGGGTCAACCCTTGCGTTTTTGTTATCTCCAACCATTGCCATAGTTGGGCCCATTGCTAAACCACCTTCTGCAAGGGCAGGAATTTTACTTTTAACTAATTTTGACAAAGCAACCAATGCAACACCACCTGCAATGGCAAGAGCAGGATTAATAGGAGGTTTAAGTGCTAATTTTATACCAGCGGCAGTTACACCAGTTTGAATAGCTAACTTACCAAATGATGCTAAAGCATCAGCTAATGGAGTAATTAATGCTCCAATACTAAATCCAGCACCTGTCAAAGCATTACCTAACTGCTCACCAAATCCAATCGCTAAATCATTTAAAGTACCATCTACTATATCTTGTAATCCAGCATTTAAAATTTCAAAACTATCAGCTAATAAATTAATTTTTTCGTTTAATTTTATTGCTGCTGCATCTGCCTCTGTAAATGGAGTTGCCATGTCCGGAGGATTAGCTTTTAATTTTTCTCCAAAAGCTAAAACATCATTTGCAGCATTTTTCATTGAGGCTAAACCATCTTCTGTTAATCCTAATTGTTCTCTTAATTTAGGTGCAACATCAGTAATTACAGCTTGATTTAAAGCATCTTTTGCTTTTTGTAATTCATTTAAAGTTTTATATTCATCAAAAGCAAATAATTTTTTATCTAATTTGGCATCTTGATTTTCTTTTTTTGTTGGTGGATTTGGAGGTGGAGGTGCTTTAACTATTGGTGGAGCTTTAAACGTACCTTTTGGTTGTGGTGATAATAAAGTAGAATCACCAGAAATAAACTCAGTACCAAAACTTCCTTTTTTAGCAGGATTTATATTGTTTGCACCTTTTTGTTTTTGATTAATACCTAAAAACTTTTCAACTGCTTTATCAAGAACATCTGCAATTTCATATATTAAATTAAAAAAGTTAAATATTTGATTAATAGAATCAAAAACCACCTTTAGCAAATAATTAAATAAAGGAGTTAAATGGCCTAATAATTTGATAATATTTGAAAAAATATCTTTTAAATAACCAAATGTTTTTAATAAAGTTGAACCTGTTTGATTTATTGTTTTTTGACCTTCATTTGTATTATAATATGCAACACCTAAACCTACTACTGCTAAAGTTAATGCTCCTATTCCTGTTGCGCTTGCAGCAATGCTAAATAAAGTCATTAATGTTCTTGTTAAAGCAATTATGCTTGATATTGATGTAGCCAATTGACCAACTACTAATATAATTGGTCCAATTGCAGCAGCAAACAAAGCAAACTTTACAATATTTTCTTGTTGTGCAGGTGATAAAGCTTTAAACTTATCCACCATCATTTGAATCTTATCAGATATTTTTGTAAATACTACTTCTAATTTTAGTGTTTCATTTATAGTTTTACCAAGTTCATTTAAACTTATAAAAATATTGTCACTTAAATTCTCAAAACTATTTGCAAGTCCTCCTGTAACATTTTGCGTTTGAGGTAATAAAGATAATGCATTACTAAGTTGTAAAGTAAAATCTTTAGCACTAATACCTGTTTCTCGAATTGCATCAATATTTGAAGTACCAAAAGCAGCTCGCATACCTTCAGCCATTAATGGTAAATTACTTTGTATTACTTTGTAATCTTCCGCTAATAACTTATTTTTTGAAATCATTTGCGTAAGCTGATATTGAATTGCTTCTAATTCAACCTTACCCTTACCAACAGCAGCCAAAGCAGTACCAAAACCCATCAATGTAGATTTTGCTTCTTCAGCACTTAAACCAACGGCTTGTAAATTTATACTACCTTGTACAGCTTCTTTTAATCCTAAACCTGGCAACTTTGCAACCTCTCTAAGTTTAACTATCTCATCCTTTGCAAGCTCACTACTTCCCATAATGGCAGTTAAACCTTTTTCCAACTTTTCCATGTCGGAAAATGCTTTTACAGATGCAATGCCAAGACCAATTATTGGTACAGTTAATGACTGGGTTAAATTTGTACCAATATTTTTCATTGAATTACCAAACTTAGATAAAGATTTTTCAACCTTTCCCAATTCGCGATCTAAATTGGAAACATCAATTCCAAGTTTTAGATTTAACTGTGAAGCATTAGCCATATCTTATTCTTTATCCCATTTATCAAAAATTGATTTGTCAATGTCTGATAAACTTCTATTTGTTTCTTTCTTTACAGGATTCTCCCACGGAAACTCAATTAAATCTTTAGGCTTAATAGACTTTCCTTTTGCTGTATGAACATTTAATAAAAGTGTTGTTTGCCATCTGGCACGTTCCCACTCAAATTGTTGCTCTATTTCAAAGTGATTATTAAAGCCTTGCATGGCTATAATAACCTCTTTTAAACTCATGTCGTAATAATGCGAAGGCAGGATTCTTAATACTCCGAAACAAAAGCGTTCGATGTGTTCAAGTGTGAGCTCTCCTCCTTCGCCACTACGTTTTTTTCAGTGTCATCTTGCGGAGGTGATATCTCGTTTGAAATCATTTCCATTATCCGCGCAATACCTCCCATGTCCGTATCTACCAACTCGCAAAAGGACTGTAAGTTATAAGGGCACTTTTCTCCCTTTGCCTTGTAGCCTTGTTCAACACCGGTAAATGCCAGCTCAAGGGCAAGAAGGAGGTCTTCTCCTAAAAGGGAAAGGTCACTTAATTTAAGCTTCCTCTCCCTTAGAAATGTACCTAACACATACATACCAAATTTAATCGGTATGGATGTGTTGGCGATTGTTATTGTTTTCATGTGTTAGGTTTTAAATTATGCTTTTGTTGTCTTCACGATTGCACCAGTAACCTCAAAAGATGCAGAGTAGCTTGTATTCTCTTCCACCGCTGCGTTTAAATCTAATGATGTACAAATAGCAGACATAGTAAACACATTGTCTCCTTGCACATCGGTAGTAAACTTAATCGTTAAAGCAGTGCCCGATATTAAGTCAGTAAAGAGATCATCAAACAAGTAATTGGTAGATGAATCACCAGGACCGGCATATAATGCCTCTGTTGAAAGTGTGCCAGATAACTGACCTTTCTTTACTTCTCTCCATCCACCGCTTGCGCTATCCTTTGTAAGAATTTCACGCATTGCAGTAGAGATGTTCATTTGACAGGATGTCGCGTAACCGATTGCTGTTGAATCTTTATACAAGCGCATCAACGTACCATTAACAATTCCAGTTGTTGCCATAATATTATTTTTTAGCTTTTTTCAAATCTATATTATCATTAATCTTTTCCAATTCATTTTCATCCTGAAAATATTCCATTGGCATTGGCACGGGAATATAAATAGGTTGAGGTGCCTCTTGCACTTTCTTCTCTGGCATCTGCTCCACGACAAAGTCATCATCAAGATGCTCGGCAATGCCATCGGCAACAAGCTGCGTTCCGAAGTCGGAAAGGAATACACCTGTTGCGCCTATTGGCTTGCCATTCCACTCTTTTATTAATCTTAGTTTCATCTTTTCATTTTTGCCATAAAATCAATAGACATCCAATAAACATTTAAGTCTGCATTATAAACTTGGCTATCAGATGACATATATTTTATTGTTTGAATATTGACTGAATTTAAAGTCCCAGTAAATCTGTCTAACCTATTCCTTACAGCGTTTGAAAGCGTTTGTGTAGTCTCGTAATTGTTAGTATATACATCAAGCTGCACACTAATCTCTTCCAAATTACTTTGCCCATCCTTGAAATCAACTGGAGTGCTATTAATAATAGTGTAAACAATAAAAGGATACTGCACATTTTGAGGAGCAATGTCTGGATAGATGTTTAAGCCACATACACCAGTAACTGCTACATCAGTTGATAACCTTCCATATATTACTTTTCCTATCATTTCCACCAGTTTTTAGGCATTCCATTTATTTGAGCTCTTGCCTCTTGTGACATTGCTTTGAACACTGGTATTTGTGCTAAATTCCTTGCTTTTAAAACAATCTTTTGCCTCCATGCTTTGGCTGATCCAAAAACCATGTGCGCATAAAAGCCATTGTATTTATCGGCACTATTTAACTGCGTACCTTCACCCATATCTTTTATATAATGTGGGCCTACTGCTCCAAGTTTCCACTTGTATTTTTTAAGAATATCACTTAATATTTGTATTGACCTTTTTAAGTTACCAGGTTCAATTTTATAATGATATTCTCTTTCGTATCTTCCTATTCCTAATTTATTTTGTTTCTCTCCCCATGATGAAAAGTAGTGTGTCTTTTTAGATACAGGTACTAAACTCTTGTAAACTTGTAAAGCTATAGGAGTTGCTGAATTAATAATCTCATGCCTTTGCTCTAAAGAAACAACTCTCATAATTTTCTCCATTTCCAAAACCGCATCTGCCAAACCAGTAACCACCAAAGCACTACTTGACCTTTTACCTTTGTAATTAGTTTTTTGTAGATCTCGTAAATGTGATATTTGTTTTTGACTTAGGTATGACATTACACATAATTTTGAGCGTATGAACAAAAAAGATGTAAGTATAAGCTATCAACACTTATCTGAACATTTTCTATCTGGTAATATTTACCAATGTAAATCAATCTTTGTTGTTCGTTTATGTCTGTCCTATATCGGCAAGTAACTTTTATTTGTGATAAAGCTGTAATCTTGCCTCCTTCGACTTCTTCTTTATTATTCCCTTTATAATCAACTGTTGCCCATATTTCTGCAACAGTACTCCATGTTTCAGTGCCAAAACCTGTTAAGCCTACGGCACGAGTAACTTGCTGAATAGTTATCCTTTCCTTTAATTTACCAATCTCTTCTTTCTTATTAAATCTCATTATAGTATTTGTACTCGATATTGATCTAATAAATACTCTGATGCTGTTGGCATCTTCTTTACATAATCTTCTCTATTATCATAGCTATCTGCTATAATCATAAGAATTGCTTGTCTTATTTGCATAGGTACACCGGATGACTGGGAAGAATATCCAGCCGTATAAATAATGGAAACATCATTAATATTTCCATACAACGTTGGCCATGTTTTACCAAAGCCAATGTTAAGCCTTGCAGGCTTACTAAAAGTATCAACAATATACTCTGTCGCTGCAAATGTTTGAGTACTATTTTGGCTATCAGCGTATTGAAAAGAGCTCACTGCAATAACTGGAGAAACACTTAGGTAAATAGTTGGATAATTTAGCCTATCTAACTTTTCAGTAATTGTTTGAGTAATTAATGCTTGATTTAAATAACGCTCTGCAACTTCTCTGGCACTTTGTATTAATGTAGTAATTAAAGTATCATCAGCAGAAGTATCAACTTTCAAATAGTTTTTTACTTCAGACAATGTCCAAATCTCATTAACAGGTGCAGTCGTTACTTTCCAAGCCATTATATTACTTTTTAAAATGGAGGAGTATATTGCAACTCCTCCAAATTAGACTCTCCAATATTATTTACAGATTCTTTAAGTGCTTAATTGCAGCCGTTTGAAGCAATTTGCCATCATAACGAGCATACATTAAGAAGCCAATTTCCATCTCATCCATGAATCGCTCACGCAATGGAACAAGGACATTGTTTGCAACTTGACGTATAACGTACTTTGACCAATCACCAAAGAAGATTATTTTTGCAGCAGTTGTTTGAGCTGAAGGCAAATCATTATTTACAAAATAATTGTAACCTAATAATTTATCTGGCGCACCTTCTCTTAATGATGGTTGAAACAAAGGATTATTTGCAGTATCAAAATTTAACTTTCTAACAGCAGATAAAATATTATCATGCATCATAAATGCCACTGAAGGACTATTTCTATATGCAACATCAACAGAGTGAACCAAGTCAACCAAGTTAGCGGCAGTAAATGCGCCAGAAGATGCAGAAGAAACACCGGATGGAGCAACGTCTCTAAATCCAGTAGGTTTACCAGAACCATCACCAGTTGTAAATGCAGTGTTTAAGCCACGGCCTAAACGCTCACCTAACATAACTGGTAATTCTGTATTAAGCAAACCAAACTCGTCATTTGCCCATTCAACAGATACTTTTACCAACGTGTTTAAAACGTGTGCATTAAAAGTTTCTCTTGTAAATGTCATATCCTGTACAGTAACCGCAGCAGCTTCAGTGTGCCAGTTACCGGCAACAGCCGTATCATTTACTTTAGGATAGTACAAAGTACCTGCCTGTGGAGTAGTTATGATCCTTGAAACTGTTAGCATTGGCCCGTAATATGCCATAGTCCTTTCCAGCTCATACGAAAATTGGTAAGGAATTACATAACCACCAGCTAAACCGCTTTCAGAAGTTGTGATTGTTGCCGTTCCACGCATCTCTTTAAGCATTGATGACTCACTGCTTGTTAAAGACCTTTTGCAAAGTGCTTTAAAAAACGCAGAGGTATACTCTGGAGATTTTACAATGTCTCTTTTGTCAGTTGGCAATGCAGCAAGTGTGTCTTCAATAACACTAACTCCTCTTGCCTCGGAGTTGATTTCATTCCATCTTTCTAAACGTGAAATTTGGTCTGTATAACTTTTAAAAGAACCATCTGCTTTATCCCATTGTGCGGATTCGTCAGCAGACATTAATCTACCTTCGGCTGCGGCTCTTTTTTGTAGGTCTTCCATTATTGCGTAATCGGAAGCCCGCTTTTCTCTTAATTCCTTTGCAGTCATTATTTTGTTTTTAAATTTAATAAGTGCAGGGCATTCCTGCGTAATTCGTTCTGTATATTAATTTCAGATTTTACTGATATGTCAATAACGCTTTGTAAATCTTCATCTAACTTTCCTGCTATCTGTTCATAGCTTCGCTTGGCAACCATTGTGTCTGGATTAGCCGGATAAGTAACTGGAGAAACATCATATACTTTTTTAATACCTCGAATCACTCTCTTTGGTTTCATTCCCTCTCTTTCTTGCCAATCCTCTGCCTCTACACTAAAAGCAAATGATGATTGATAAACATCACCACGTTTAACCATCTCTAAAAGATCATTACCTAAAGTAGTGTTTGGTGCCTCAAATTCATATTCCATAGCATTACCAGTAACCTTTAATTTTAAGGTACCAGATTTAGTCCTTGCCAAAACCATGTTAGCATCGTGATTAAATAGTGCTACTACATCTGTCATGTCAGAATTAGTAAATACATCTTGGCTCATCTCCTCGTCGTACCAACCCATATCGTAGGCAGAGTTAAACACTGTAGCAGTGCCTACTATTGTTCGAGATTCTGGCATTGCCCTAAACTCATAATTTATACTTCTCTTTTCCATTGTTTCTTCTTTTGACCTTTCGTCCATTATTTTTTTAGCCGTTCTTTCTGCCCATGGCAACATGGTTGAACCACCCCAAGCATCATACATAATAGAACCGCATATTTCATTATCGTTATCATCAAAATATTTGCCTTGATCATATACCTTAGCTCTACTTAGAAAACTATATGTCCTTATTACCTCATCTTCACTTAATGCCTCTCTTCCGCTTAACTGCCTTGCCCTTGTCCATCCAACTGATGTACCGCACTGGCTGCCATTATCTTCTTTATGCCGCAATGCTTTCTTTGCTGCATTAGTTGCTGTTTGCGGATAGTTACTGTACGGCATCGCTTGTAGGTTCTATCTTTATGTTAGATGCAAGAGGCAATTCATAACTATCTCCACCGGTGTAAGGATTCATGTTTTCCTTAATTCTTATTTCGTTAGGTGACATTGCTAATACATTGCGCATGGTAGTGTAATAAGATGATCTCGCTGCAACATCTCCACGCAATAACCCATCAAGATTAAAACGAGTGCAATAATTATATTTTTCTGCCTCAAAAAATATCTTTCTATTAAATTCTGCCTCTATCGTTTCACAAAGTGGCATTATCGTATAATTAACAAACATCTGGCTAAGTTGCTCCATATTGCTAAATGTTGCCTTATCCATGTCTTCCAACAAAACACCTGGCACACCAGTCATTCGAGCAATGTCCGCAATGGTTGCCTTCTTAGTTTCGTTAAAAGATGCATCGTTAGGATTAAGACCTACTTTTTGGAAATCCATGCCTTCTTCCAAGATGGCAGTACCTCCAGCGTTTTGACTTCCACCAAATGCACGATTAAAAGAAGACTTTAATCTGTCGTATGCCTCATTTGTTAACTTGCCAGGATGTTTTAACACACCGTTTAAGTGTGCGCCATTCTTATAAAAGTTAGCACCATAATTTCTATTTGCTAAAGCCAAGCCGTAATTATCCCTGTGAAGGTCAGGCATTTTAAATGCTTCGATTCCATTCCATGTTAAATTAGGAATGTGAATTATATTTTCACAACTAAATTTTTTATTACTTTTTTTACTTTTAAACATTAACTCGCCTCTTGTATTGTAATAGCTTTCTATCTGGATAGGATCAAGAATTGTAAAACTATTTATTCTTTGAGTAATGCTATTCCTATTTATGGAAGCGTAAAACACACCATGGCTAAGGTAGTGTAATACTAAAGTTTTATAAAATGTGTGAGCTGTGTAATAATCATTAGGTTCACGAGCTATCACTTTTAAATTAGGATGCTCCTTTGCTATTCTTATTCCTCCGTTATCCATCTTCTCTATAATGTCAAACGGCAAAGAGGCAATAACACCGCCAAGTATTTGAGTAGCACGGTAAAATGCAGGAAGACCAATAATAGAATATTCATCGACCGCAACACCAGCTGCAGATCCTCTTTGAAATAATGCGCCTAAAGTATCACCGTTTATAGGTGTACTTGGATTCTCTATACTTGCACGAGTATTAGAAAAAAAAGACCGCATGGTATTAATTATTCCCATGCGGCAAATATAAACCAAGTTAGTATGAAGTAATTTACTTTAGGTAACAAGTTAAATAAACTTAATCTCCATGTAAACGCTTTTGGCTTTACGGAAACTATTGTATGTCGTATATTTTTCATCAAGACCTAAATCCTCTCTCTCCTCTTCCAATTTCTGCCACGCTTCTTGATGTGTACGACATTCACCGGATAACTCATAAAATCTATGAAAGTATCCGCTTGTTGAATTAATCTGCCTAACTTGTTGGGCATACTCTTGCTTTCTCATTAAATTCTCCATAATTAAAAGGTTTTTATTTTAATTAGGTACATTTTATAACATCAATAATCCACTTTCCCTTTCCTTTCCCTCGTATATCGTTGGTTTATCGCCTTGCATTATCTGCGCATAGGCCATGACCATTGCTACCGCTCCATCCACCTTTTCCGTACTTTTTGCCTTATCTATCTTTATGTTTCCGGCAGGATCAAGTCTTAAAATAACATTGCTCATCATCCATTCCAATACTGGGTTGCCATCATGTGTAATCTCATTAGATAAAAACAACTTTTCTATTTCTTTAGTTGGTGCAGACATAGAAATAAAACCTTGCCCGAATGGCTTCATGGTTGCGCCATCATTTGTCAACTGAATAACAAGTTGACTGGCATTCCATCTGTCAAAACAAATACACTCTATTTTATACTTTGTCGTAATCTCTATTACTTTGCTTTTAATAAAATCATAATCCGTAACGTTACCATCTGTCATAATAAGATGCCCATCCTGTTGCCATTGCAGATAAGGTACACCATCACTAAGAGATCGCTCCCTGACATTATCCTCTGGGCAAAAGTAATAAGATTTTATATGTGGCTTAGTCAATCCATCTTGTACTGGAAAACAAAGTACAAGTGCGCAGATGTCACGCGTTGAGGCAAGGTCTAAGCCAGCAAAGCATTTCTTATTATACAGCGTAGAATCATTAATAAATAATCTGGTTGCATCGATGTAACTTTGTGAAATCCAAACAGATGAGGTAGATGTCCATACGTTTAAATTCTTTGTCATAAATTGTATTTGCTTAGCTGCCCCTTCGTTCAATGCCTTTTGGTATTGATTGTCCATGTAGTCCATATACGGAGTTACACCAAGGTTAGGATTGGATTTTGTCCAATTATTTTTATCTTGCCAGTCATCGCCTTCATCTAAACAAAATAATAACGGAAATACAGATTCATCTATTTTTCTTTTCTCCAAAATATCAACCATGACCTTTCTAAACATATAACAAGGAGATTCACGATTGAACCCTGCAGTTGTAGTAATTAATAACAATGGTTGTATTCTTGATCCCATGCCTGTCTCCATTACTTCCAAAACATCGCTTGTTTTATGTGAGTGATATTCGTCAATGCCTGAAAAGTGTGGATTTAATCCATCCAATGTGTCGGCATCGGAAGATACTGCTTCAAATTTGGAATTTGTGGTAGGTACATTGCAATTATATTTTAAAACGTTTACTAACTTATCAAAAGTCTTTGAATCTGCCTTTAGTGATTTAAGCATTACCTTCGCAGTATCAAAAGCAATCCTTGCCTGATCCCTTGTCGTTGCAGCCGTGTACACCTCCGCTCCCGTTTCATTGTCCAGTAGGAAACAATATACTGCAATCGCAGCCGCAAGCTCCGTTTTGCCGTTCTTCCTTGCAATCTCAAGGTAAGCCTTGCGGAAGCGTCTGCCTCCAGTCTTTTTCTGCCATCCAAACAATACTTTAATAAAAAACTCTTGGAATGGTTGGATGTTAAATCGTTGCCCGGCAAACTCGCCCTTGGTGTGTCGGAGTGCAGAAATAAAGGAGAAAGCCCTGGTTGCCTTCTCCTCTGAAAATATAAACTCCCAATCTGTATTTTGTAAATCTAACAAATGCCTATTAACTGCCAGCCTTGCATAGTTGCCTAATATTAATCGCCCCGATACAACATCCTCAATAAATTTCATTTAGGTGTTTTAATCTCTATGGCAATAAATCTAAACAAGAAAACAAAACTAACAAAGCCAACTGCCTCTAAATAATCAATATAGTCAAACCAAAAGAATTTAACAAAGAGCCAATTCCATAAATAGTAAAATGGAACGGCTAAAGCTGTAACCATCATACTCATTACGATTATAAAGATAAATGTTTCATAAATAGTTTGCTTCATTAGTTCATTTTTAATAATTTAGCTATTTCATCGTCTTCATCTTCGTTACTATCTCTAAAGTAGTCCAGTTTTAAACGGCTGCCAGGATCTAAGCCTAAACTCTTGCTAATCTCTAAAAACATATCCATACTTTGTTTAAATGCAGTCCATTCTGCAGAAACTTGCCTTGCACCGTTTGGATGCACCATAACTGCACCGGCAACTGCAAGAACCTCGGCATTGTAAAGCAAATGGCCAATGGCACGCGTAGCAATGCTCAAAAAAATGTCATCAACATCCTTGCTTGCCTTGTGGGCTTGAAGATGGTCTTTTAATTTCTCATAAATCCTAACCTCATCCTCGTTCAGTTTCAGCAGAGACTTGCCGACTGGTGAAGCGGAAAAGGATTTGATTCTGGAAGGTATCAGAGTACCTTGTAACTCTTTTGTTTTTAATGATTTTGCTCTCATTTGTTTTTGCTTTTGTATGTTTTGTATAAACCCCCCTTTAGGCTATTGATTTGTTGTGCGTAAAGTT
>Ga0304730_1001280_pt1 | contig 19275 bp, 13 predicted proteins | sample M_130628_MF_Meta_FD_190474 | JGI IMG/M metagenome (GOLD analysis project Ga0304730, IMG submission 190474) | Freshwater microbial communities from Lake Montjoie, Canada to study carbon cycling - M_130628_MF_MetaG (v2) (version 2) | ecosystem: Environmental > Aquatic > Freshwater > Lake | place...
AAAATATTAACACCTACCGGTTTCGGATCTTCTCCTGTTTCACTACTTAATACGGTATAATAAGAATTTCCACAAAAATATAAGTCAAAGAAATTATTATTAATATATCCTAATGTGTAATTATTTGTTTCGTCTGACCCACCACTTGATAATGCATAATTTAAAGTAACGGTTTGATATCCTACATCAGTTACAACAGTACCAGTTGCAATGTAAGGTACTCCATTTGCATCAGATTGCTGTCCGTATTGATCTCTAGCATACACACTATTACCAACAGCAATACCGTCAGTTACAATTCCGGATATGGTAATACTTCCGGTATTCAATGTAGAAGTTGTAGGACTTGCATTTAAAAAACCTGGAAAACTTTGTTCATTGGTATGTCCCTCAGGTGGAAGTATTTCCATAATTAAAGAAATATGTGGACGGTCGTCCAAATCAGGGATAAACGCCCTTATTTGTCCACCATTTGGCCAGAAACCATTTGGATAATATTGATTATATTCAATATCATCTGGATATGCTTTATATAATGGATTATAAATTGTTCCACTAAATGCTCTTTTTCCGTGACCTTTAGATAATAAACAAATATCGCCAAAATTAGCATTACTATTAACAATAGATGCAATACCACCATTATCAGTTTGAACACCAATAGAACAGAAGATTGTAAACACCGAAACTAACTGTGCATATCCATCATTAGTAATATGTATACCTCTGCCGCCTTGATTTAATTGTGTAAATGCATCATAAACAAAAGATTGAATAGGACTTACGTCAGATATAACGCCGCCGTCGACTAAACTTCCGCCCATTGAACCTATTGGATCTAATTTTCTACTATCCCAGTAATGAGGACCAAGACCCAATCCGCCTAATTGAATTGAAGTTTCTACGTATTCATCGACTTTTTTATCTTGTTTTGGAATTGTTGAAGTTTTACCAAAATATAGTGTAGCATCATTTCCAAAACCTACTGTAGGTTGACTTAGTCCTATTAAAAACGAACCATCCAGCAAATCTTCAACAGATGTAACTGTTGGAGGTGTTTTGACATCAGTACCGTTAATTCCAGTTAATGCAAATAAACCACCACCCAAATATTTAGGTGGGGCATATAATGGACCTTTTTCTATAATGTCTGTAATAATACCAAAATTTCTACTTACTGCTTGTTGTGGCATATAATCACCACCATATTGGAAATACGGATTAATTACCTGTGTTGAAACTGTACCTGTTTGAACAGTAATAGGAGTGTTTGCTATTATCTGTAATGCTATATCTCGAGCATAATTAAGAGCCATGGTTGTTGTAGTTTCTTGACCTGCTACCTGATTATATCCAAAATTCCAGTAGGCTAAACCTGCCTCAATAGATTTAGAATTACCGCCTAACAGTATATCTTGACTTACTGCATCAATAATTAATCCAGTATCTCTATAACACAAATCTTGATCATAGTTAAATGCATCTGGGTTATAAGTACTATTAATATAAGCAATAGTTTCTGCAACTAAAAATTTTCTGTTTTTTTGTAAAATATCATATGCATTAATAACATCGGGATTAGTACTAGCAGTTAACGCAATAGGCGTTTTATTTGTAACTACACCCGGACCTGCATCAATAATATTAGTAATAATAGATTTAGCAGTTTCAATTATATCGGCTTCGGCAGAGGTTCCCGGAGTATCACCAAATATTTGTGTTACTTTAGATTGAAGCGCCGTTACGGGAATGTTTTGTATTATTTGTCCTGCAATACTAGACAAATGATCAAAGGCTGCAATTGTTTCTGTTTTTTCAGTTGCAATATTAGACTGACTTCCGTTAACATCAAAATAGTAAACAGCCGATTGAATTGCTTGTCGATTCCCTCCGTGTAATAAATCAAAAGATATTGAATCTACTATAAATCCTACATCTCGTTTACATGTTGAACTGTTATATGCGTAAAACCTTGTAGCCCAAACATAGGCATTAACTTCTTCTGCTATATATTCTTTATTTTCTTGTAATTTTGATACAGCATTTTGAACACCTAACAAATTACTAGGACTACCATTTGGAATGATAGTGTCGGTCCATCTTGTATTCTTACCGCTTAAAATATCTGTTAAAGTATTAAACAATGTATTAACTACATTAACTTCATTAATTGTACCTCCTTGTGTACTAGTATTTTGATATATACTAACAGTAGGTGTAAAAAATCTTTGAATTAAATCTTCAGTTGGTGTTATATTTTGTATAATTTTTACTGACAAATCTTTTAAATATTTAATTGCTGCGGTGGTTGTAGTTATTTCTGATGCAATATCTCCAGTATATCCACTACGCTTCCAATATTGTAATCCAGCAAATGTACTTTGACTGTAATATTCAGTAGGATATAATAAATCCAATGCTATAGAATCAATTATAATACCTGAATCCCTTCTACATTTAATTTCATTGTATGGAAATAATTTATGAGATAAAAATCTATTAGTATAATTTAATGTATTTTCTTGAATAAATGTTCTATTGGCCTGCATTAATATTTCAGCACTAACATATGCGGCATCAGGTCCTGTGCTCTTATAAACTTCAGGAGCAACACTTGGGCCATTATTAATAATATTGGTAATTATTCCAAATAAAACATCTAGTGAGTTAGATGCTATTTCCCCGCCAAGTATCGAATAATTTTTAACTTGTCCGTATTTTTTAGATGCGCCAATTATATCAGGGGCTGTCTGATTGACAATAATTTTGTGTGTTAACGTATTAAGATAGTTGATAGCAGCGGTAGTTTGTTTTTCTTGCCCAGCAATTAAACTTACTACTCCATCATAATACGCCAGTCCACTTTCAACAGATTTTTCATTTCCACCAAATGTTGCATCGTAAGCAACATTTTCAACTAGTATACCCACATCTCGAAAACACAATTCTTGATTATATTTAAATGAAGATGTAGTTATACTATCCCACCATATGCTTCCATTAACTTCAACATTATCAGCAATTTTTTTATTAATATAACCAACTATTTGTTCCTGAAGGAATGATTTGTTGGCTAGTAGCAATGTCCGAGCACTAAAAAATCCAATATTTTGTTGGCCTGAATTAATTGTATCACCTTGTTTAATAGTTCCGAGTGTAGGAGTTACTATAATACTAGTAGCAGTTGCCGGCCATGTTCCATAACCTACTGCACTTGGTATTTGTACAGTTTGAGTTGGTATAAACATACTACCATCTCTAAGCCAAGGACCGCTTTGATTGGTACAGTTTTGAATATACGGACTGTGGAATAAATCAATTCGTTCACCTTCAGGCAATGGTGGAAATGCAGTTGCATACGCACCCCTATTGAATCCTTGGGCGTATGGACCTGCTAATAATCCGCTGCGACCATTTAAAAAAGTCATATAGTTAAGATAGCATCCGCTATCTACATGAAATAAATCTTGTGTTTTATTAATTGGTTCAATAAAAGTTGTACGGATATCACTACCTCTAATACTAGTATAAGGTTTCATTCTTAGAGGATTGTCTTCTAGATAAAATCCAGCACTGACTAAAATTTGTGTACCTGGTTGATAGTATGGACTATTAAGTGCTGCACCAATAGTTCGGCAAGCACGGCTAGCATCCATTGCTCGACCATCGTTAGTATCATTGCCATCCATAGTAACATATAACACATTAGTAACTACAGGTGCTGTACCAATTGGATTAGAACCTCTTACTCTAATGTCACCATATATATCAGTTACACCTGCATAAGGTTTAATCTCAATTGTACCTGTAGTGGATGCAATTATTTTTGTATATATATCATGAATATATGCTTCGGCCCATTGTGTAGACGTATCTCCTATTTTTCCTGTATTATCTTGTTTTGGAAATACTTTGTCTGCACTAAGTTTTTCTTCTACCCATACATCTTGTTTAACACCAACACCACCTAATACTTGCAAAACACCTGTATCATATGATGTTGCATTCTCCTCCTCAGCAACTAATATCCTATCGGTAGTAAGTCTACCAATGGATGGATTGTAAGTTAATCCATCCATGGCTCCGGCAATATCAATATATAACGAACTTTGATAATCTGTTATATCTTCTTTTAAAACAAAAGAAAGATTATATTCATGGTCTACATTAGTATTAGTGAATAATATATAGGTAGTTGTATTTGCAAATTCAATTCTGCCATAAATATGGCCACCAACATTTAAATCTTTTTCAATACCAAGACCACCTGACAAATATAAAGAGGCTTTTTTACGATTTACTTTTGTATCGTATAACCCATCCCATAGCCATGCATCACCTTGATAAGGATGTGTAGAGTTTCCAACATTTTCTGTATTTTCAAATGTACTTAGATAATCAGTTCCTGTACCTACTTGTTTTATTCGATTTATATAAAGTGTTCTCCATGCTAAACCGTCATATCCTATATCCCATTTTGATGCTTGAGTTGGACGTAAATCACTTTTAATTTTTGAATTTATAGTAAAAGTTTTACCGTATGATTCGGCATCCTCGCCTGGATCCCAATCACTTTCTCCCCCTATTGATACGTTCCCAGCTAACCATATAAGGCCAGTAGTGGAGCTAGACACTATGTAGTATCTTGAACTGTATTGGTTTAGCACATTAATATTCGACATTTATCTAATCCTTCAGATGTATTTATTTGTTAATGAACTCTTAGTTCTATAGCATTTACCATTGCAGTAGACTTGTGCGGCCAATTTGGATGACTTCTGAAGCGTAATATTATTCCAAAATTTGAATTTTGTACATCTGATATTGTTAATTTTGTGTTCCATAAAGTTGTGTCACTACCGTAAATTGTTATAGGATCTAGATGCAATGATGCTAAATTATCTCCTATGATATCATTATCTAAATATAGTTGAATTGTTTCATCTGATATTCTCCCATGTCTTTGCATATTTAATCTTAATTCAATACCAGATAATACATCAGGAAGACCAATGAAGTTAAATCCTGTCATCTTTAAAAAATAAGTTTTTTCAACTAAATCATGATTTGGTTGTTTAGCAATATGCAATAAATCTCTTGCAGTCTTAATTGAACCACCTTCTAAATTTTTAAGTGAATAAAAATTATTAGTTTCAATCCACGACACATGAGTGTTTTCACCGCCATCTTCGGCATATTGTATCACGGTTGTAGGTAGGGCCCAATTGGAATTCATACCGTATTTACCTTATTGTAAATTGTACGCACTAAATGAAAAAGGCCCCTAAGAGCCTTTTTCTCTAAAATTAAAAATATTTTAGATAGTGTGATTTAAACTGATCACAGTATTAACACCTGTACCAGTTGCAGCACCTAATGTCCATTTTGCAACTTGATTATTAGATAGATATGCTGTTCCAGTATTAGATCTGTTAATAACTCTTGCCTTGCGAGCAGTTAATTTAGTGATCCAATATGTTGCACCGCCAAAATCTGTTCCAATGATGTGCATTTTACCTGCTGTTAATGTACCTGTAGATAAAATACAAATACCTTTACCGTCTTGATTTTGAACTAGATATCTACGGCTAGATTCTTGTTTAAGAATATCACCATTTGTTCTAGATTGACTAGCAGTTGTTAGGTAAGATATAATTGTAATTGCATCTTGTGTAGAAGTTGTCAATACCGCAGTTCCGTTAGTATGGTATGCTACGTTAGTTCCAGTAAAAGTTACAGTCGGTGCTGTTAAATATCCCGAACCTGCGGATGTAATTGTAACGCTGGTAACTGTGTTACCTGTCTTAACTGGAGTACCAGTTGCGGTGATACCGCCTGTAATTTGTGGAGCAGTAAAACTTACTGTAATTGTACTTGTTCCTGATGGCTTGTTTGCTGGCAATGTAACAGATGCTACACCTTCAGCGCCAACTCCAGTCTTTCCACCACTTGCATGATTTTGATAAGGCGTAGTTGCATTACCAAAGAATTTCTTTTTAATCGGACGTCCCATTTTGTTTCTCCTTAAAATAAACTAGTAGATTCTATCTACTACGCGGTGGGGTACCGCATAAACTCTAACCTAAGAGTGAACAATACTATTTATTAAAATAGTAGATATTCAATGTCTTCAAAAAAACCTATTGAACAAGAAATACGTGGCATATTATCATGATTTACTACTACTTGATGTGGCTCAGTATTTCTAAAAATTACTGCTTGTGTTAGATAATAACTATCAACATATATACAGTTTTGTTGATTTATTTTTTTTAAAGAAACACCATTCGATTGATGTATTGTTATTGGCTCAATATCTGTTGTATAAAATTTAGTTTCAGTATTTTCGCAATTTAAAACTGGAATATTTATTCTGCATTTAGAATATGTATCTTCGTCTATATGAATAAGTCCTTCTTTTTTATGATTTACATATAATCCTATAAATCTTATATTAATATTTAAAGGTGCAATCATGTCTAATAATTCTGGAACGTGATTTAATAATTCTTGATGAGTTATTAAACTTTGTGGTTTATTATTTTCTTTTCCTATCCATAGTGCTGGATCATTATAAATGTCTCGCCATGACGAACCTGTATTCCATAATAAATGTGGATTTTTATAAATGTATTCCTTTATTTTATTAGCACTAGGAACCCAGTCTAAATTTAAATATTTGTAGTATTTCATAGTTTTATTTAATCAACAAAAAACCCGCCGAGGCAGGTTTCTTGTTTGTATAAAATACAGATTACTTGAAACTTACGTTTGCAGAAGTAATACGAACTTTTCCTAGGTAGTCAGCGGCATTACCTAGAGAAGAAGCAGTGTTGCTCAACTCTACATAACCGTAACGTGTTAGGAAACCAACTACTGGCTCAAATGTTGCTGGATCTAAAACAACACCAGAACTCATTAGAGGAATATATGGGCAATAGAACGCAGCAGCATCTGCTTCGCTTGTACCTTTGTATCCAACTAGGATCTGATTGTCATCATCACTATCACTCTTGTATGCATCAACATAGATACGCATAGCGCCATTCAATGTACCAACAAACTTGGTGTTTGTAGGTGCTTCAAATGTACCTTCTGTTGTACGAGCAAATGCGCTTGTAGTAGCAGATTGTAGAATTGTTAATGCTTGGTTAGAAATAACAGCCCAGTTAGCAGAACCACGACGTGTACGTTGAGCAATCAAGTTGCTTACGCGGTTGATCTGGATTGCTAGGGCAGCGTGTTCGTCACCAACAAATGTTGCTGTACCAGAAACTAGAGCCTGGTCATAAGTTTCTTCGATAGAAGCCAATGAACGTAGACTTGCTAGAATCTCTTGGTCGATTTCAGCGGTGATTTCTTGTGCTAGTGCAGCCATGATTTCTGCTTCGATGTCAATACCTTGTTGGGCTTGTGCATCTTGAGCAGCCTCGAATGTCCAACGTGCGCTTAGTTTACGAGACTTAGCTTCAACGCTAGTTTTCAAGATTTGGATGCTCATACGCTTGCCTGGTGTACCTTCTAGTTTAGAAGTTACATCAGCACCTGCTGTAGCACTGTTGTTACCAGAGTAAGCAGCAGCAATCTTGAATGGGCTTAGGGCTTCTTCACCTGCTGTAACTACATCACCACCAGAAACGCCATCTGCATAGCGAACACGTAGAGTGTGGATTTGACCAACAGGGCCAGTCATAGGTTGAACACCGATGATTTCGTTGGCGATAACTGTAGGCATTACACGACGAATAACTGGAAGAATAACGCGATTTAAAGTTGCGATATTACCAGCGCTGGTTGAACCAGCGGTTGCGCTTTCAGACAAACTGCGACGTGTGTTTTCTAGGCAAACGCCCATGCTTGCACGACGGTTACCAGTTAGGCCTTCAAGCAGAGCTTCTTTGGTCTCTGACCATCTTTCATTTAATAATTGTGACATTTATGTCTCCTTGAATATAATTATTTTAGACCCGCTAATTTGCGGATATCTAAGATGTTATCTAAGCCTACCTGTGGCTTGCTTTCTCGATTCCCGGTTACTTCAGAACTTTCAGTTAATTTTGCTTTCGCTGTCTTAACTGTCGCACCTTCCATAACAGTGGGTAGGTATTTCTCAAATGCTACTGATAATTTTTTGGTCTCTACAGACTCAAGTAATTGTTTCATTAGCGCTCTTTTATCACCTGCAATTGGTGATAGCAATTCAGCCATAACTTGCTTGCGCTCCATTAAATCTTTAGTAACGCGGATTTCACGTTGTGTGGATTCAACTAAGTTTGCTTTTTCTGCAATGGCGTTTGTTGCTTCGGCTAGTTCTTGATCTTTCTTCTTGATAATCTTTAACAATTTACTTGTTTCAGATTTTTCATTTAGGAACGATGCAGAATACTCTTGTGCAAATGCTTCATATAACTTACGTCCAAATGAGTTGTTACGAGCACTATCAATATCTTCTTTCAATTGCTTGATTTCAGATGTTAACTTTTTAGTGACTGTGGCTTCAACTACCTGTGCGCTACGTTGGATGAAACGTTGTTTAATTTCTTCAAACTTGCTCTTTGCTTCGCGAACTAACTTAACTTTCGTTTCTGCTAAATCACGTTTATCTACTGCAAACTCTCTAATTTCTTTTGCTAAAGCGTGTACAATAAATTGTTCTAACTTGCTAAAGTTTTCAGCAACTTTCTTACGATCATGCTGGAACTCAACAACCTCTTTGCCTAATTGTTTGATAACAAAACCTTCTAATTTCTTAGCATCAGCAGCAATACTTTGTTGGTATGCTACTTTTGCTTCGGCTAGTGCTTTCTTGTCATTATACAATTCGGCCATTTCTACGGCCAGTCTTTCGCTTAACATCTTGTCAATTGCTTCAACCATAACAGTCTTATCATGACTGTATTTTTGTGCAAACTCTTCACGAAGTTCAGCGGTTACTTGGTCGCGATTCTCTTGAATTTTCGTAGCAAAGGCAGATTCAATAACAGATCTTGTTTCTTCTGTCATCACTCCTGACTCTACTAATTGTTTGAATGCGTCCATATTTTTCTCCTCGGGCTTTATTTTAGACCTTTAATAATCTTCAAGAGAGACTCTTGAAGATACTTTTGGGCCTTTGGATCTTCTTTTACTTCTCTAGCAACATTGAAGGCACGGTTTCCACCTCGGCTATTCATGAGATGCTCATAAACTGGAGTAGGATATGCACCAGGTGCGCTAGGCTGTGCAACTACATCTACTGTGATTATCTCAAAATCGGATACTTTGCCAGAAATTTCATCAACGTTGCCGCTGCCTCTACTACTGACACCTAGTTTCACTCCGCTTTCAAGCATAGTACGAATTAAGTTGCCCATTGGTGTTGGCAAAATTTTCATCTTGCCATAACCATTAGGACCTTCCATCCACATTTGTGTTATCATGTGGCTTACTCGGTCCAAATTTACTTTTAGATCATCCGGATGGTCTACTTCACCTAACACAGAGTAACCACTTTGTAATTGATCATTTAATGTTTTCACAGCACGTTCAATTTCGTCTACTGGGTAGACCCGTTGATTAGCATTGCGAATTCCACCTTGGATAGCAATACCTTTTAGGTAAAGGCTTTTGCCATCCTTGTCATCCGACTCCATTACGATGCCAGATTGATCAAAACTTAGATGTTCTCTTAGATAAGATACTTTCATCCTGGTGCTCTAATTATGCGTTACGATTAGGTGCGCCGTTGAGCGGGCTCTTTGCTTGACCAACACTAGTTTGACCAGCCTTATCACCTGTACCAGAACCCACTGGGCCTGGACCAGAACCTTTCTTCTCAGCACCGTGTCCACCTTTGACAGCGGATAGGTTCTTAACACCCATCTTGCCACCAGGGACATTACCGTTACCAGTACCCATATCTTTAGCAGCACTTAAGAAACCGCCTGCTTTTCCTGCTGGGCTTGTTCCTGTTGGTGTACCACCTTCGTGTGATACTTTAAGAATGTTACCAGCGTGGGCACCTGTTGAAGGCTTACCTTTTCCAGAACTAATTGGGCTACGGCCTTCTACTGGAGCGCCATCTTTCTCACCAGTGCCTGCACCTAAGTACTGACCTTGACTTTTTTGGCTACCAGATTTGTCCCAGTCGTTACCAACTTTTTCTGTGTATTCACGTGTGATACGACGACCTTCAAATGCTGGCTTACCCATCATCATACCTTCGTCTTCGTCATCCATGCCCATTTCTGGCTCTTCTTCACCCCCAAACCCACCATGTGATGCTTCACCACCTTGGGCCTGTTCTAGTTCAGCAAAGGCTGCTTCAAGTTCTTGAATAGCAGTTTTAATGTCCATGATTGCAGAATCTTCTTGACTTTCTGGATCTTCTTCACCGTCCATTTCGTCACCACCAATATCACTACCAAATTCATCAGTAGCATCACCGGATCCACTCATTGGATCTTCGTCACCTGCTTCCATGCTATAAGAATCTTCTAGGTCAATGGACTCATCCATTTCTTCTTCGTCATCTTCTTCTGCACCTTCGTCAACAGACTCATCTTCTTCTTCAGCGGCTTCGTCCATTTCGTCGTCGGCTGCTTCGTCCATTTCTTCTTCTTCGGCTTCTTCAGCGATTAGATTTTCATAAATTTCTCTAGATTTTTCAACAACGATTTGATGAAAAAGTTCGTTGGCTTTTTCACTTTCTTCATTGACAATCAAATCCATCAATTGTGTAAACTTTGTAGACATTGCGTGTATTCTCCTTAATTAGATTGCGCGGCAAGGCTGTATTGTGTGTATATTTAAACACATTTATATAAAGGCATATGAAACAGGCCTAAAACGAGTCATTTTAGGTCGTAATGGACATTTTTTGACAGAAATGATTAAATTTTATAAAATTATGCAGGAGGTGCTGCCTCAGGTGGAGGAGCAGCATACATTTTTCTTACTAAACCTAATTCTTCTTTTTTCTCTTGTTCTCTAGCGTCACCCGCTTTACGTAGATCGTTTAACATACGCAGAGTTAGTCTAGTTTTGCGAAGATCTTTTGACTTTAATACGCTAGTATCATTGTCAGAGTTATATCTTAGATCGTCAATCTGATCTGATTGTGTACTATCAAAATAAATGAACTCGTTAAGTAGCATAATAATATTTATGCTGCGGGAGGTGCTGAAGGTGGTGCAGCACCAGCACCTTCAGCACCCGATTCTGGAGGAGGTGGTGCGGCCGTAGCGCCGGCTAATCCTGCTACATCAGCACCCATTTGATTAGCAGTAATGCCAACACTTCGAAGTTCTGCACTAGCCGGTAACGATGCATCATCGTCGACATTTTCTTCACGCCATAATTTTTCGTTTTGTGCAACTTCTTCTGCTGTAAGTCCCAAGAAACGTTTGAGCGCAAAACGTTTACTAATTTGCGGAATAGCAATCATAGCACCAAATGTATTAACACGGGCTGTATCCATTTCTGCTTGACGATATGCAGCAAAGTTTTGCGGCGGATTAAATTGAACTTCAAAAATATTACTATCTACATTGATACCTTTAGTGTGTAGATACAGTTTAAATTCTGTATCAAACTGCTCATTCATTAAGGATTGTAGTCGTTCGCAGTATTTGTTGAACCGTAACTCTTGTATATAGGCTGTCCCAACTCGTCCGTCATTGAACGAACTGCCGCCGTCATCTGCACCAGTAGGTAGATAACTGCTGGGAATACGCAAAGCTCTAAACAATTTATTAGTAAAGTAGCGAAGGTCATCAATTTCTCCTAAGTTAGTTCCGCCTGGTAACACTTCAACTTTACTACCTCTACCCTCAGCGGTTTGTGGAAAAAAGTAATCTTCATTAATACTTAACGGGTTATATCCAGCATCTACAACACTTTGACCACCACCTGTTGCACTTGGAATACGACGTTGATTTACTTCGTTTTTAACACGCTCAACAAATCCCATAGCCAAATGACTAGGCATATTTCCTACATCAATATAGAATACGCGGCGTTCCGGAGCACGTTGAATACGATAAATTAAAATTGCATCTTCTAATAATTCTTTTTGTTTATATACTTTAAACACACTTTCTAACAAACTTGTACCAAATGGAAAGTTGTTATCAAGTCCCTCACTCATACTAATATGTATTACATGGCTAGCATCAATTGCATATTGATTTTCGTTTCTTGTAAATCTGCTACCTGCAACATTGCTAGGATAAGATCCAGTCATTCCCCTGCTGCCTCCAGCACCGCTTTGTCCCGAACTATATCCACCACCGGCATATTGACTACCACCACCAGTAATATTACTAGGGTTAATTGAAGTAGTTGCAAGTGTTTCTAAGTTGGGATTAAAGTCACGAATCATGTATTGTTCAGGCTTTTTACCATCACTTTCGTTAACAATAATTTTATCTACTTTGTTAGGATCAATGTACATCCATGATTGTGTTTCTGGATCTCTAACAAAAAATGTGTCACCATATTTAAAACTGTTACGTACAATTTTAAATATTCTAGTTTGAAATTTGTTTAGTTTGGTCCACTGTTGCATGTACTTTCTAATGATAGTAATCTCAGTACTAGTGGCTTGATCTTTAAAAAATACTCTAAACGGAGTACCATTTTCTTCATTAGATTGTGTACAAAACTCCGCTAAAATGTCTAAAGCAGCATTAATTTCACTATCACTATCCATAGTATCATACTGTCCATAACGTTCTAAACGATTCGGATGTCCAGAATAAACATCTGGAAGATAACTAGAATAATTGCGGTGTGTGGGGTTAGCACGGTCCCCTCCTGTATTTCCGCTGATAGGACTTAACGTTCCTGATGCGTTAACCGGAGTAAAGTATTTCTTCCATGCCATTATTGTCTACATCCTTAGAATTTGAAAAGATCACCGCTTAAAGATTTAGTAGCACTTACACCTTGTTTAGTATGATCTGCAATATCTTTTAGTTGTTTTAACATTTCTATAGTGTTCTTATTTAACGTTTCTATCTCTTTACTCAAAGTTTCTGTACCTTTGCTGCCAGTTATTCCGCCTAACATAGATGACATTGCGCCACCTGCCTGTTGCGCTGCACCTACTAAAGGAATTTTTGAACCTAATGATCCTAACATATCTTTAATTTTATCCATTGACGATGTTCTGTTATCCATTTTGGCATAATCCATAGCAGAATCAGTCATTTTTGGAATCTTGTTTAAAGGAATAAGTGCTTCTGGTCCTGCTTCTCCAAAAATTCCCATAGTAGGTTTAGTAGCAATACCGCCATCTGCATGTTTTGGAATTTCTTTTGCTCCATCTTTTGGACCCATTAGTGCTTCGCCACCCATTTTACCTAAAACTCCACCGCCAAAACCTCCAATTGCTCCACCTATTAGGCCGCCGATGACTGTTCCTATAATTGGTACTACACTGCCTATTGCTGCGCCTGCAATTGCTCCGCCGGCTGCGCCTGCTAATCCACCTCCCGCTTCTCCTACTATTCCACCTTTTTGTTTATCTGCTTCTGCTTTAGTTATTTCGCCTTTTTTCTCTTTATCAGACACATCCATAAAGTCACTAGCAGCCATACCCAATCCTGCAAGAACACCTGCTACTCCTGCGGCTTTTCCTGCAAATTTTAATGCACCTTTACCTACACCTGCGGCACCTTCTGCTAATGCACCTGCACCTGCAGGTACTTTTAAACCTTTTAAATCTTTTGGAGTTTTAACTTTTTTGCCTTTTTTACCTTTTTCTAGTAAATCGCCAATACCGCCGCCGCCGGACATTTCTACAAAGAATGCTGTGCCTGCGCTTTGTCCGTCACGTTTTGTTAATCCACCTAGCACAGATTTGCTAGCATTTAAGAATCCACCAACACCACCTTTTCCTCCGGCGGCTTGTGAAGATTTTGCAACTTCTAAAATGTTTTGTATTTTTTGTGCTGCCCAATACGTAGCCAATGCTGCAACAATACCCACTGTAACAATTTTAAATTTTACCAACGTCTCAATGATTGCGCCAAACCCTCTCACTATACCTTGTATCATAGGAGTTAGCATTTGAATAGCAGGCATTAGTGCCGACATCAATGTTTGTCCAAGTTCTTGTACAGCCTTTTGGCTTTTTACTGCATTATCTACTTCTGATTTTGCTAATGCTTCTTTTTTTGTTTTTTGATCTAATGCACCTTTTATTTCGTCATCGGTAATTTTTGATGACCTATTAGCATTTGCTTGACCTATTTGTGTTTGCTTTGCTACCTCAGAATTCATTGCTCCTAATGCAAATTGTGTTTCTAATGGAAACTTTTTCATGTCATCTTGATTTGCCCTAACACTCTTTACATATTCTTTATTTTGATCGTCTAATGTTTTACTACTATCTGTAACATTCTTAGCTGAACGCATTACAGATTCATTAGTTTTGCCCATAGTAGCAGTAAACATTTGTGCTTCTTTAGTAATAGGTGGAACACCCATTACTTTAGATTGGAATGCATCTGCTGCACCTTTACCACCAACTGCTAATGCGTTGGCCATTCCACGTACCGCTTTATCTTTTTCTTCAGGAGTCATTTGTGCTAGTTTTGCTTCCCATGCAGCATTCTTAGCACGTTCTTTCATTTCTTTATCTAAATCTTCTCTATTTTGTCCTGTGAGATCTGCAAGGCCTTGTAGTTGTCCCATATATTCAGTAGCACCTTTAACAAGTGCTTCTGTATTTTGCATTTCTTTCTTATTTCTGCCGCCGGTGGCTGCAAGATAAGATCCTAGTCCTTGATTAACCTGTTCCGAAGTGTAACCTAAATTTCTTAAATAATCGCCCGCTTCACTTTTTAATAATGAATTGCTTAATTTACTAAATGCCATAGCACCACCATTAACAGTACCACCTAAATTAGCAAATACTCCGCTATTTGATTTCATTACTCTTGCAAACTCATCTAGAGTCATATAAGAATTTTGAGCAGCCATACGCATATCGGTTAGGCTTCCGTTGAAATTAACTCCAGTTTGACTTAATTGTTGATATGTTTGTAAATTCTTTTCTTGAAAGCCAGCTAATCTTCCAAATAGTTCTGCTACCAGTCCAATTGGACCACCTAATCTTGCAAACTGTCCAAATACGTCGCTGGCTTTATCTGTACCATCCATTAATTTTCCAATTAATGGAGTTATAGCAGCATCAACTTTTCTGAATCCTTCTTCAACTACACCTGTACCAACACCAAGTTTATAAAATAAACTAGTATTAGTTTTACTAGTTTCACCTACTGCCTTTAAATTATTATTTGCTGCTGTAACTGCTGCCGGATCTAATCCTGCTTTAGTTGCAATTTTACTAACACTTTCTATTGTCTGTTTATTAGCAGACAGTGTTGCCTGTAATAAAAGTCGTAAGGTTGCTTCTGTAGCCGCATTATTCAGTGCTACTTGTTCATTGCCTATGGTACCGGTGACTTCAGCCATTCTTTTTTAATGATAATCTACGTATATAAATAATAGTTACATATCGTATTGTTTATTTATTCGGAGACAAATCCATGGTAGCACACGTCAACAAACATAACCCGCTTGTATCATTTATGAGACAACCAAAAATCTATATTAGATTGCCCAGTAATGGAGATTATTGGCCAGCAGGTAGTTTAGATATTAGCGAAACAGGAGAGTATCCAGTTTATTCAATGACTGCAAAAGATGAACTTATGCTAAAAGTTCCCGATGCTGTTATGAATGGACAGGCAGTAGTTGAAGTATTACAGCATTGTATACCAAACATTAAAAATGCATGGATGACTCCGAGTATTGATCTTGATATCATTCTAATTGCTATTAGATTGGCCACATATGGTGAAAAAATGAATACTCCGATTACAATTGGTAATGACGAAGAATTAGAATATGTAGTAGACCTTCGTACCATTATGGATACATTACAATCGCAAATCACATGGGATCCAGTAGTACCAGTTAATGAAAATTTAACGGTTTTTGTTCGCCCAATGAACTATAAACAGATTAGCGAAAGTGCATTAAAAACTTTTGAAACTCAAAAAATTATGCAAATTGTTAATAATGACAATATGGATGAAGAAACTAAAGTAGCAGCATTTAAAGAAAGTTTTAGCAAACTAACTGATGTTACATTAGGTATGGTACAGAGTGGAATCTACAGAGTTGATAGTAGTGAAGGCAGTACTGATAATCCAGAATTTATTAAAGAATTTGTTGAAAATGTTGATAAAGATATTTTCAATGCTGTACAAGAGCACTTAGAAAAATTAAGAGAAATTAATTCAATTAAACCTATACAAATTGCAGTTACTGATGAAATGAAGGCAAAAGGTATACAAGGCGAGTTTGTTGAAATTCCTATTACATTTGATCCATCAACTTTTTTCGTATAAGGCTTTTGCATCTTGACTTAGAAGGCATCAACAATCTAAGTTTAGAATACGAGAATGATTCAAAAGCCATTAAAGAAGAACTCTTTAGAATGTGTTGGTATATGAGGGGTAGCCTCTCTTTTACAGAGGCATTTCTATTAACAGTTGAAGATAGAGAAATTATTGCAAAGATAATTGAAGATAATCTAGAAACTTCTAAAACAACTCAGATGCCGTTCTTTTAAAGATCCATACCTAAGAAGTTACTGCGGAATTTTAATTTCTTACCTTCGCCCATATTGCGAACTTGTAATCCATTTACTTTAGGACCTTTAAATTGCGGTGCAGGTGCTGCGGCAGGTGCTGCGGCAGGTGCTGCGGCAGGTGCTGGTGATGCGTATGCACCCTTCACACTATAAGCACCTTGCGAAGGAGTTGCTTGCGGTAATGGTGCTGCTTTAGGCATTCCAGAATAATTTACTTTACTCGGTGCTGGTGCCTGAGATTGCCCGCTGCCAAAATTTGGCGCTGGTTTTGCTGCTGGTGTTTCAGGTGCTGCCGCTGGTGCTTCAGGTGCTGCCGCTGGTGCAGGCGGAGGAATCATTTCACCGGTTTTATTGTCATACTTTCCACCTGCTGCTTTATGAGCCGCACGCTCTGCATCAGTATATTGGGGAGGTACTGGAGGTGCTGCGCCATCTGCTGGTGCTGCTTCAGGTGGTGTTTCTTCTGCCGGTGGAGGAGTGTTTATACTCTTATCTAATTCGCCTGCTAATTGTTTCTTACTTGCAGGATCTAACCCGTCAATGGCCTTCATAATATCACTTATCCCACCACCGCCTGTTTTTGGTGGTGCGCCTGCATCCGGTGGACTTGGAGTTTCGCCACCTGGCGATGCTGCTCCACCTCCGCCTGCCGGTGCAACATATGGACGATCAGATCCGCCCCCTGCTACCGGTGGTGTTTCTGCTGCCGGTGGTGTTGCCCCTGCTACCGGTGGTGTTGCCCCTGCTACCGGTGGTGTTTCTGCTGCCGGTGCTGCTTGATCTTTTGGAGCCCATGATGCCTTAGCATCCGCATAACCTTTTTTAGCATCCTGCCATGCATTTGATATTCCGCGTCCGGCGGCACCAACGGCTCCTACTGCATGACCAGCAGCCTTGCCTAAGAATGAACCAACACCTTCATTTAACATTCGATTATGATATGAATTAACTAGATTAGCAGCAAAGTTTTCATTTAATGTTTTTGCTTTTGCTAGTCCAAGGTCTTCAACAGCAATTTTATAACCGAGATTTAAAAGTCGTTGCTGAGTTTTAATACCTTTTGGCAATCTACTGGCAACACTTTCGTGATATTTTGTTTTTTTATTAGTTGCTACGAGTTGAGTAATCTTCATATCTGTTCCTATTATTTCTTTAAGTATTCTAATACTTGTTTCTGTTCTTCAGGGGTTAGTGCCATTATTTGTGCAAGCATGTCTTTGATATTTACCGTTGAAAGGCCAGCATTCTTTTTCATTGCGTCTAACTCATCAGGTTTGGCGGCATCTGCTCCTGCCGCTGCTGCATCTGCTGGTGCGTCCAATGTTGGATCAGTTTTACCAGTTGGTGCTGGAATTTTTAAATCTGTAAAAAGTTTAGTAACAACATCAGGTTTAACTCCTGCACTTTGTAATACTTTAGAAATTTCTTCACTATCAGTTGGACTACCTGCTGCTGTCCATGCTTGATTTAATGCTTCAGGAGTAACTCCGCCTGCTGCGGCCTCACCTTCTTTTCCTTTACCGTTAAACCAATCCATTACACCTTCTTTAATAGTTGATTTTAATATAACACCAGATGTAAGTAATCCTAATGACTCTTGAATGAACCACATATTCAATGTTGCTTGCTTATCAACATAAGCAGATTCAAAATTATTTTTTGTTCCAACACGACTTGTTGGATTCATTATTTTTGCATATTCTGCTTGCCCTTGTGGAGTATTTTGATAATAATCTTGTTGTCCTTTAATGCTGGCCATAGTAGCAGGATTACTTGGATCAGCATTATTAATTGCAGTTCCACTCCCTGGCTGCTGTACAAGTCCGGCGCCCCCTGCTTTCATGGCCGCATCGGACTGTGCTTGCATCCCAACTGATCGCCCTGGACTGTCATATCGTCCACCCGCTTCTTGATTAGCAAACGCATCGGCCCTAGCCTTTAGAGCAGATTGTGCTTGGGGACTATCTCCATAACTATGTTTTGGATCTTTCATATACTCATCATATGCTTTTTTATATTCAGGTTTGTGAGCATCCGCCATGTTAGCATAATCGCTTGAACCACGTTGCTCCGGCGGACTAGAACCATTACCAAATCCCGAACCAGGAAACTTTGGTTCTAAAACTCCTCTTGCTTGTTCTATTTCATCGCGACTTGCATTTGGATTTAAACCAAGACGTTGTGCCTCTGCTTGATCCGCGCCAGCGTTTGCCGGTACGCCTGCATCGCCTTGACCTTTAACCGCACTTGCAACAGCATCAACTCCTCCACTAACAGCAGTTGTAACTAAATTACCAACTACAGCAGCAGCGCCGCCCATTAGTGCAGGTTTGATAGCACCTTTGAATGCTGATTTCCAATCTTGTCCCTGCATCTTAGCAGCAGCAATAGATATAACACCTGCAACCACTGCACCTGTTATTGCAGCAGCAACAGGGCCACCACCAAACAATGCTATCTTACTTAAAAGAGAACCTAGTCCAGCACCTACTGCGGTAAGAATAAGTTGTTGTGCCCCTGGATTCTTAATACCTTGTTTAACCCATTGCATTACACTTTGTTTAGTTGCAGCGTCTGCTGGCAATGCACTAACCGCAGCAGCAGCCTTTTGATCAAAACCATCAACA
>Ga0304730_1001281_pt1 | contig 19251 bp, 20 predicted proteins | sample M_130628_MF_Meta_FD_190474 | JGI IMG/M metagenome (GOLD analysis project Ga0304730, IMG submission 190474) | Freshwater microbial communities from Lake Montjoie, Canada to study carbon cycling - M_130628_MF_MetaG (v2) (version 2) | ecosystem: Environmental > Aquatic > Freshwater > Lake | place...
GTTTCGGCGATCAATCGCGCAATTCGCTAACTGAGCCAGTTACTTTAGGCCAGTGAGCCTCTACCGAGATGAAGCGTTAATTCTGCGCACCCAGAAATTGGGTGAAGCCGATCGCATCATCACCATGTTAACTCGCGAACATGGTCGCGTTCGAGGTGTAGCCAAAGGTGTTCGTCGCACAATGTCTAAATTTGGGGCACGCCTTGAACCCGGTAGCCATGTTGATATTCAGCTACATATCGGAAAAACCTTCGACACCGTTACCCAAGTAGAAGCGATTGCTAATTACGGCGAAGAGCTTGCAAATGATTATCAGCGTTGGACAATTGCCTCGGCGATCTTAGAAACCACTGAACGTTTCACACCACAAGAACGCGAACCAGCGCTACAAGAATTTAATTTAGTGGTCGGTGCGCTAAAAGTTTTGGCTGAAAAGCGTTATGACTCCTCACTAATTCTCGATGCTTTTCTATTGCGCTCACTAGCCATCGGGGGATACGCGCCTTCAATGACTAATTGCTCGCGCTGCGAAAAAGAAGGCCCACATCGCTACTTTTCATTAGTAGGTGGCGGATCAGTTTGTTTAGATTGCCGACCATCGGCTTCAGCAACACCGGCTGTTGAAACACTAAAACTTATGGGCGACTTACTTTCAGGTGATTGGGATAGTGCGAGCGCAAGTGAACTGCGCAATCGTCGCGAAGCAAACGGTTTAATTACTGCCTATCTTCACTGGCACTTAGAACGTGGCTTGCGTAGCATGCCGATGGTGGAGCGGGTATGAGCAAGATTCAAATTCCAAATCACGTAGCAATCGTGATGGATGGAAATGGTCGCTGGGCTAAAAAGCGTGGCTTGCCCCGCACAGCAGGTCATGAAGCCGGCGAAGCAGCGCTATTTGATGTGGTTGAAGGCGCAATTGAATATGGCGTCAAAGAGATCAGTGCATATGCCTTTAGTACTGAGAACTGGCGACGTTCACCGGAAGAAGTTAAATTCTTAATGGGCTTTAATCGAGATGTGATTCGTCGCCGACGTGATCAGATGAATGAGATGGGTGTGCGCATTCGCTGGGTGGGCCGGCCAAAGCGACTTTGGCAAAGCGTGATAAATGAACTCGAAATTGCCGAAGAGCTAACAGCCAAAAATAAAACGCTTACTTTGAATATGTGCGTTAACTATGGCGGCCGCTCCGAGATCGTAGATGCCGCGACCGAACTTGCTCGTGATGTGAAGCGCGGCAAAGTTAAAGCAGATGCGATCACTGAGAAAACATTTGCTAAGTATTTAAATCAACCCAAGATGAGTGATGTGGATTTGTTCTTGCGTTCATCGGGTGAGCAACGCACTAGCAACTTCTTGCCCTGGCAATCGGTCTATGCCGAGTTTGTATTTCTTGACGTGCTTTGGCCAGATGTAGATCGCAAAGTTTTATGGCGAGCTATCGAGGAATATTCAACTAGAGATCGTAGATTCGGTAAGGCATAGCCTTACCGAATTGAAAGCGTTAGCGAAAAAGCTTAAATCAGCACTTACTGCAGAGACCAAAGATCTCTGCGGTATGACCTACTTCGCGGAAACCATGCTCTTTAGCCACATTTAACGCCCATTTTTCAATAGCGCCGCCTTCAATTTCAACGGTTTCACCGCAACTCTTACAAACCAAGTGATGATGGTGGGTTTCACCGCAAAGGCGATAGATCGCTTCGCCATCGTCGCGACGCAGCACATCAACAATATTGTCATTTACTAAACTCTGCAAAGAGCGATAAACCGTAGTTAAACCAATGCTTTGGCCTTCACGTTTCATCAAGTGATAAACCTCTTGTGCGCTAGCAAAACCACCAGCACGTTCCAAAGTGCTAAGCACTCTTGGGTTTGAACGACTCATATTCGCTATCCGATATTTCCGACAATGAACCACATAGCGACTACACCAATAACAGTTGCCACCATAGTTAATTTAGAGGGATGACGAGAATGCGCTTCCGGCAAGATATGCGAAGTTGCTAGGTAAATTACAAAACCGGCAAACATAGCCAAGTAAATAGCGAGCGTTGGATCACTGATTATGACGTAACTTCCGAGTGCGGCGCCGCTAATTCGCATGATCGCATCTAACCCGAGCAACATAATTGCGCGCTTAGTCCAGTGGCCACTTTTGATTAATAGTGAAACTGTATTTAGGCCATCACTAAATGCGTGTGACAAGATGGCAATAAATACTGCGAATCCCAGAGCATCACTAACTTTAAATGCTAAGCCAAGTGCCACCCCATCGAGAAACACATGGCCACCCATGGCCAATGCGCCTAAAGTGCCAGCGATATTTACTGAGTGATCATGTTCGTGGCCGTAATCTGATTCAGCTGGTTCGTGAGAACCAAAGATTTGTTCGGCAAAGTGCAGAGCTAAGAAACCAGCAACAAATGCCACTGAAACTACTGGCACATTTCCGAAGGTATTGGTATTTAACTCAAAAACTTCGGGCAATAAATCGAAAGCAACTAGACCAAGTAGTAAACCGGCAGATAAGCCCAAAACTAAATGCAGGCGATCGCGAGATTTGATTGCTAGATAGCCACCAGCTGATGTAGCGATGGCGGTGATGGCTGCGAGTCCGATTGCGATATTCATACGATTACTATAAATGAAAATGATTTTCATTTCCACGGCCAACCCAGTAGGCTCAACCCATGATCGCAATTGCCAGATTCGAGGTTCCGCTGGGCCAGGCTGCCCATTTCGAGGCGCAATTGAGCGTGGCTTTGGCGGCGTTGGCTGCGGCCCGTGGCTATATAGATGGTGAAATTGGCCAGAATTTAGATGAACTCGGGCTCTGGACAATCGTTACCCGTTGGCAAAATGTGGGTTCATATCGTCGCGCCCTTAGCTCGAATCGGGCCAAGTTAGAAGCGATCCCAGTTTTAGCTTTAGCTATTGATGAACCAGGTGCGTATGAACTGCCAGTTACCGAGTAAAATTAGGCTTACGTAATTCAACAAATGTTGCGTTGCGCCGACAGCCAGCCGGATGGATAAAACCATATTCACCGGCTCTTATTTACCGGATGAGGTTTTAACCCAATGGCCGTAGATCGTTTAGAAAATATCGTCAGCCTGGCCAAGCGCCGCGGGTTCGTTTTTCCTTCTTCGGAAATCTATGGCGGCTTGCGCGCATCTTGGGATTACGGCCCACTCGGAGTTGAATTAAAAAATAATATTAAGCGCCAATGGTGGAAGTCCATGGTGATGGGTCGCGAAGACATTGTCGGTATTGATTCCTGCGTTATCTTGGCTCGCGAAGTTTGGGAAGCATCTGGTCATGTTGCGACATTTAGTGATCCGCTAACCGAATGTACTTCTTGCCATAAGCGTTATCGCGCAGATCATTTAGAAGAAGCTTACGAAGCAAAGCATAAGAAAGCACCAGAGTCGCTCGCAGATGTAAATTGCCCAGCTTGTGGCAATAAAGGTCAGTTCACTACTCCAAAACAATTTAGTGGTTTGCTAAAAACTTACCTGGGACCAGTTGAAGATGAATCAGGTTTGGCTTATCTACGCCCCGAAACTGCGCAAGGTATTTTTATTAACTTTGATCAAGTAATGACCACATCACGCAAGAAGCCACCATTTGGCATTGGGCAGATTGGTAAATCTTTCCGTAATGAAATTACGCCAGGAAACTTTATTTTCCGTACTCGTGAATTTGAACAGATGGAAATGGAATTCTTTGTTGTTCCTGGTACTGATGAAGATTGGCACCAATACTGGATTGATTATCGTCTGGCTTGGTATAAAGATTTAGGTATTAATCCAGATCGTTTACGTATTTATGATCATCCAAAAGAGAAGCTTTCGCATTACTCAAAGCGCACCGCAGATATTGAATATAAATTCGAATTTGCTGGAACTGAATGGGGCGAGCTCGAAGGCATCGCAAACCGCACTGATTTCGATCTAAAAGCGCACTCTGCCGCCTCTGGCAAAGATCTTTCTTACTTTGATCAAGAGAAAAATGAGCGCTGGACACCTTATGTAATCGAGCCAGCAGCAGGCGTTGATCGTTGCGCACTTACTTTCTTGATGGATGCTTTCACGGAGGATGAAGCACCAAATGCTAAAGGTGAGATGGAAAAGCGCACTGTGCTTAAGTTTGATCATCGGATTGCACCAGTGAAGGTGGCGGTATTGCCACTTTCACGTAATGCTGATTTATCACCTAAGGCGCGAGATCTAGCAACTGCGTTGCGTAAGAACTGGAATGTTGATTTTGATGATGCTGGCGCAATTGGTCGTCGCTATCGTCGTCAAGATGAAATCGGAACTCCATACTGCATCACCATTGACTTCGAGACTCTCGATGATAACGCTGTAACAATCCGTGATCGCGACACAATGGCGCAAGAGCGAATTAGCATCGATCAGGTGGAGTCATGGTTAGCACCACGTCTGCTGGGTTGCTAAAACCGCTGCGTTTGCCACTAGCAACTGGCGATCACTTTATTGATCCGCCGGTGGTATTGGCACCAATGGCAGGTATCACCAACTCTGCTTTTCGCATGTTATGTCGCGAACAAGGAGCTGGCTTATTTGTTTCCGAAATGGTTACCGCTCGCGCGCTATTAGAACGACGCCCTGACACTTTGCGCATGATCGCACCAGGGGCTGGCGAATGGCCACGGTCTGTTCAACTTTATTCAACTGATCCGCACACTATGCGCGCAGCAGTAACGATGATGGGTAAAGAGAATTTAGCTGATCACATCGATATGAACTTTGGTTGTCCAGTTCCGAAAGTAACTCGCAAAGGTGGCGGCGCTGCCTTGCCATATAAACGCAATCTCTTTACTTCAATTGTGGGTGCTGCGGTTGAGGCGGCTAAACCGTTTGGGATTCCGGTAACTGTGAAAATGCGTATTGGTATTGATAGTGATCATGAAACTTATTTAGAGGCAGCGACTTCGGCTGCCAACTTAGGCGTGGCATGGGTTGCTTTACATGCTCGCACCGCTCAACAAATGTATGAAGGAAAAGCTGATTGGTCAGCCATTACACAGCTCGTTGAACACTTAAAGCCAACGGGTGTACCTGTTTTAGGCAATGGCGATATTTGGTCAGGCGCCGATGGTTTAGCAATGGTGGCTGAAACTGGCTGCGCTGGCGTGGTCGTGGGCCGCGGTTGTTTAGGGCGACCTTGGTTATTTGCTGATCTAGTTGCCGCATTTTCTGGAACTGAGCGCAAAGTTCTGCCCACGCTTTTTGAAGTTCGCGAAGTCATGTATCGACACGGTGAGTTAATTGTTGATTACTTCGAAAATGAAGATCGTGGTTGTCGTGATCTGCGTAAACATATGGCTTGGTATTTAAGGGGCTTCCGCGTAAATAGCGAGATGCGTCGCCAATTCGGAATGGTTGGTTCGCTAGCCGAGTTGCGTAGCCTGTTGGATCAATTAACTGATCAGCCTTATCCAGTTGAAGTTAGTGAAAAGCCACGTGGTCGCACTAGCCATGGTCGCCCGGTTACATTGCCAGATGGCTGGTTACTTGATCCAGATGAAATCGTCGAGATCGAACTCGAAGATATGTTCTCTGGTGGCTGATGTTTCTCTTTAAGTTATTTCGTAGAGCGATTGCCTTCTTACTTCTTTTGGTGATTGTGGTCCCGTTATTTGCGTTAGGTAAAACTTGGTTTGCTGCAAATAATCCGACTATCCGAAATGGCGATGTAATTGTAGTCCTCGGTGCGGCGCAACTAGATGGTCGGCCCGGATTAGTTTTAGAAGCGCGACTAACTGAAGCAAAGCGAATTTACGATTTAGGTTTAGCAAAAAAGATCATTACAGTCGGCGGTGGCGCACCCGGTGATCGCACCACTGAAGCAGCAGCCGGGCGTGTTTGGCTCATGCAAAATGGCGTTAAATACGCAGATCTAAAAGCAGTTGAAGTTGGTCGAGATACTTTAAGTTCTACCAAGGCTTACGCCGCCGAGATGCGCGATCGAAAAATTAAGAACGTAATTATCGTGACTGACCCACTACATTGCTTGCGGTCAATGACCATGGCCAATGACCGTGGCTTAATTGCGACCTGCTCACCTGTTCAAGGTGGCCCAAATGCCTTGGAAAAGAGTGGATTTAAGTACTTGATTCGCGAAGCCGGCGCTTATTTAGCCTATATAACACTTGGTCGGCACGGAGTTCGGATCAGTGACCGTTTACCTTCAGACAACATTCTCAATAAGGTAACACCATGAGCGAATTGATCGGCTATACCGCGCGAGATCAAGAACGCTTCCTTGATGAACCAGCGAAACGTGCTGGCCGTACCGAATTTATGCGCGACCGAGCTCGAGTAATTCACTCGGCAGCACTTCGTCGATTAGCAGCTAAAACTCAAGTAGCAGTGCCATGGGAAAATGATTTTCAACGCACTCGACTTTCGCATTCACTTGAGTGCGCACAAATTGGCCGCGAACTTGGTGAATCACTCGGTGCTGATCCAGATCTATTAGAAACTTCATGTTTAGCGCATGATTTAGGTCACCCGCCTTTTGGTCACAATGGCGAAGAAGCTCTGGCCGAGTTGGCTAAAGATTGCGGTGGCTTTGAAGGAAATGCGCAAAGTTTTAGATTACTAACTCGAATAGAAGCAAAGAGCGTTGATGCTAATGGCAAAACCGTTGGCTTGAATTTAACTCGCGCTTCACTAGATGCTGCAACTAAATATCCATGGGCACGCAGTGAGAACCCACGCAAATATGGCGTCTACGATGACGATGTCGAAATCTACAAGTGGATGCGCGAAGGGTCACCTGCTGGTAAACGATGCATCGAAGCGCAGATCATGGATTGGTCCGATGATTGCTCTTACTCAGTTCATGATTTAGAAGATGCCATTGTGGCTAACCAAATTAAAGTTTCTAACTTCCGTAATGACTTTGCTGAACTATTTAAAGTTATGAGCGTTGATTACGGTAGCAATGCCACTGAGAATGAAGTTGAGTCAGCACTTACTCGGCTAGAGGCGCTTTCTTGTTGGCCAAAGAATTTCGATGGTAGCCATCGCGCGTTAGCCCGATTAAAAGACACCACCAGCCAATTAATTGGCCGGTTTGTGCAATCAGCTGAAATCGAAACTCGCAAAGTCCATGGTGCTGGGCCCCTTACCCGTTACAGCGCAGACCTTGAGATTCCACGCGACCAGGTAATCGAAGTTGATTTCCTGAAAGCAGTTGCTGGTCATTACTTAATTAACGCAGCTGTGTCGCAAGAGCGCTATGCCAAGCAACAAACGCTAATCGGCGAACTTGTTGAAGCGCTTTTTGCCGCTGGGCCAAAGTACTTAGATTCGGTCTTTCTAGATGATTGGCAGTTAGCATCAACCGAGCCTGAGAAGTTGCGAGTAATTATTGATCAAGTTGCTGGTCTAACTGACCCTGGCGCATACGCACTTCATGCCCGTGTTTGCGTGACTGGATAGACTGGTTAAATCATGAGCGGTCGAATTAGAGATGAAGATGTTGCCTACGTTCGCGACCATGCGCCAATAGATGAAATTGTAGGCGATTATGTGCAACTTAAATCTGCAGGTGGCGGCCAGAAAAAAGGTTTGTGCCCTTTCCATGATGAAAAATCTCCTTCGTTCCATGTAACTCCATCAAAAGGATATTTCCACTGCTTTGGTTGCCAAACTGGTGGCGATGTAATTGCCTTCGTAATGAAGATGGATCATTTATCTTTTACCGAAACAATCGAGCGTCTAGCCGATCGCATTGGCTACACCTTGCGTTATGACGAAAACTCTTCGGGCTCGGCAGCCCCCGCCGGACAACGATCACGATTAATTGCAGCAAATGCTGAAGCAGCTAAGTTTTATCAAGAACAATTAAATAAATCCGAAGGCGCTGCATATGGCCGCGAACTTATGACTAAGCGCGGTTTTGATAAAGCAGCTTGTGAGCAATTCGGAGTTGGTTATGCGCCAAACGAATGGGATTCTCTAACTAAACATTTACGTGCTCTTGGCTTCACCATCGATGAATTGGAAAGCGCTGGTCTTTCTAAAATGGGCGAACGCGGCCCAATAGATCGATTCCGCAATCGTTTAACTTGGCCAATTAGAGATATCTCGGGCGATGTCGTTGGCTTCGGTGCGCGCAAGTTAGCAAGTGATGCTGAAGATCAAGGTCCAAAATACTTAAACACACCTGAGACGCCGATATACAAGAAGAGCCAAGTTCTGTATGGCTTAGATATGGCAAAGAAAGATATTGCTAAGTCGCGCCAAGCTGTAATTGTCGAGGGCTATACCGATGTAATGGCCGCACATTTGGCCGGTATTCCTACGGCGGTGGCGACCTGCGGAACTGCTTTTGGCGCAGACCATATTCGAATTTTGCGCAGATTATTAATGGATGACGATGCTTTCCGCGGCGAAGTTATCTTTACTTTCGATGGCGACGCCGCTGGACAAAAGGCTGCCCTTAGAGCATTTAGCGATGATCAGAAATTTGTCACGCAAACTTATGTGGCAGTTGAGCCCGATGGTTTAGACCCAGCTGAACTGCGTCAACATAAAGGTGATTTAGCACTACGTGACTTAATTGCGAAACGTGTGCCACTTTTTGAGTTTGCTATTAGAGCCGAACTTGCAAAACATAAATTGGAATCAGCCGAAGGTCGCGTTAACGCGCTTAATGCCGCCGCACCACTAGTCGCGCAGATTCGTGATAAATCTTTGCGGCCGGAGTACACCAGACTGCTAGCAGGCTGGATCGGGCTAGAAACAGATGTCGTCAGCAAAGCGGTCGCGCGAGGATTTAAGCCAACTATTACCAACAATACAGAGCAAGTTACTGAAGAAGTTCCAGAACAAAACTGGCGTCCAGATCCAAGTGATCCGCGATTGATGCTTGAGCGCGAAGTTCTAAAAGCAAAAGTGCAGATGCCCGAACTTGCAAGTGGTTGGCCTGCCATTGAAGCCGAAGCATTTACGCACCCTGCATATAAAGAGTTACGTGCTGTCATTGATGTTGTCGCAATTGATCGGCCGTTGACTATTGAGTTAGTAACAAATGAAAATATGAAAGCGCTATTTACCGAACTTTCAGTTGAGCCAATTCGTACCGATGGTGAGATCTCGCAAAATTATGTTTCCAGCATTATTGCCAGATTGCGCGAGGTATCTGTCTCTCGTGCGATTGCGGATTTAAAATCTAGTCTGCAGAGATTGAATCCGGTTGAGAACGAGGCCGAATACAACGCCGCATTTGCCACGTTAGTTTCACTGGAAAGTACGAGACGTGGGCTTCATGATTTGGCGGTCGGCGGCCTGTAATTGGCTGGTTTCAGTGGTCATTTTTACCGATGGCAATAATTACGCTAGAGTTTGGTCTTCACAATCCCTGATAGCTCAATGGCAGAGCAGCCGGCTGTTAACCGGCAGGTTCTTGGTTCGAATCCAAGTCAGGGAGCTTTTCATTCCCTCGCAGATATCTGGTCATACTTTTATTCGGTTTTCTCTGCGCAAATTCTCAGCCAATCTAGTGACTCAGCTAATGCCAAACCTTTAGGCTCACCCTCATGAGTTATCAACCGCGCCGCCTTAAATCTCTTTCAGAATCGTGGCGCACGCAGGCCCTTGCTATTCGTATTCTGAGAGGCTGGTTAGGGCTGACTTGGATTTATGCCGGTTGGGATAAAGCAACTGACCCGGGATTTTTAACTAAAGGTTCTTCATCCTTTATCGGAACCCAACTAAGTGGTTATTCAACTCAATCACCTCTCGGCGGACTTTTTAACAAATTAATTGAGCACTCAACTGCAGTTGGCGCCACAGTAATGTTAGCTGAGTTCGCAATTGGTTTAGCAACTTTGCTTTGGGTTTCACCAACCTTGGCGGCTTTCGGTGGATTTACCATGTCAGTTGGGCTTTGGCTAGCAAGTAGTTTTCATGTTTCGCCATACTTTTTAGCTAGTGATACTGCTTATGCAATTCTCTGGCTGGTTTACTTCTTAACATTGGTTGGAAATCGCCGAACTGTAGATGTGGCACTTGATCGTCGAGGAGCAATTCGTATCGGCGCACTCGGCGGGGCAGCAGTTGCACTTTCACTTTTAGGAAAAGCGTTTCCCAAGAGTTCGGCTAAGGCAGTGGAAACTACTACAGCTGCCGGAACTGCCGTGAAGGTAATTGAACTTGCGAAGATCAACGTTGGCGAAACTCATCAATTTGCTCTTAGCAATGGCATGCCAGCTGTTCTTTTCCGGACTAAAACTGGCGTCTTTGCTTATTCCGCGACTTGTACCCATGAAGGGTGCACTGTTGCCTATAAGAGTTCAAATAAAAGTTTGTACTGTCCTTGTCACGGGGCAGAGTTTGATCCATTCGCAAATGGCAAAGCCGTTCAAGGTCCGGCACGTGATGCATTATCAGCAGTAAAAGTTAAAGTTGAAGGAAATTGGGTAGTACTCGCATGAAATGGATAATGATGAATCTAAAAGGAACCCAAAAAGTAGCAGCTGGTTTTATTGCTGGCGCTTTAATCACTGGCGGAATAGCAACTGCTGCGACTTCGAACACTGGCACAGTGCAGGCCTGTGTTGATACTCGCACCCAAGCTATGTATTTAGCGGTTAATGGCACATGTAGCAAAACGCGCACTTTAGTTGATTTGAGTTCATCAACAGTGGGTATTGATGCCAAATCAGTTGCTTCCGCCGTAACGCCGTCGGTCGTATCCATTTCGGTAACAACTCGTACAGGTGGCGGCACAGGTTCGGGTTCAATTTATTCATCAAGTGCATCCGACAGTTACATAATTACTAATAACCATGTTGTTGCTGACGCTGCAACCAGCGGCACGATCGATGTGGAATTATTAAATGGCGAAGTTTATCCAGCAACAATTGTTGGTCGCGATGTTGCTTACGACATTGCTGTTATTAAAATTAAGATTGGCAATTTGCCGGCCATCAAATTGGGAGATTCCGCAAAGGTAAGTGTTGGTGATTCAGTTATAGCAATTGGTTCGCCACTTGGTCTTGCCAGCACAGTTACTTCAGGAATTATTTCAGCACTAAATCGCCCAGTGGTTACCGGAAGTACTGGACTAGAGTCGTATGTAAATGCGATTCAGACTGATGCTGCTATTAACCCAGGTAATTCTGGTGGCGCACTGGTCGATTCAACCGGAAAACTCATCGGAGTCAATTCAGCGATCGCAACTCTCTCCTCAGGCTCTACCAGCGGTTCAATAGGTTTAGGTTTTTCTATTCCGATAAATGAAGCTAAACGCGTAATAGATGAAATTATTGCGACCGGTAAATCAACTCGACCAGTTCTCGGCGTTTTCTTTGATACTGCTTACACAGGCGTTGGTGCGAAAATTTCTAAGTTAAGCCCTGGTGAAGGTGCTGAAAAAGCAGGAATTCCAGTTGGCTCAGTTATCAAATCAATCGAAGGATTCAAGATTATTGATGATGTTTCGGCCATCGTGCGCATTCGCGCTGGATTACCTGGTAGCACCATTACTGTCATCGTAGATCTGCCAAACAATGGTGGTCTAAAGACATTTAAGGTAACTCTCGGGTCTGCTGCTTCGAACTAGTGGTGTTAACGCCTATGAAATACTTTTTCGATAGGCTTTAGCCATGGCTCAATTCAGATTGCAGGTCGTTCTTCCAGATCGCCCCGGCTCATTAGGCGCGGTTGCTTCGGCAATTGGTTTTGCTGGTGGCGATATTCGCGGCTTAGTTGTTATGAAATCTGAAGATGGCCGTGGCTATGACGACATAACTGTCGCTGTACCCGGCTCTGATCCAAGTGATTTGATTGAAGTTCTCACCGCAATTGGTGGCGTCGAAGTTATTTCAGTTACGCCAGTTAATTAAAGTTTAACTTCGCGCAATTGCGTCGCTGATTGTTCAGGCTTTAGATCCATGATGAAAGCACCCATGGCAGATTCCGAACCAGCTAAGTATTTTAATTTACCTGGTTGGCGACGAACACTAGTTATCTGCCAATGCAGTCGCATTACATCGCGCCCAACCCGAACTGGCGCTTGATGCCAAGTGGCGATGTAAGCCATTTCAATACCGAATACGCCATCGAGTCGATTTAATACTTCAAGTGCGATCTCTGGGAAAGCGGCTGAAGCTGCTTCATCTAGATCAGCTAAATCAGCTACCGGGCTAAGCGGAGCAACATGGATTTCAAATGGATAGCGCGCTGCGTATGGAACAAATGCTATCCAGTGCTCATTACGAGCAACTATTCGATCGCCATCTTTAATTTCGCGAGCAACTACATCATCAAGTAATACTCGCCCTGTGCGATCTTTATGTTCTTGCGCAGCTGCCAACATTTTCTCAACACGTGGCGGCAGGAATGGATATGAATATATCTGTCCATGTGGGTGCGACAGGGTTACGCCAACTTCTTCGCCACGATTTTCAAACGGAGCAATATGGGCAATGTAACTTGCTTGTGAGAGCTCACGGACTCGATCTTTCCAAGCTTCTAGAATTACCCGAACTTGAGACGGTGCTAAATCTTTCAAGGATTTACCATGATCGGCCGCAAAACAAATAACTTCGCATTTACCTGCAGTCAGGCCTTCGGCAGTTTGTGTGCTTAGCGCATCTGGTAATTCAAAATCGCCGGCAGGTGGTCGAAACGAAGGACCTCGGTTATCGAAAACAACTACCTCAAAGTCAGATTCAGGAATCTCAGTTAATAGTTCGCCTGGATTTTCAGAGGTTGGACAGAGTGGGCAAAGTTCTTTTGGTGGCAAAAAGATGCGATTTTGTCGATGCGAAGCAACGGCAACCCATTCACCAACGAGTGCGTCATAACGTAGTTCACCAATTTGCGGTTGAGCTTCAGGGGGGCGCTTATCTTGCGCATCGCGAGGTTGTCCCTTGGTGTCGTAATAGCGAATAGTGCGACCATCGGCCATTTGGCGATCGGTGCGAGTGATATCAGCTGGCAACTTTGCAACGCTCATAATGAATTGAAGTCTACTGTGCCCAATTCAGAGTTCGTTCGATCGCCTTGCGCCAGTTAGCGAATCCTTTCTCCCGTTCTGCCTGCGTAGATGTTGGATGCCAGCGATGGAACTCTTTCCATTGCCCCGAAATCTCAGCACGATCTTTCCAGAACCCAATGGTTAGGCCAGCAGCATATGCCGCTCCTAGCGCAGTGGTCTCGACAATTACTGGCCGCGAAATTTCGATACCTAAGATGTCGGCCTGCATCTGCATGCATAGAGCGTTATTCGTAATGCCGCCATCGACCCGCATTTGAGTCAAAGCGACTCCACTGTCAGCTGACATAGCGTCCATAATTTCGCGAGTTTGATAACAGATCGCTTCAAGTGCGGCCCGTGCTAAATGAGCTTTAGTTGCTGCGCGAGTTAGCCCAACTATTACGCCACGTGCATCGCTGCGCCAATGGGGTGCGAATAAGCCAGAAAATGCCGGTACGAAATAAACGCCATCGGTATCTGGAACTGAGGCAGCCAAGTTTTCTATTTCACTAGCGCTCGAAATTATTCCGAGTTGATCACGCAACCACTGAATCGCAGAGCCCGTAACTGCCACAGAACCTTCGAGTGCATACTGAACAGGTTCGTCACCGAACTGAAAGCAGACAGTTGTTATGAGACCATTTTTTGATCTGACAATTTCATCGCCAGTATTTAAGAGCGCAAAGTTACCGGTGCCATAAGTGGTTTTTGAATCACCACGCGCGAAACAAAGTTGTCCGACCATGGCAGCTTGCTGGTCGCCCAGAATGCCGGCAATTGGTATGGCAGTTCCGAATGGACCGTTTGGATCAGTGGTTGCATAGATCTCGCCAGAAGATCTAATTTGTGGCAGCGACGAAAGCGGAATATCAAATTGAGTTAGTAGTGATTGGTCCCAATCAAGAGTTTCTAAATTCATCAACATAGTTCGGCTGGCATTTGTGACATCGGTTAGATGTACGCCACCGTGGGCACCGCCAGATAAATTCCAAAGTAGCCACGAATCAATAGTTCCGAATCGAACCGTTTGCGCACTAATTGCCTGTTGAACTGCCGGTACGTTTGTCATTAACCAATTAATTTTGCTGGCTGAGAAATATGGGGCTATCGCCAAGCCGGTTTTATGGACTATTTCGTCCTTCATGTGAGCACTAAAACTATCTAAGTAGGCAGTAGTGCGAGTGTCTTGCCAAACGATTGCGTTAGAAAGTGGCTTGCCAGTCTTACTATCCCAAGCCACCGTGGTTTCGCGTTGATTAGTTATGCCGACTGCGGCTAATTGCGATCCGATGATTCCTGCTTGTTTAAGCGCGCCTTTAATTACTTCTTGAGTGCGAGACCAAATTTCTGCAGCATCATGTTCGACCCAACCTGCCTGCGGCATAATCTGGCGATGTTCTAACTGGTGCTGTCCAACAATTTTCCCAGCTTGATCAAAAATAATAAAGCGAGTGCTGCTAGTGCCTTGATCTAAGCTGCCAATAAATGATTCGCTCATATGGCAACCCTAATTCCTTATTTGATTCTTACAACCATCTATTGCTGGTTTAGGCGTAGCGCTCTTAGTTGGCTTTGGCGTAGGCGCAATACCCTGTAACAGGTCAAAGGTAACCGGTAGTTGCGTCGCCGCATGAGTTTTAGTTTGATCAGTAAATTGAATTGAACCGACCCATGTGCCAGCAGTGAAGCCCGTAATTGAAAGAGTCCATAGGCCACTTGCCGCACGTGTAACAGTTTGGGTTAGTTTTGGTTTATTTACTTCAAGAGGATCAAAAACAAATCGCACAGTGCCGGTAACAACTGGTGAACCATCAGGGCGATTTACTCCGATATCAAAGGTAACGGCTTTACTGGTATCAGTTGCCCTCTGCTTTGAAATTAACATTGTGGTTGCTTCATTAATTGGCATTAGATCAATTGCCTCCGGAACCCAGGTTCCGGCAGTTAAATCTATAAAGTTTTGCGCTGTGCCACGGAAAACATTTAAATCAACTCTAGAACTCGGGACTCCGTATCTAACACCGATTCCACAAGAAGAGTATTGCCAAATAATCCATTGTGATTGGCACGCGCTCGAAGTCCAGGAATGCACGAAACAGCCACCTGGTTTCAGGCCTGGCTGGTTAATTGGGTCAAATGGATTAATCGCATATTGCGCTAGCCAAAGCGGGTATTTATTAAGAGCGGCGCTCTTATTCATCGCACCCTCAAGGAAACTTGGATAGGAATAGAAAATAGGCTTACGGCCTAGTTTGTCATTGAGAATTCCCATAAAAGTCTCGGCCCATAATGTGACCGAGCTTCTAGTCGCATATGTTGCGCAACTTCCGTTGCTACTCACTTTTATGCAATTATTTTCCAGGTCAAGTGCATATGGGAGATCACGGGCTGTTAGACCGCCGATTGCTGATACTCGCCAAATTACTTTTTGAGCTTGAGCTGTGGCATCTCGAATAATTGCATCTCGATCACTTGTGTTTGGCAATATCGCGTAATGATAAAAACCAGTGTAAATACCAGCCGCTTGAGCAGCTGGGCGATCGATCAACAAGTACTTGAGTGAAAGAGCATCAGCGTCATCACGAGTATCGGATGCCTTGATCATGGAAAAGCGAATTCCGGCTGCGTACATTTTAGTGAAATCAATTGGCTTTCCATATGGATGCTGCCATCTTGAAATATCGACACCATGAATTCGCCCACCTGGACCGAGTGCTTCTACGGCTATTACTGGATCTGTTTCGGAGATTTGCGCAGCTGGTTTTATTGTGATCTTTTTACTTGTTGAGTAAATTACCTTGCTTCCGATTGTCGTTCTGGCTCGGTAATTAATTACTGAGTCTTGCGCAGTTACTACCGTTTCAAGTTTCCAAGTTCCGAGTTTCGTAGATTTAGTACTAAACCTGGTGTCCGACCACTTGCCATCAATTTCACTCTGTATTTTTACGACCAGACCAGATTTTTTAGGCGTTAATGTGCCGTAAAAAGTTAATAGTGGCTCAATTACATTTGGGGTCTGCTTAACAGTCATTGAGAGCTTAGAGGTGGCAGCATCTGCAACTGGTAGAGAAATCGTTAGCGCAAGCGTTGATAGGCCCACCAAGATAGCGATCAGCCTATTTTTCATAGAAGAACAATCTCGATTTCTATCTCAAGCACTTCTTTTATTACTGATTTAAGAGTTGTGATCTGTCGATCTCGAATTTCGGAGTATTCATGGGCTGAGCCAAATTTACGACTATCTGAGAAATCCAAGCGCAGAGTCTTGCCATCGAATTCAGCTAGGCGGGCGTCAAAGAAAGAGATCCAGGCAATGCGATCAATACTTTCGAGCTGATCTAGAACCGAGTTCCAATGTTGCCGCAACTGGGATAGATCCATGTCCGAGATTCTAGTGTCTAGGTGCGCCGATCCACTTGTAGTAGTGGCCAGCTATTAAAACTCTCAGGTTTCGGGTGCGGTCTGGTGTTATTGCGAAGTGTCCGGCAATACGCGCAACTATTTGTTCGACTGATTTTTCGCTAACAAAACGAACGCGACCAATTTCGGCATTACTTAAACCAGTGGCAACTAGCCTCAAAGTTTCAATTTGAGTATCTGTCATTGCGCCTAAAACTGAGGCGAAAGTATTCTCGTGTGGCGAACCATGACTATCGACCCAGGTAACCGGATTTTTGCTTTCGGCAATTTGAATTGAATTGCGAATGGAATCTGCGATTACTTCTAGATTGCTAATAGACTTCTTTAAAATTAGTTGAGTGCCAACTGGAACATCTTTAGCCGTAATTCCAAGCAAGCGTAAATCAGGACAAGCTGTAGTAATTACAATTCCAAGTGCTGGATTTAATTTTCGCAATTTCTTAACTAGCGTGATCGCTTCTTGACCATCGAATTGAATATCAATTACTAATACTTCAGGCTGCAGAGACCGAAAAAGATTTTCGGCGACAGCTAAATTATTTGCTTCACCGACAACATTGATAGTGTGTAAACGAAGCGCAGCGCTAAGAGTCGCAAGTTCGAATGCGTCATCATTAATCACTAGCACTCGGAAAGTCATACTTAAAAGTAACTGACTTACCTATCTGGGGCTACCCAAATGGTTAGGGGTAGCCCTAGAAATATATGTGAGTAATTAAATACTTCAAATAAATGGCTTAATTGTTTTCGGAATAAAATCAAGAATTTGTGTGGCTGTTATTGGTCCGCCATCAGATGCTGTTAGCGCTGCGACATTTTGAATAAAAGCAGCACTTGCAGCTATTCGAGCCATTGCAGATGCTTCATTCAATATCTCAACTTCATTTGTTGCTACAAGTGCCGCAACTATTCCCGCAAGAACATCGCCAGTTCCTGCAGTGGCTAACCATGGTGTTGCCTTTGGTAGCTCAATTAATTGTTTGCTATCGGCCACAAAAGTGATGGCCCCTTTTAGTAAAACTGTTACTTTCAAGGTATCACTTGCTACTTGAACCCACTTGCGCGGATCTCCCTCAATTGCCTCAGCACTAACTTGAATCCCACGTGCGTTAAGTAATTTAGCGAGTTCACCAGCGTGGGGAGTAATTAGTGTTGGTTGAGATAGTTTGCCAGCTAAATACATAGCACCAGCATCTAAAACCGTAGGCATGGTCTGGCGCTTAGCCAAGAGAAACCAACGATGGCGTAGCCATGTGGTGAGCAATTTGAATTTCTGATCAGAAATTCCAGAACCTAACAACCATGCTGAAACTGGACCCGGTTGAACCACAACTTCTGGGCAAGTATGCAGAACCAGGTGGGCTAAACCAGATGAGGAATGAAAGCGAATCATGCCAACGCCAGTTGCCGAAGCGGCTGCGGTAGAAAGAACTGCGGCACCGGGATATTGAGCCGAGCCAGTTATTACACCCAGAACTCCGCGCGAGTATTTATTATCTAGATCGGTTGGAACAGCGATGCATTTCTTCACATCGCGAGCAGTCCACTTCTTATATGTGCGTTCTTCGCTCATCTTGATGCTCCCACTCGCTTTAGCTAACTAATTGCAAGGCTACTCTTAAGTTGCTAGTAGTAGAAATCCGCTTTAAATCGCGCTTAAGAAATTTGGAAGTTCTCGAATTGAACTTTAGTTTTACTCTCGCTCTTACCGATTAAAGCAATCATTACGCCAGTATGTGAATCAGTCAGATCGCAGGAGATTTCGCGGCCATCGAGAGTGTGTGAAAAACCTAATTCAGTAATGCTGAAGGTGTAGTCCTGATCATCTCCACTTAGTTCGATTTGCAGCTTTGACAGTGCGGTCGATATTGATGCTGCTGGTTGCTTCCCTGACGCCGCTTGCACGCTTACTTCAAAAGTCTCAGTTCGCTTAATCTCAAGTGAAAGATAAGCGCCTTCTTTAATGTAGGCAGCAAGCCCAACTACATCGCCTTCCTTCAACTCAGTTAAATCAATAGTCACTGAGCAATTGAATTTCCAAGCAGTTTGGCGAAGACCTAGAAAAGAATTCTCGAATGAATTCTGTAGCTCTAAAGCCAGTGCATTTTCGCCAGTTAAATTGAAGTGATCCCGCTTTTCATTGCGAACAGTTACCCACTTGATTGCTAGAGATTCGGTACTGAAATCAACCGGTATATCGCTTTGTGCAAACTCAGCTAAACCAGTGACTTCAAAACTATCTTCTACACGGCCAGTCTCTGGTGCAAACAGCGGGCTCTGGTCATCAGCCGGCCAAGTAACTGGGAAGATAAATGTTTCGCGACCTAAGTTTCGATAGTAGCCACCAAAAGACCACTGAACGTTTCCGCCGTCATAGAAACCACCTCGTGGGCGTGAAGCGAGGGCAACGCCCCACCAACTGCCATCTTTCAGTTCGACCATATCGGCATGGCCAACATTGTGCACTGGATATTCCCGCGCCAAATGCTTATGGGTAAGGATCGGGTTTCGTTGGCTGGAAACATATGGACCTAATACATTTTTGCTTCGGGCAATTGATGTGGTGTGGAAATGTAAAGTGCCACCTTCGGCAATTAGTAAGTAATACCAACCATTTCGTTTATACATACGCGGGCCTTCGGGAAAGATTCCACCAGTGCCATTCCATAGAGTGCGCTTTTCGCCAACTAATTCAAAAGTTTCTAAATTTATTTCACTGATCCAGATTTCGGCATCGTTTTCAAATCTAGGATTTGAACTATCTCTATTCGCCAAGAAATAAGCTTTATCACCATCGAAGAA
>Ga0304730_1001284_pt1 | contig 19235 bp, 16 predicted proteins | sample M_130628_MF_Meta_FD_190474 | JGI IMG/M metagenome (GOLD analysis project Ga0304730, IMG submission 190474) | Freshwater microbial communities from Lake Montjoie, Canada to study carbon cycling - M_130628_MF_MetaG (v2) (version 2) | ecosystem: Environmental > Aquatic > Freshwater > Lake | place...
CCAACATCAGTTATCCTTGTATTCAATAATCCTGATGTATTCTTTAATATGTAACCCATTATTCTTTTATTTATAATTATCTGATATGTGAATTTATTCCAGCATTACTATCAGAATTATATATCAATTCACAACATTTACATGTATTTATTGCCGCTGACATAATTCTTATTAAGTTTTTTTGCTCAATTCTGGTTGAACACCCATTTGAACCCGTTTCAAGTTGAATGTTATTTATCACAGATGTTGTAATTCCTGTCAATGTATCCCCACTAATCAAAGTTGTTGAATAAGTTAATCCAGAATATTTGGTGTTATCCAAATATGGGGAACAATATGGTCTTGCAAGAGATGTTGTTGATGTAGTTGTATTTCCAGTTAATAATGTGTTGTTCTTATAGACAGATAAAGTGTTTAACGTGCTTGCTGATCCTGGCTTGGATATTTTTGTCTCCAAATTTGCATTCAATCCAATTGTCAATACATCACCAGTTTTAAGTGGGGGATCTATATTCAATTTCCAGGTTGTTTGAACCGTATCGTTTGATATGTTTGTTTGTGATATATTCTCAAGAGTTAAACCATATTGATTTGCTATTCCATTAAATCCAACTGAAAATGTTCTTGATGTCCTTATTGCTGTATTTGCTGAAACAATCATATTATAATCCCCCCCACATAAATTATTAAATATTGGATTTGGAGTATATGTCACACCATTGTTTATGGAATACAAATATGGCTTTATTTGCCCCTTGGCGTTTGCCACAATTATACCATCACAGTTTGATGAGCAAGTATTGTTTGTTATGGTTGCATTCAACACAAGGGGTGTGTATGCCCCACAAGAGCCTGATGTAACAATCACCTCATTCTTGGGAACCTTCCCAAGCAATTTCCAATTTGATGTTGGAAAATCTGTTTCTGTTTGGCTTCTTAATGCTGAATTTGTTGTTCCTGTCCAATTAACAACTTCCCAATAGGTATTACCTGAATTCCATTGCATATTCATTGTATTTGCTGAATTGACCCAATATGGTTTACCATTTGTTGTGCCACTATGAACAAAGTTATAAGGACCTAATTCACTATTATCAAAAAAAATGCTCAAACATAAATTGCTAACTGCCATAATTATTCTTTTACTAATCTAATTGGATAAAAATCATCATATTTTGATACTAAATTTGCCCCATAAGAAACACTTATTGAGTCATATGAGAATGAAACAATATAATTTGTATTATTATTTGCTGTTGAATATGTACTTGTCCAATAATTTCCCTTCTTTCCTATTTGCTGGAATGAACCCCTACTGAAAAACCCGGATGCCACTGCATTATAATTAAATTTGTTTTCTGCACCGATATTGGGCGAATCCCATGTTGAAGTTGATTTCAATACACCCCCATTTGACACTTGAGTAAATAAGGTATCATAATCTGTTTTTGTTGGAATTCTATATCCAATTGGTGCCAAATTCTTTGCACTTGTTATTGCAGCATAATTATATAGATAACCCCTTGTTTGCCATGATTCACCAAACTCATAAGATGTATATGCTGGACTTCCCTTATATGATAAGAAATCTGAAAAATTTGCAATATACTGAATATCACTTCCATCCCTAAACTTTGTAACCTTCAAGTTTTCTGGATTCCAAAGTTGCGTACCAACTTTGACTTCACCACAAGTTGTGACACCTGTAATGAGACCATAATCATCAACACTATAACAATTATTATTATATTTAATTCTATCCCAACTTGGGTCTGTTGACCAACTTATGGTTCCACTCAAACAAGAAGGTTTACCACCTGGTACTCTATATAATCTATCACCCAACTTAAATGAATTACCTCTAGCATAAACCAACCAATTCGTTGTATTGCCAGTACACATTTCATTACAATTTGCTGCACCACTTATATTCCTGCCTATGATAAACCTTGAGCAATATGTTGGCAACGTCTCATAACCAACTGATATTGTAGTACTAACCACCTCATTTGCACTATCTGTAACTTTTATATCATAATCACCAGCAGATAAATTGATAATAGGAGTTCCTTTATTCACATTTCCATTTACAGAAATAAGATAAGGGGGTAAGCCCCCTGTTATATAAAGAGATATAGACCCATCCTTCTTATCCACACCACTTGCCTTTGTAACATCATATCTGATGTTAAATGCAAAAATGGTTATCAATTCATTACATTTTATTCCCATAATTTTAAATTAAATTTAATACTTAACATGATTGTACTGTTGAAAAATACCAGTCTGATGGACCAAATGATCCTATCCTAACACACTTTCCATTTTGACTAGATATTAAAAAGTAAAGTGCAGGAAGTCCGCCTGAATTTGCTCCATTTGTCTTACATAAATTTTCTGTTTCATATACCTTTTCAGTACCAAACTGATTAATTGTAGGTGATGTACTATATAGTGTTATTGTATCAGTTGTTGTATCAGCACAAGCCTCTGCACAATCTATCCATGAACTTAGAATAGTACCTGTTTGTTTTTTTGTAAATGGATGTGCATAACAAGTTGCTGGAATAGAACTAGTTGGTGTTATAGTTGGTGTTATAGAATTAGTTGGTGTCATAGTTGGTGTTATAGAATTAGTTGGTGTCATAGTTGGTGTCATAGAATTAGTTGGTGTCATAGTTGGTGTTATAGTTGGTGTTATTGTATTAGTTGGTGTTATAGTTGGTGTAGGTGTTGAGGTTATAGATGTAGTTGGTGTAATTGTATTAGTTGGTGTTATTGTATTAGTTGGCGTTATAGTTGGTGTCATAGTTGGTGTAACTGTATTTGTTGGTGTAATTGTATTTGTTGGTGTTACTGTATTAGTTGGTGTTACTGTTGGTGTTATTGTTTTAGTTGGTGTAATAGTTGGTGTTATTGTAATAGTTGGTGTAACTGATGGTGTAACTGTTTGAGTTGGCGTTGGTGTTCGTGTTATTGGAGCAAGACACGCCAGACAATCAACAAATAATGATGATAAATAATCTTTAAAATAATTTTCCATATATGTAATAGGATTAACATTTATTGGGGGAATATATGTGTTTGAATAAGCACCAAGATATGACCAACAATTATCATCAGCATCCCTTATAACTGAATTGACAGGTAAAGATACCGGATAACCTTCTTTCTGTATAATTAATGTTGGGTTTGTATTCAATCCTAGTGGCAAACAACTCTGGAACACATATACCATATCAGTTGATGGAGTTGGTGTTAGAGTTCTTGTTGGTGTAATTGTTGGTGTTGCTACTATACTTACACTTGGTGTTGGGGTTGGAGTTATCAAACAACTTGAACAATTTGCATTAACTGCTAGAATTTGGTCAAGATAGATATTTGGACTACTCACAGTTGTGGAATTGCTTGTATATTCAAAGCACCTTTGTTCCCCATTCACAACTGCCCTTATGGATTGCCCAATATTAATAGTAATTCCTGAAAATACTAAATCTTGATAAGCATAATAAATAAGACTTGTTGAACATTCTGTCAATAATCTAACTCCATTAAAAGAAAAAGTCTTATCCACAACATTATACGTAACATCTCCTGATATGATAATGTTATTGGTTGGTGTTATACTTGTGGTTGGTGTTGGTGTATAACTTGGATATGTATAAGTATATGCTGACATACCCACATTAATTGCCAATCCCCCAGTTGAAGATGGTGTTATAGTTGGAGTTGGGGTTATAGTTCGAGTTGGGGTTATAGTAGGGGTTGGGCTTAAAGTTGGTGATAACTCACAATTAAAATATGCAGAAAAATCAATAACATCACAAGATGCTGGACTTGGGGTTGGTGTTGGACAACTTCCACTAAACACAATCCCCCCATATAAATCAGGATTAAGTTCTCCATAACAAGGTGATTTACCAGTTAATAAACAAGAACCACCCAAAGAAGCGCTTAAACACCATTGTTCCAAGTTTGTATTAAAATAAATGACACCGCTTGTTTCACCAGTATAATAAACATAATCATCATATAAAACATTAGCAACAGAAAAATTACCAACATTTGTACCCAAAGTAGAATAAGTTTGTGAAACACAAAAATCTTGTATGGCATCACCTGGGGATACCCCAGGATTAAAAGCGTATTGAAACGCCTCAATTACTTCTGGTTCAACAACCTCAATTACTTCTGGTTCAACAACCTCAATTACTTCTGGTTCAACAACCTCTTCAACTTCCTCAATTATTTCATGCACAAAAATATCTTGAATTTCCTCAACAACTTCTGGTTCAACAATCTCTTCAACTTGCTCAATTATTTCTGGTTCAATAACCTCTTCAACTTCCTCAACCACTTCTGGTTCAATAACCTCTTCAACCTCCTCAATTATTTCATGCACAAAAATCTCTTGAATTTCCTCAATTACTTCCGGTTCAACAACCTCCTCAACTTCCTCAATTACTTCTATTTCAACAACTTCAACAACCTCCTCAACCTCCTCAATCACTTCTGGTTCAACAACATCCTCAATCACTTCTGGTTCAACAACTTCCTCAATTACTTCTGGGCAATCCCTCTGATGAATAAAAAATGAACCATGTGAATCAAATACATCACCAATTTCAGCATATTCAATAACACTTGCAAATCCATTAAAATAAATGCCCTCTATACTAAAAACATCTCCTACGTTTGGATTTACATCCTTCAAATCAAATCTAAACTTATAATCCCTTGCACAATCTTTTAATAAAATTAACCCCATATTAAATTAGTTGTTTGAAACATTTACCACACTTGTTATTATTCTATTATTATTATCAATAACCTTAACACTATACTGAACATTATTATCTATTGGTTTTGGCAAATCAAAAGAATATGTGGTTCCTGATATGGTATTTATGTAAATGCAATCATTTATAGTTGGTTGGCAAATATAAATGTCATAAGGGCTTTGCCCAGTTATACCAAAAATCTTAACGGTTATGTTTTTCACGTAAAATAGTCTTTAAGAAATAAATATTAGATAATGTATAATATCAATATTTAATTGTAAATTAAAATTAATAATTTTACATATTAAAATGTTGATTTATATAAAAATTATATTATTTTGAAAATAAAAAATGAAAGAAAAATTACTATTTATAACACCACATTTATCAACTGGGGGCTTACCACAATATCTTCTCAAGCAGATTGAAGAATTTACCCCAAAATACAATATATACCTCATAGAAATATCAAATCTAAGTAATGATTATGTTGTACAAAAGAATAAGATTAAAGAACTTGTAAATATTATCACGCTTGGAGATGATAAATCTGAAATATTAACACACATAAACAACATTGGTCCCGATATTATTCATTTTCAGGAAATACCTGAATTCAATTTGCCAGATGAGGTTGTTTTCAAAATATTTCAACGCGAACAAGATTATAAAATATTTGTAACAACACACGGATCATGGACAAACCCAGATGATATAAAATACCATCCAGATAAATATATCTTGGTGTCTGAATGGAGCAGGAAGCAATTTGTGAAAACAGGAGTTCCATTAACCATATGGGAATACCACATTCCAAAGAAAATACCAAAGAAAAAGCAAAAACAAGAACTCCTTGGCTTTGACCCCTCTTATAAACATGTCCTACATGTTGGGTTATTTACACAAGGTAAAAACCAAAAGGAAATCATTGAAGTTGCTAAATTATGCCAAGATGAAAAAATAATGTTTCATTTTGTTGGAAATATGGCTGGAAATTTCTACGAATATTGGAAACCAATATTGGAAGATTTGCCAAATAATTGCATTATACACGGGGAACAAGATAACCCACTGGACTATTATGAAGCATCTGATGTGTTTTATTTCCCCTCAATATACGAATTAAACCCAATATCACTAAAAGAAGCACTATCCTTTGACCTTAAAATTATAACAAAAGACTTACACACATATGAAAATTATTATGATAATAAGGCTACATATTCAACAGATAATCCACAAGAGAATAAGAAATTATTACTCAATCTATTGAATGAAAATCAAAAAAGAAATGAAGATGAGGTAACCATTGTATTGGCTCACACAAATAACTTGTTTAGAAAAAATATGCTTAAAAGATGCCTATCAAGCATCAATACAGAAATTATACTATCCTGCAATAACCCAGTTGATGAGGAAACCCAATCATTATGTGATTATGTATTATATTCAAAAGATAATCAATTATTGGATAGAGATGACTATGCAAAACATAATGTCATAATTGAATTTTGGCATGTAAATGCACAAGGGGATAAAACAATCCAAACACCCCCATTTGAGCATAGTTTTGCTGTTTATAATTTAATAAAGCAGGGGGTTAACTTTGCAGATAAATTAAACAAAAAGAAAATACATATTGTAAATTATGATACACTAATATATTCTAATACATTAAATGATAATTATGAACAACTTAATACAAATGATTTAGTTTTATATTACTATAATGACATAGATGGAAAGGAAGGATATAAAACCAATTTCTTTTCTGGCAACATAACCCAATTATTGGATATATTTAATATTTATAAAACAAAATCAACATTTTATGTCAAATTCAAGAGGTTTGAGGATAAAGTATATGATTTAATACAAGAAAATAAGTTTAATATTATTGAACAACGTTTAACTGACAAGGTAACAACAGACTTGGAGGGGGTTCATAATCAATATTCAAGTTTTGATATATACGAATTAAAAACTATTCCTATTGAACCAAATATCAATATTAATTTTGTTGATGGTCCATTTGTTGAAATAATTGGTGGCCCAAATGTAAGATATGATATTACATTCAAAAATAAAAAAACAAACAAAGTTGAATATAAATCAAATATTGGAAGAAACAATTGGACAAAATCAACCCTAAAATATTTTATTGATTGGGAAATAACTGTTAGCAGTCCAAAAGGGAAACACATCTTTAATACAAATTTAACTAATAAAAGGGTGTATATTCCTATTGATTCAAAATCTCTTGGCGATTCTATTGCATGGATGCCCTACCTTGAGGAATTCTCAAAAAAACATAATTGCAAGGTAATTGCTTCAACCTTTTGGAATCACTTCTTTGAAAAAACATACCCAAACATTGAGTTCATTATACCTGGTCAAGTTGCTGAAAATATACACGCAAAATATACACTTGGTTGGTTCTATAATACTCAAATGGAACCAATACTACCAAATATAATACCCCTACAAATGACAGCAACAAATATCCTTGGCTTGGATTATACTGAAATTAAACCAACCATTGATTTCAAACCAAAGAAAAGACCCATAAAAGAAAAATACATAACAATTGCAACCCACTCCACATCAGCCTTAAAATTCTGGCTACACCCAAATGGATGGAATGAACTAACAGAATTTTTAAATAGCAAAGGTTATACCGTTGTAAATATTTCAAAAGAAGGAAATAATGTAAAGAATGCCATAACACCAAACAATTATGATATAAATAACATTATGAATTATATTCATCACTCTGAATTATTCATAGGTCTGGGAAGTGGCTTGAGTTGGTTAAGTTGGGCAATTGGTAAACATGTGGTTATGATTAACAATTTTTCTGACATAAATCATGAATTCACAACAAATACCACAAGAATATATAATCATAATGTCTGCAACTCTTGTTGGACAAACCCAAACTTCAAATTTGATAAAGGAGATTGGGATTGGTGTCCAATACACAAAGGAACACCCAGACAACATGAATGCCAAAAAAGTATAACAACAGAAGATGTTATAGCAAAACTCCCCCTATAAACAAAAAACCCCCAAGTTATTTTCTTGGGGGTTTTTTATTACTTCTGTGTAGGTTCAATCTCTTGTTGCTCTTTTAATTTTTCCTGAATCTTTTGATTCAAGTTAAACAACTCCTGATGAATTTGTTGCATCTCACCCTCTCTGGTTTGTAATGCAACAAATAAATCATATCCATAAACCTTCATTTGTTCCAAAGTTTCCATATATATTTTTATTTAATTATATGTTTAGTTTATTATGTTGTAAATAATAAATATATGTTAATTCATACTTTTAAGATTATCAATTTCTATTTTTAGCATATCAATTTGGGTTTTATTGTCTTCAACCATATTTATTAATTTTTTTATAGTACCATACATTACAGCATATATTTGATCAACATTTAAATCTTTACAATCTTCAATTGTTTCTTCTGAAATTATTTCTTTAATTATTTCATAAACAATATTGCCATTTTCATCATAAATATTAGAACCATCCAAATCAAGAACTGGTTTAGTGGTTGTATTATATCTATTATATTTAAAAGGTGTAATACCCACTGCTTTTGGAAAAATAGATTCAACATCTTGTGCTATCCAACCTAATTTACTCCTATCTTTAATTTGGTTGCTACCATAAATATCATCTTTCCATCTATATCTTTTTAATGGCAATTGATTAACAATATCATAACATCTATCCAAGTCAGCTGTTTCAATATTTTCTTTCAATCTAATATCAGATGATATTGTCCAAGTACTAGTGGTTGGTTTTGCTGCACTATCAGTTGATAATTCTAGTTGATATGCTGGATTTGTTGTTCCAATTCCTATTTGACCATAACGATTAGCACTAAGTGCTATATTTGCACCATAACCACCTTCTGCTGAGTATAATGCATTAGTTGATGTTGAACCTAATATAGTTGCAAATTGATTATTTGTTATAATTTTGCAATATAGATATGCTTGAGGTCTAGCACTTGTTGATTGTGATTCTAATACTTCTATTACATTTCTATTCCTAACATTTGCAATACCTCCACCTCCATAAAACACTGCAACATATCTTCTACCATAACCACTTCCAAGACCACCAGTATGAAAATAAGATGAACCTAATTTTGTTAAACCAGCATTTAGTGCTGCTGCCCTTAATGTATCACCATTTGATGGAGTAAATGTCCAAAAATCCCATCCTCCCCATGTTGTTATTATACCAATTTGACTAATTGTCATATTGTTCATTGCAGTGGCTAAACTATTAATATTTGTTGCATTATTATATGTTATATAATGTGTGGTACTCACAATACTTAAATCTGATTGTTCCAATATAGTTAATGACATATAATTACTATCACTAATTTCATATATTTGTGTATTGTTAATAACCAATTGTTGCTTTACAAAACCAAAAGATGTGTTTTGTGAACCTGATTGAGCATAAACATTAATTACTTTATATTTTCCAGCAATACCAAAGTTAGGTGTATTATCATAAAAATATTCATTACCTGTGTTATATAAATCCCCACTTAAAGTTGCTAGACCTGTGACACCAAGAGTACTTGATAAAGTGGCTGCGCCTGTAACACCAAGAGTGCCTCTAATATCAAATTTATAAGAAGGTTGCATAGTTCCTATTCCAATATTTCCATCAGGTTCAATAAATATTCTTGAATATGTAATAGGATTTATATCTCCAGCTAAATTACCTGATGTAGTCATAAAATTTATACCTCCATATGATACTGACCCAGTTCCATTATTGGTCCTTTGGTATCCAAAAATAATTGCGGCAGGATTAAATAAAGTAGTAGATGCCATTCTTTCAACTCTTTCATAAGTTGCACTTGCTTTTACATTATTTCCAATAAAAGGATTTGATGTATTTGCCATAAAATCCCAACCAAAACTTTGGTCAGTTCCTTCGTTGACTGAAAATCTATTTGCATCTCTAAATAATCCAGAACTTCCTAAAGTTGATGTTCCTGTAAATTTTGGCAAATAATTTATTGTTCCAGTTCCTGTAATATAAGCATTAGCATCCACACTTCCATCTGCTTTAAGAAATTGTGAAGATGTACCCCCAGATTTAACAAATGAATTTGCGGTTGCACTACTACTAAAAGTTGCTGCGCCTGTTACACCAAGAGTGCCATTAACATCAAGTAAATAAGATGGTGTTGATGTACCAATACCAACTTTACCATCAAATTTTATTCTCATTTTTTCTAATACACCAGTAGTATTTGATTTTGTAGAAAAAGTTAAATCAGTAGATGGATTTGAAGCACCTCCAGCTCTTATTGCATAAATTTGAGCTAAACCTGGGCCACCAGGAATGGCACCACTATTTTGACCAATTAAAAATTGTAAACCACCATAAATATTATTTGTACTCGTTGTATTATTATATATAGTAAAAGAATTATTATCTTCTGCACTTGTAGAATAATTAGTAGTATTACTAAAAGATGATGTTATTAAACCAGTTGTAGTTCCACCAGTTAATGGTAAATAAGTTGAGGAGGCAGAAGATGTTGTTATATATGTATTACTATCCACACTTCCATCTGCTTTAAGAAATTGTGAAGATGTGCCCCCAGATTTAACAAATGAATTTGCGGTTGCACTACTACTAAAAGTGGCTGCACCTGTAACACCAAGAGTGCCTGTTAAAGATAAACTTTTGTCTGTACCTATTGTTGCTGCCAAGCTTTCAGTTGAACCGTTTGAAACATAAAAATCATAACCTCCAGAAGAAGTTCCAACTGGGTAACTTCTAAATTGCATATTTGAACTTGAGTTAGGGTAGATAATTTCTCGTCTAATTACAGAACCATCGCCAAATTGTATTTTATTTGCAAAATTAAAATTATAACTTTTTAAAGTTAATATACCTTCACCATTAACATTAGTATTATTTACTATTAAATTTGTAAATGTTCCTATTGTTCCATTTAAAGCACCAGTTAATGTTCCACCTGTTAATGGTAAATAAGTTGAAGCCGCTGATGATGTAGTTAAATATGTATTAGCATCAACACTTCCATCTCCTTTAAGGAATTGTGAAGATGTGCCACCAGATTTTATAAATGAATTAGCTGTAATATTACTAGTAAATAAACCAGCACCAATAACATCAAGGGCAACAGTTGGTGTAGAATTATTTATACCAATTTTTTCTAATACTGTTAATCTTCCTCTTACTTGTGGTGCTGATGTGTAACCAATTCCAACACCAGTACTTATGGTCATATTTGGGTCTCTAAAAACAATCTCTACATCACTATTACTACCAGGACGTGTTGCAAAAAACTCAAGTTGCCCTGTGCTAAAATTATCAAAATATGCACTACTTAATTTTTTAGCTGTTATGGCACCCATTGCATTATGATAACCACCACTAACACTATCTGCACCAAAAGTTAAAGCTGGTGCATATGTATTATTAGCAGAATTTGTAGTCATTAAATGAAGACCAGATTTTATTTGTGATGGTGTTTCATTGTTTATTATAGCAACAATTGGTGGTTTTGAATAAATTGAACCACCTGTATTAAATGCCTCCCATAAAGTTCCCTCAAAAGATGTGAAAAAGAAACTTCTACTATATGTTCCAGAACCATAGTTGAGCCCAGAAAATCTATGAGTATTTTCCGTACCTGAACTTCCTATACTACTTGAATTTGAATTTACAGTTAATACACTACCATTAAATGTCAAATTAGCCTCTGCATTTATTTCACTTGATGAAACTGATGTTAATACTCTATTATCTGCTGGATTTGTATATGATGTTATTCCTGCATTTACAACGTCATATACAATTGGGCTAACTCCAATTGTTGTTACATTTGTCTTTAAATAGAATAATTTTTTAGCATTTGTGGCTCCCGAATATACAAAAACTTCTTGCCCTATTTTAAAATCAGTTACTAGTTTTGACCCACTTGCTCTAATCAAATTTGTACCGCCAGATACAATATATATACCATTTTCTTCTGGTAATGTCTGTTGCCAAACTAATACCCTATCATTTGTTGCTAAACTAAATCCATCTATGGTTGATATGCTTGAAAAAGGTATATTTGTTGTTGTTGCATATTTACAAGCACTTTCAATTGGAATTAGTTTAATTTGAGATTCAAAATTAACTCTAGTTGGCATATTATTATTATTTTATTATATAAATACTTTAATAATAAAAAAAAACATCTCAACATCTACTATAACATACTAATCACCTTCTCCATATCAAACATTTCATCCAATGTGCTATACGGACACTCATGTACATTAAAATCAAACTGATAATCAAACAAGTATGAACCAATTAACTGGTTCTTGTTTTTGGGCTGATTTGCAACAATATTATTGTGCAACTCATACCCAAAAACCTTGGGTGATGTTCCAATCCAAAACACAGTTGACCGCAAATTAATAGCAACTGCCGCATGTTGCAAAGAAGAATCAATCAAAAATCTTTTTGATGAAACTGTCAAAATACCAAACAACTCCATATTGGATAACTTCATATCAACCCTCTCTGTATCGTTCAAAACATAACCACCTTTCCTTGTTATATGGAATATATGATGGCTGTCCTTGTACTTGTCAACAATCAATTGCGCAATATCTTGTGGCATATCCCTACACCATGAATAAACATTTTTTGATTCTAAATCACCACCAGATGTTTGTAATACCACAACTGGTTTATCCCTAAACCATTTCTTGGCATTAACCTTCTCTGCATAATTTGGGAAAAGTTGGGGTATCTGATTGCTATACTCTATATTAAGCAAATCACACCAATTACTCACCAGATGCTTCTCCTTATGTATATGACCCGTTTGATGATACGGCTCATGTCTAAAAACAAGAGTATCCTTATTTTCTATAAAATCTTCGTAAAAGTAGGGACAATTACCTAATGGATACACCCTATCAACATAAGGATTATTTAGGAAAACTTCGGGGTATGACACAACCATTATAAGTTGTCTGTCACTATATAATTCCTTTATTGTCTTTGGTAATCCTGTTGCCGCAACATTCTTTCCTAAACCACCTTGTATGTGCCAAACTAAAAACTTTTCTTTGAAATAACTATTAGTCATGTAATTTTATGTTTTGTTTTTATAAAACGCAGTCTACTAATACTAATGTTTGATTATATTCTTCTGTGCAAGAAGCAGCTGTAGTTGAATACCCACCTGCTACAAAAGCCGCAATTTGAGACCCTCCTCCTGCTAATGTATATCTTGCTACAGATAATGCGCCACCTGCTGACCAAGATGTGCCATTGTATTCTTCTGTACATGATACAACGCCACCTATATAACCTCCTGCTACAAGTCCTGCATTTTGTGTACCTGCTCCTGCTAAAGTATATCTTGCTGCTATCATTGAACCACCTGCTGACCAAGATGTGCCATTGTATTCTTCTGTACATGATACAACGCCACCTATATAACCTCCTGCTACAAGTCCTACATTTTGTGTTCCTGCACCTGCTAATTGTCTCTTTCCTGTTATTAATGCCCCCCCTCCTGACCAAGATGTACCATCATATTCTTCTGTACATGAAAGTACCGTAGCACCTCCTGCTGCAAGTCCTGAATTCTGTGTTCCTGCTCCTGCTAAAGCATATCTTGCTGTTGCTAATGCACCACCTGCTGACCAAGATGTGCCATCGTATTCTTCTGTATTTCCTACATTTACATTTGTAAAACCTCCTGCCACAAGTCCTACATTTTGTGTTCCTGCACCTGTTGCCCATCTTCTTGCTGTTATCAATGCACCCCCTACTGACCAACTTGTTCCATTGTATTCTTCTGTACATGCTAAGGGGCCATTACCTCCTGCAATAAGACCTTCATTCTGTGTTCCAAAACCTGAAGTATTTATTCTATATCTTGCTACTGATAATGCACCACCTGATGACCACGAACCAACACCATATCCACAATAAGATGCCATTGGTTTTAAATTTGTAGTATCAAACCACATACAAACACTATTGGAACATATTGTTGCAGGTCTATTTGCAACACCTACTATCTCTGTACTCTGTAATTTAGCCATATTGTATTATATCTATTGAATGCTATCTATTATTGCTAATGCTTTATTGTATTCTTCAGTGCAAGATAAATTTGCAACATTAAAGCCTCCTGCTATTAATCCTGCACCTTGTGACCCTGCTCCTGCTAATTGGTATCTTCCAACTGATAATGCACCCCCTGCTGCCCAAGATGTGCCATTATATTCTTCTGTACAAGTTACAATTGCATTTGTATTACCTCCTCCTGCAACAAAGGCTTCATTTTGTGTTCCTGCTCCTGCTAAAGTATATCTTGCTGTTATCATTGCACCCCCTGCTGACCAAGATGTACCATTGTATTCTTCTGTGCATGATACTTCTACATTTGTTAAACCTCCCATTACAAGTCCTACGTTTTGTGTACCTGCTCCTGCTAAATTTCTTCTTGTAGTTGTTAGTCCACCTCCTGCTGACCACGATGTTCCATTGTATTCTTCCGTACATGATAAATTTACAGTTGTGTAACCTCCTGCTACAAATGCCTCATTCTGAGTTCCTGCTCCTTCTAATAATCTTCTTGCTGTTATTAGTACACCTCCTGCTGACCATGATGTTCCATTATATTCATCTGTGCACGAACGAACTCCACCGCTACCCCCTCCTGCTACAAGTCCTTCATTCTGTGAACCCGCTCCTGCTAATTGATATCTTCCTGTTGCTAATGCCCCTCCTACTGACCATGATGTACCATTGTATTCTTCTGTACATGATGCAGCGCCACCTATATAACCTCCTGCCACAAGTCCTTCATTTTGTGTACCTACCCCTGCTAAAGCATACATTGCGGTTATCAATGCACCCCCTGTTGACCAGACACCTGCTCCACTATACCCACAATATGAAATAACTGTTTTTAAATTTGTTGTGTCAAACCAAATGCACATCATATTTGAACATATTGTTGCAGGTCTATTTGCAACACCTACTATTTCACTACTCTGTAATTTAGCCATATTATTTTATTATAAATATCCTCTCCCAACTTTATTTATACCCAAAGAAATCATAATACCATTTATAATTATCTTTAATCAAATCTACGGTATGTGTTCCTAATATTTCTTTAGAATCATTTGGCAACATTTTAAGAGAATTCCTTATGATGTGGTCTCCATATATTCCATGTATTGCATCATTTTCCACTGTGACTTGACTTATATGTTGAAAATCATGTTTAAATTCATCCACCTCTAAATATTGATAGATGCTTTTAATTACATTATCAGGATTACTACATAAATCTTCATATCTAATAAATAAAAAGTTGGAAGCTGTACCATCCAACAAAGTCTGATATAATTTTTCTAAAGAGTAACCCACAGGATGTGATTGAGCCCATAATTCAACTCTCTTATGTGTTGTAGTTCCTTTCATCTTTACATTATCCATAGTACCATCATCTTTGTCAGGATTCATCCTAAACTTCTTTTCCATTGATGCGAAGATAGATGGTAAATCCCTAACCATGTATAATACTTTTGGTTTTTCTACAATATGCATTAATAAATTGTAGTAAAATCCCCAGACTCTATTCTTATCTAAGTAATATGGTTTTGATGTTTGTGATGCTATATATGCTTTTATTCCTTCTTCGCAAAATTTATAGAATCCTTCTCTCCACATTTCTGTATCACCTGCCTTAGATTCATAGTTTTGATTATATCCTATTCTTGCTCCTAACATCAAATCAATTAGACCTGATGTTGGTGTTACAAAGAATTCAGGATTTTGCCCCATTATGTTTTGTAATAAGGTACTACCACTTCTAGGTAATGTTGAATTAAAAAATATCTTTTGTTTCATGAGTATCTTCCAAAAATTATTTCAGATATTGTTTCTTTATCTCCTAATGTGCCTTTTGTTAAAGCATTGACACCTAATGCTTTTCTAACTCTATTTGTATTGTTTGGTGGAACACCATGTGTTAACCAAGATGGGAATATTAAAAAATCATTTTTCTTTGGTTTGTAATATATCTCCTCTTGTGAGAATGAATGATTTTGATAATCATCAATTAATGATGGCTCAAAGTATGATCTATTAAATGATTTAACATCTTTTGAAAAACAAATGGCAGCATCATCCTCTTGAGCATCATAATAAAAAACACCAGCCAATAAGGTGTTTGGATGGGTATGTGCTTTATGGAATTGTTTTGGTGCTTTATATGTCAACCAAGATTGGGCAAATTGCAAATCCTCATATCTATATCTCATTACATTTGTTGCAAAATCTTTAAAGCATTCCATAAAAAAATTATTCAACTCATCACATATTGGATTGTCCAATATATAACTATTGTTTGAAATCATGCCATATCCTGCTTTGGTATCTTGCATTTCATTCCCATCAAAATATTCAATAACCTCTTTTAAATCACCCTCATAGTTTGCCACATATAAAGGTATTGGGAATAATGCATATACTTGTGCTTTCATATTTTTTTCTTGTCTTGTATAAAATTAAATGCAATTGATATTCTCTCACCATCTGAATAGTTTGATTCAACATGATGTCTAACCCAACTAGGAAAAATGTAAAATAAAGATTCAATGGGCTTCTTTACTGCAACAAAAGAATTTGTCTTTGTGCTAACCCTCTCAACATCTGACTTCAAAAAATATTCTGCTGTATCACCTCTATGTAATACCAAATCTCCCATATTGTCATATGGCACAGAAACATAATATACACCAGATAATATACTATTTTGGTGATCATGCAAAAGATTGTATGACCCATTGGTATTTATGTTAACCCAAAAATTGCCCAATTTTAAGTTTCCCACACCTAGATGTTTGTAGCATTGTTCATTAGCAAATAATTCAAGATTATTAAATAATGACATTAATTCATTTGGTAATGGTAAAACAATCTCACTACTATGCCAACCACCTCTATTTGAAATGAATGCACCTTTTGTGTTATTCCTTAACCATAAACAATAATCCTTTATTTCATTATTGTCAATGTTCTTAACTTCTGCCTCCCATATAGGTGTGGAAAACCATATCTCCTCATGTATAGAAAAATCCATAAATTAATTCTTTATATGTGTGAACCATCCAGTTAGGATGTATTTAGTTTCAGTAGGTGATGGAACACCTCTATGCAAATGAGACCAATCTGATGGCCAAATGACAAGTTTCCCTCTCTCTGGTCTTTCAAAGTGTTGCTGATAAAAAAATTCAGTTTCACCTCTATCTGTCAAAGTATTTAAATAAACCATCCAAACCAATAATCTATCAGAATGCTTTATACCAGCTCTCTCACAATGCCAACCAAAAAACCCTTCATTTGGTTCATATTTTTGCATATTAAAATATGTATATAAATCAATTGGATCCATTTTTGACATTGCAGTTGAATGCCTATTTAAATAATCTAACACGCCAGCCTTAACTGAAACAATAACATCCTCCAATAATAAAGACCAAGGTTCTTTATTCATAAAAGATGGATTAAATGTGATGTCAGTTGATTTCTTATCACTATCAGATGAAACGCCATCTGGACCATAAAGAACACCTGGTTGTTTTAAATCAGATTCTTCAAAAGCCTTTATCAAATTAAGGCAAACATTTCCTGATAATGCATTGTTTTTTGTGTAAATAAAATTAGTCATAAATTAATTTAATTTCTTCTTGTCTTCTGGAACTTCTCCTAAAAAATTTAATAATGTACCTTCCTCATTCTTCATTCTATTGAATGATAAATATGGACCCATAGCATTCATTATTTCTCCTGGAGCTGATGCATCATTTAATGATTTAACCCTATTCTCAAAATACTTGTGAAGCGATTCTGCTTGATGAGTATTAACATTTTTAGTGTCAAAAGTTTTGTTGTCTAATTCAGATTTAATCTTACTCCACAAACTTAACTCCCTAACCCTATCCTTGGAAACTTGTAACATACAACTTCTATCATAGATGTTCCGGTCCAAATCAATGTTTGCTTCCATAATATCAAATCTATTTAGTTCTTCATCATCTAGCAAATCTTGAGCCTTCTTCTCAAGTCTTAATCTATCAACTGTGTTTTTTCTTAAATCAAAACTTAAATTCATTAAGGCATCAAAATGTGCTGACATTTCCCTAACTGATTGCCAATACTTTGAAGCATTTGTTGGATGTTTGGCATCATTTAGAACCGAAACTCTCATTTCAGTTTCAGTTCTAAATATTTGCTTTTTTTGCCAATTATCCATCAATTCATCTTTTAATGTCAAAATGGTTTGAGCATCCTCATCATTTAAAACACTGATGATTTCTTTTAAATCATCTGGTATTTGTAATTCTTTACTCATGTACTTTTTTTTAAGGTAAAATTATTGGTGGAGGAGTTGTATTATTAGGTGGTGTATATGGTGATGCTGCCACTGCTGCATCAACAATTGCTTGAGCCTCCTCTTTTGTCTTTTCAACAGCACTCACTCTTTGTGCCCATGTTGTGTTTTCTGTAACCCAAATATTCCCAGGATAACCAGCAATATGTGCAGTTTCATTTTCTTGGTGGGTAATAAACCCATGACCATAATTCTCTACTTGATAATACTTTTTCATGTTTTTTAATTTAATATAAAAATAGTTTATTTTTCTAATACTTCAATCCTTTTTGTTAAATTTTCAATTTGTTTATTCTGTATTTTTATTGCTTCAATTAATATTGCTGTTATCCTTGAATAGGTCACAGATGCTGGTTTACCCTCATAATCTTTTATTACCACTTGTGGTAATACTTTATCTACTTCCTCTGCAATTAAACCAATTTCTTTTATAGAATTACCTATTTTATTATATTCTACTCCTCTTAATTTTTTTACAATCTCTAAAGGATTACTAATTTCTTCTATATTTTCTTTTACTTTTTCTGTTGATGTTTCTGTTATAGTTCCTGTAACAGTTAAAACACTACCATCAAAAGTTAAATTGGCTTCAGCATTTATTGATGTTGATGATACTGAGGTTAATACCCTATTATCAGCTGGGTTTGTATATGATGTTATTCCAGCATTTGAGCCACTTGATCCAGATGAACCACTTGATCCAGATGAACCACTTGCACCCGTGTTACCACTTGATCCAGATGAACCACTTGCACCCGTGTTACCACTTGATCCAGATGAACCACTTGCACCCGTGTTACCACTTGTTCCAGATGAACCACTTGCACCCGTGTTACCACTTGATCCAGATGAACCACTTGCACCCGTGTTACCACTTGATCCAGATGAACCACTTGCACCCGTGTTACCACTTGTTCCAGATGAACCACTTGCACCCGTGTTACCACTTG
>Ga0304730_1001286_pt1 | contig 19228 bp, 16 predicted proteins | sample M_130628_MF_Meta_FD_190474 | JGI IMG/M metagenome (GOLD analysis project Ga0304730, IMG submission 190474) | Freshwater microbial communities from Lake Montjoie, Canada to study carbon cycling - M_130628_MF_MetaG (v2) (version 2) | ecosystem: Environmental > Aquatic > Freshwater > Lake | place...
ATACGGTCACCGCCACGTACCATCAGCTTGACGTTGCGCAAGATGGCGACTTGCTTGCCGCTATCCGTGGTGTAACCCGCATGCATATCGTCGAGCACCAGCAAAGGGTCGGGCATACTTTTAGGCGTGGGAATGCGAATTTCGATACCAGATTCGGCACGGATTGGTGCCATTAAATCCATACGTGCAAGCGCTTTGACGCGACTTTGTGCCTGTTTGGCTTTTGAGGCTTTCGCTTTGAAACGGTCAATAAAGCCTTGCAGGCGAGCCGACTCACGGGTTTGCTTGTCAAAGGCGATCTTGGTTTGCCTCAGGCGCTCTGCGCGTTGCGTGACAAAATCTTCGTAGCCACCTTTATAGCGAATCAGCTTGCCTTGATCAAAGTGCAAAATTGTTTGCGCGACGGCATCTAAAAATTCAGTGTCGTGCGAGATCAGCAGCACGGTGCCTTGATAGGCACTTAGCCACTTCTCGAGCCAAAGCATGGCATCAAGGTCAAGGTGGTTGGTGGGTTCGTCAAGTAACAACAGATCAGAGGGTGCCATCAGCGCGCGCGCCAGGGCCAGGCGCATGCGCCAGCCGCCTGAAAAGCTATCGACAGGCTCAGACCACTGCTCTGGCGTAAAGCCCAGGCCCGCCAAGAGTTGCTCGGCGCGCGACACAGCCGTCCAGGCATCTGCCTCGATTAGCTCGGCTTCGAGTTCTGCAATACGTGAGCCTTGCTCTTGCGCGTGCGCGTCGCTCGTGTGTGCCGTGTCGTCAATGAGTGCCCGTTGGGCTTGCAGTTGACGCAGATGCACGTCGCCATCGATCACGAACTCGCGTGCGGCGTCAGCGCTGTCTGCGATCTCTTGCCTGACACTGGCAATGCGCCAGCCTGCCGGAAAATCGAGGCGACCTGCGTCGGCATCGATTTCGTGTTGAATCAAGGCAAACAAGGTCGATTTACCTGCACCGTTTTTACCCACAAAGCCAACGCGCTCGCCGGGGTGCACAACAAAATCGGTTTGGTCTAACAGTACTTTTGCGCCGCGTCGAACGGTCAAGCCAGTTGCACGGATCACGACGAAAACTGCTCGCGTGTCAGTAGTAGGATCTGATCCGAGGCCTGAGTCGTATCAAGCCACACGGGCTCAAGTTCAGGAAATGCCGCTTCAAAATGCGCGCGTTCGTGGCCAATTTCAAGCACAAGAATACCTTGGTCGTTTAAATGAGCGGGCGCTTGCTCGAGAATGATGCGCACTAAATCCATGCCGTCTTCGCCGCCAGCTAAGGCCAGTGAGGGTTCGTGCTGATACTCGGGTGGCAGTGCACGCATGGATTGGCTATTGACGTACGGGGGATTGCAAATAATCAGGTCATAACGAGCGGATACCGGCAGAGGATCAAACAAACTGCCGTGATGCAGCGTTAAGCGGTCGGTGAGGCCGTGCTCGACGACATTGCGCTGAGCAACCTCAAGGGCTTGCGCTGAAATGTCTGTGGCGTCAACAAAGGCCTCTGGAAACTGGTGTGCGGCAATAATGGCCAGACACCCCGAACCCGTGCACACGTCTAGGATGCTTGTGACCTCGTAGGGGTCAAGTACCCAAGGGCTGAGTTGCGTCATGAGTAATTCTGCAATCGGTGAGCGTGGCACGATCACTCGCTCATCGACATAAAACGCATAGCCTTGCAGCCAGGCCTCGTGCGTCAGGTAGGGCGCTGGCACCCGCTTGTCACAACGCGCATCAATGAACTGCAATGCTTTTTGCCGCTCGTCAGGTAACACCCGCGCGTCCATAAACGGCTCGAGTTGATCGGGCGGCAGATGCAGGGCGCTGAGTACCAAGTAGACAGCCTCATCCCAAGCGTTGTCTGACCCATGGCCAAACGACAACTTGGATTGATTAAAGCGCGAGACACCGTAGCGGATTAAGTCGCGTACGTTTTGCAAGGCTTCGCGCGAGGCATCCATACTTGCCTTAGGCTCGCAGCAAATCGTTGATGCTGGTTTTGGCACGCGTTTGTGCGTCGACCCGTTTGACGATGATGGCGCAGTTCAAACTATGTGTGCCATCGGCCGAAGGCAACGAGCCAGGTACAACGACCGAACCAGACGGTACACGCCCGTAGTGGATCTCTTTGGTTTCACGATCGTAGATGCGGGTACTTTGCGATAAAAACACACCCATGGCCAAGACGCTATTTTCTTCGACAATGACGCCTTCTACGACTTCAGAGCGTGCGCCAATAAAGCAGTTGTCTTCGATGATGGTGGGATTGGCTTGCAGAGGTTCGAGCACACCACCGATACCAACGCCACCCGACAGGTGCACATTTTTACCAATTTGCGCGCAAGAGCCCACGGTGGCCCAGGTATCGACCATGGTGTTTTCGTCGACGTAGGCACCAATGTTGACGTAAGAAGGCATCAGCACAACGTTGCGACCGATAAAGCAGCCACGGCGCGCCACAGCAGGGGGCACAACGCGATAGCCTGCGGCTTGAAAATCAGCCTGACTGAAATCGGCGAATTTGAGTGGAACCTTATCGTAAAACTGCATCGGGGCCTGGCCCATGACACCATTGTCATTCAGGCGAAACGAAAGAAGAACAGCCTTTTTGATCCATTGATGGACAACCCAGTTGCCGTTGATTTTTTCGGCAACGCGCAGGCTACCCGTATCGAGGGCATCGAGCGTGTGGGCGACGGCTTCGCGCACGCTTGCGTCGGCCGCTTTTGGTGACAGGTTAGCGCGATCTTCCCAGCCGCTTTCAATGGTGTTTTGCAAATCTAAGGTCATGGCAGGCCTTTATAAAATTGAAGAGTGAATGTAACGAATGGTTGACTGAATGACTAATGGACCGAACGACTGAACACATCACAGGATAATTGACAGCGCCAGCTAGGTGATTGCCAGAAATGACAGAATCAGTGTTGACATGTGAACGTTAAGTACTTTGAATAAATGGGCAGTTTGAATGAAGTAAATATCTAAGGATGATTGGCCTAGGGGTTACGATTTGCGTACAAAGTCTGCGATGCGATGTGCCGCTTCGACGCAGTCGGCTAACGGCGCGACCAGCGCAATCCGGATACGGTTTTGTCCTGGATTCACACCGTTGACGGTGCGCCCAACAAAGCTACCGGGCAGCGTCGTCACGTTGGTGTGGGTCAGCAAGTCGCGCACGAAATCTGCATCGGGGCCTTTGGTGCCAGCCCAAAGGTAAAACGAGGCATCGGGGCGCGTGACATCAAGTACCGGCTGAAGAATTGGTAAGACCGCATCGAATTTTGCGCGATATTGTTGGCGGTTGTCGATGACGTGAGCCTCATCTTGCCAGGCTGCGATGCTGGCCGCCGATACAACCGGCGACAAGGCGCTACCGTGATAGGTGCGATAGAGCAAAAACTTAGCCATGAGTGCGGCATCGCCCGCTACAAACCCCGAGCGCATGCCAGGCACATTTGAACGTTTGGACAAACTCGAAAAGCTTACCAGGTTGCGAAAATCAGTTCGCCCTAGCTTGACCGCCGCTTGCATACCGCCCAAGGGTGGATTGAGCTCGTCAAGATAGATCTCTGAATAGCATTCGTCTGAGGCGATCACAAAGCCATAGCGATCTGACAATTCAAATAAGGTACGCCATTCGGCAAGACTCATGACGTTGCCCGCAGGGTTACCTGGCGAGCAGATAAACAGTAGTTGGGTACGAGCCCAGATCTCGTTGGGTACGGTTGACCAGTCGCAGCCAAAATTCAGCTTCGGATCTGAATTCACGTAGTAGGGGGTGGCGCCACCTAACAACGCCGCACCCTCATAGATCTGATAAAACGGATTTGGACACACCACAATCCCATTTTTAGTCGAATCGAGCACGACTTGGGCAAAGGAAAACAGAGCCTCGCGCGAGCCCAACACCGGTAACACCTGTGTTTCTGGGTTTGGGCAGGGGATGCTGTAGCGTTTGCCAATCCATTGGCTGATCGCCTCGCGCAATTTGAGGTCGCCCTTGGTGGGCGGATAGACGGATAAGCCATCGAGCGCGCCCACCATCGCGTCTTTGACGCATTGAGGGGCAGCGTGTTTGGGTTCGCCGATCGACAAATTGATCGCCCGCAGACCGGCAGGCGCGGTGCCCGCCTGAGCCAACAATAGGCGAAGTTTTTCGAACGGATAGGGCTGTAAGGTGTCGAGGCGTGGGTTCATTTCCGTATTTTAACCAGTTGCCGGCGTGATGGGTGCGGGAAACCTCAACAGGGTGCGCTACAATGCTCGGTTACTGCGAAGGTGGCGAAATTGGTAGACGCACCAGGTTTAGGTCCTGACGCCGTAACAGGTGTGCGGGTTCGAGTCCCGCCCTTCGCACCATTTATTACCTAGTTGGCGTGGGCTGTCTGCTGCGCTCTCCGTTCTCTTTGTTTGGTAGATCTTCATGCAACCTGTGGTTGAAACCCTCGCCGGCCTCGAGCGCCGCGTTGAAATCTCGGTCTCAATGGCCGATGTTGAAAAAGCTGTTCAGACCGAACTCAAGCGCGTCTCGCGCACAGCGAAAGTGGCTGGTTTTCGTCCTGGCAAAGTGCCAATGGCCATGCTCGAGCGCACTCACGGCGCAGGCATTCGTTACGACTCAATCAACACGATGGTCGGGCAGGCCTTTGAGCAAGCCATTATTTCGTCAGGTTTGCGGGTTGCCGGCGCCCCGAAGTTAGCGCCCAAAACCGAAGGGCAGGCTGAAAACGACTTGTCGTTTGTGGCAACCTTTGAAGTCTATCCAACCATCGCACTTCCTGATCTGGCCGCCTTGAAAATTAAGCGTGCTGTGACAACCGTTGGCGAGGCCGAGGTGCAGCGCACGGTTGACGTCTTGCGTAAACAGCGTGCTCAGCATAAAGCTGTTGAAGGGCGCCCTGCTCAAGACGACGATCAAGTCAAACTTGATTTTGCAGGCACAATCGACGGCGTGCCGTTTGATGGCGGTAAAGCAGATGATTTTCCATTTGTTCTTGGACAGGGTCGCATGTTGCCCGAGTTTGAAGTCGCTGTACGCGGCATGAAAGCTGGTGAAACCAAGGTATTTCCCTTGCCGTTTCCGGCCGATTACGGTGGTAAAGACGTGGCAGGAAAAACTGCCGAGTTCACCATCACAGTCAAAGAAGTTGCCGAGCCAATCTTGCCTGAACTTGATGCCGAATTCGCCAAAGCGTTGGGTCAACCCGAGGGCGATGTTGAGAAGCTCTTGACTGACATCCGTGCCAATATCGAACGCGAAGTGAAAGCGCGTACGATGGCCCGCACCAAAAATAGCGTCATGGATGCTTTAGTCGCTGTGGCAACGTTTGACGTGCCTAAGGCGCTGATTGACAGTGAGTGCGAAGCTCGCGTTGCTGCAGCTCGCGCCGAACTGACCCAGCGTGGCGTACCCAATGCAGACAAAATGCCAATTCCGGCTGATGCGTTTGCCACTGAGGCCGAGCGCCGCGTCAAGCTCGGTTTATTGGTATCAGAGCTGGTTCAGGCCGAGCAGCTGCAGGCCAAGCCTGAGCAGGTTCGTGCCCGCATCGAAGAATTTGCCTCAAGCTACGAAAAACCCGCTGAAGTCGTCAGCTATTATCTGTCAGATCGCGCACGTCGCTCAGAAGTCGAAGGCATCGTGCTTGAAGATAATGTGGTTCAACATGCGTTAGCGAAGGCGCAAGTTGAAGACGAGCAAGTGCCCTTTGACCAAGTCATGGAAACTAAATAAATGCAACGCTTTACCGACTTTTATGCATCCATGCACGGTGGTGAGTCTGTGACTCCTACTGCGCTTGGTTACATCCCGATGGTCATTGAGCAGTCTGGGCGCGGCGAACGTGCCTATGATATTTACTCAAGATTGCTCAAAGAACGTGTCATCTTTCTGGTGGGGCCGGTTAATGACCAGTCTGCCAACGTGATTGTGGCTCAGCTGCTTTTTCTTGAGTCAGAAAATCCTGATAAAGACGTCGCGCTGTACATTAATTCACCGGGTGGCTCGGTTTACGCGGGCATGGCTATTTACGACACGATGCGTTTTATCAAGCCTGAAGTGTCAACGCTTTGCACTGGCTTAGCCGCTAGCATGGGCGCGTTTTTGTTAGCTGCAGGCACAAAAGGTAAACGCTTTTCGTTACCCAATTCTCGCATCATGATTCATCAGCCCTCAGGTGGTGCACAGGGCCAAGCCACAGATATCCAAATTCAAGCCCGCGAAATCTTAGATTTGCGTGAGCGTTTAAATGGGATGTTGGCCGAGAACACCGGGCAGACCATTGAGCGTATTGCCTTGGATACCGAGCGCGACAACTTCATGTCTGCGCCTGATGCAGTATCTTATGGTTTGATCGATAAGGTTTTAACCTCGCGGGCCGACACCGTATAAGTCTTTACCCAGGCCTCGATGGCTCAGTCAATCTGAAACATCTGTTAAAACAAGGCTTGGTACAACTGGTAATGGATCGTTATGTCAGAAAAAAAAGGCTCAGCTAGCACGAAGATTTTGCATTGTTCATTTTGCAACAAGAGCCAGCACGAAGTACGAAAACTCATCGCTGGGCCTTCGGTCTTTGTGTGTGACGAGTGCATTGATTTGTGCAACGACATTATTCGCGAAGAAGCCCAAGCGAGTGCCCGCGCTTCGATCCGTACCGATTTGCCAACTCCCGCTGAGATCAAAGCCTTTCTTGACCAATATGTGATTGGTCAAACTGCGTCAAAGCGTGTGTTGGCTGTTGCTGTCTATAACCATTACAAGCGTTTGCGCCATGGTGAAGTCAAGGGCGACGACGTTGAGCTTTCTAAAAGCAATATCCTGCTGATTGGCCCCACGGGCTCTGGCAAAACCTTGCTTGCACAAACGCTTGCTCGTCAATTAAATGTGCCCTTTGTGATGGCTGACGCCACGACACTAACCGAAGCCGGTTATGTAGGCGAAGACGTCGAAAATATCATTCAAAAATTGCTGCAAAATTGCAATTACGAAGTCGATAAAGCGCAACGCGCAATCGTCTACATCGACGAAATCGACAAAATCTCTCGCAAAGCTGATAACCCGTCAATTACCCGCGACGTATCCGGCGAGGGTGTGCAACAGGCACTGTTGAAGCTCATCGAAGGCACGGTAGCCTCTGTGCCCCCACAGGGCGGGCGTAAGCACCCCAATCAAGACTTTGTTCAAGTTGATACGACCAACATCTTGTTTATCGTTGGTGGTGCGTTTGACGGTCTTGAAAAAGTCATTCGCAATCGTACCGAACGCTCTGGCATTGGTTTTAGCGCAAAGGTTGACTCAAAGATTGAACAATCAACCGGCACCACCTTTCTTGAGGTAGAGCCTGAAGATCTGGTGAAGTTTGGCCTGATTCCTGAGTTAGTGGGGCGTTTGCCTGTCATCGCGACCTTGCAAGAGCTCGATGAAGACACGCTGATTCAGATTTTGACCGAGCCCAAAAATGCCTTGGTCAAGCAGTTTCAAAAGCTCTTCGCGATGGAAGGCGCCGAGCTTGAGATTCGGCCTGCTGCTCTACGGGCGATTGCCCGCAAAGCGGTTAAACGTAAAACTGGTGCGCGCGGCTTGCGCTCGATCCTTGAGTCTGCACTGTTAGACACCATGTACGAACTCCCCACTCAGGGCAACATCAAACGCGTTGTGCTCGACGAGGCCACGATTGACGGCCAAGGCAAGCCTTTGCTGGTGTATGGCGACGAAACTGAGCAGCCCAATAAGCCTGAGCGTAACTTACGCGACGCAGCCGCCTAAGGGTCACGCTGAGTGCCAGGTTTTTCGAAAACTCTAAATGCCCTTAGTAATCTATGTTTTTCTCAGCCCCTTGTAGGGGCTTTTTATTATGTCAGCGTCACGAGCTTGAAATTTGAGCTATCGTCTACATAACAGACATATTCGTGTCATTACGGTCGTTATGTCGGTGGCTCACTTGGGCTTTACCGAGTCTTTATTAGGATTTTCTCATGTCTGAAAACCAGACCTTGCCCTCTGAATCGATTCAGTTGCCGTTGCTACCCTTGCGCGACGTGGTGGTGTTTCCCCACATGGTGATCCCTTTGTTTGTTGGGCGCCCACGTTCTATTCGTGCGCTAGAGGCCGCGATGGAGGCTGGCAAAAGCATCATGCTTGCCGCTCAAAAATCGGCGGGTAAAGACGACCCAACACCAGACGACGTTTACGAGATCGGCTGTGTCGCGACCATCCTGCAAATGCTTAAGCTACCAGATGGTACGGTTAAAGTCCTTGTTGAAGGCGCGCAACGTGCTCGTATCACAGAGATTCAAGATACCGACACACACTTTACCTCTGTGTTGGTACCAATTTCACCCGATCTGGCGGTGAGCGCTGAGACAGAAGCATTACGGCGTGCGATCGTGGGTCAGTTTGAGCAGTACGTCAAACTGAACAAAAAGATTCCTCCAGAGATTTTGACTTCGCTTGCCGGGATTGACGATGCTGGTCGCTTAGCCGACACCATCGCTGCGCACTTGCCGCTTAAGCTCGAGCAAAAGCAAAAAATGCTTGAAGTGATTTCTACGTCAGAGCGTCTTGAGGCGTTATTGACGCAACTCGAAACTGAGATTGACATCCTTCAGGTTGAAAAGCGCATTCGCGGTCGTGTCAAAAAGCAGATGGAAAAAAGTCAGCGTGACTACTATCTGAACGAGCAAGTGAAAGCGATTCAAAAAGAGCTAGGTGAAGGCGAAGAGGGTGCCGACATCGAAGAGCTTGAAAAGAAAATTCTTGCTGCACATTTGCCGAAAGACGCCAAAAAGAAAGTCGATGGCGAACTTAAAAAGCTCAAGCTGATGTCACCGATGTCAGCCGAGGCGACTGTGGTGCGTAACTATATCGATACCGTGATCAATTTGCCTTGGCGCAAAAAGAGTAAGGTCAACCACTCGATTCCAAACGCTGAAAGCGTGCTTGACGACGATCACTATGGCTTAGACAAAGTCAAAGAACGCATTCTTGAGTATCTTGCTGTGCAACAACGCGTCGACAAAATCAAGGCGCCAATTCTCTGTTTGGTTGGCCCGCCAGGCGTAGGTAAAACCTCGCTCGGGCAGTCGATTGCAAAAGCGACCAATCGCAAGTTTATTCGTATGGCCTTGGGTGGTGTGCGCGACGAAGCTGAGATTCGTGGCCATCGTCGTACCTACATTGGTTCAATGCCGGGCAAGATTTTACAAAACATGTCTAAGGTTGCCGTGCGTAACCCGCTGTTTTTGTTAGACGAGATTGACAAGCTTGGAATGGATTTCCGGGGTGATCCAGCGTCGGCTCTCTTAGAGGTGCTTGATCCAGAACAAAATCACACGTTTCAAGATCACTACGTTGAGGTCGATTTCGACTTGTCTGACGTCATGTTCGTGGCAACGAGCAATACCTTGAATATCCCTGCCGCGTTGTTAGATCGCATGGAGGTCATTCGACTGTCGGGCTATACCGAAGAAGAGAAAATCCATATCGCAATGGATCACCTGTTGCCTAAGGTCATGAAAAATAATGGCGTCAAGGCGGAAGAGTTAGCGGTTGAAGAGTCGGCTTTGCGTGACATTGTGCGTTATTACACGCGTGAAGCTGGCGTGCGTTCTCTCGAACGCGATATCGGCAAAATCTGCCGTAAGGTTGTGAAAAAACTGTTGGCAGACAACGAAGCGTTGAAATTGGCCAAGTCTAAAGAGGTGCCTGCGAAGGTCACGGTAACCTCTGAAAACTTGAATGATTATCTCGGCGTTCGACGCTTTAGTTTTGGCATGGCCGAGAAAGAAAACCAGATTGGGCAAGTGAATGGTTTGGCCTGGACTGAGGTTGGCGGTGATTTGCTCACGATTGAAGTTGCCGACATGCCCGGTAAAGGCGTGATCCAACGCACGGGTTCGATTGGTGATGTGATGAAAGAGTCGGTTGAGGCTGCTCGCAGTGTTGTGCGTGCACGGGCTCGACGCTTAGGGATCACTGATAACATCTTTGAGAAACGCGATATTCACGTTCACTTTCCTGAGGGCGCCACACCTAAAGACGGTCCGTCAGCAGGTATCGCAATTACCTTGGCGATCGTTTCGGCCTTAACGCAAAACCCTGTTCGCGCTGATGTGGCGATGACCGGTGAAATTACCTTGCGTGGCGAAGTGCTTGCCATCGGTGGCTTGAAAGAAAAACTCTTGGCGGCGCATCGGGGTGGCATAAAGACTGTGCTGATTCCTGAAGAAAACGTCAAGGATCTGACTGATATCCCTGACAACGTTAAGAATCAACTCGAGATTATTCCGGTACGCTGGATTGATAAAGTGTTAGAGGTTGCACTGGTGAATCCGTTAACTCCACTTGCCGATGAGGCTCCGGTGGCAGAGACGGTTGTGGCGAAAGCGGCAGAAACTGCTGTAGCGACTGATCCAGTGATTAAGCATTAGCCTGTGGGTTGAATTGGCGCTGTAGAAACCCCGAGGCCTTAGCGCGGAGGGGTTTCAGCAGCGACACGTTAGGGCCAGAGAGTTTCGAATTGAAGTCGCTTAATGCCAGATAATCTTGAGGCAGTGCGGATTGATAAATGGTTGTGGGCGGCGCGATTTTTTAAATCGCGCGCTCAGGCCGTGTTGGCAATCGAAGCGGGGCGGATTCAGTTACATGGCGAGCGAATCAAGCCCGCACGCACTGTCAAGGCTGGCGATCGCGTGTTGATTCAGCGCGAACAAGAACGTTTTGAACTGTGGGTGCGTGCTGTTTCAGAAACGAGGCGCTCGGCACCCTTGGCGCGCATGTTATACGATGAAACGCCCGAGAGTATGCTGGCAAGAGAAACCGCGGCAGAAAAGCGCAAATACTTTACTGAGCCCTCGCAAGATATCAAGGCACGTCCGACAAAACGCGACCGACGCGACCTAGAAAAATGGCGTGACGTTTAGTGCAGCGTTGTATGACGTATTAAACCCACAGCGATCCCTTCAAGCGAAAAGTCTTGCCCAGGTTGAATTTGAATGGGCTCAAAGTCTGGGTTTTCAGGCAACAGTTCAATACGCCCACCTGATTTGCTTAGGCGTTTGACGGTGACTTCTTCATCAATACGCGCCACGACGATTTGTCCATTGCGGGCGTCGCTGGTTTTTTTGATCGCGAGTAAGTCGCCATCTAAGATGCCGGCGTCGCGCATGCTGAGGCCTTTGACCTTGAGTAGGTAGTCAGGCCGCTGTTCAAACATGTCGAGATCGACATTGATTTCTTTTTCGATGTTTTCGGTAGCCAAGATTGGATGACCTGCGGCAACGCGCCCAATCAAAGGCAAGAGCAAAAAGCCTGCGCCCGGTAGCGTTTTCAGGCGAGGGCGATCAGCCGGGAGTTCGGTATCGACATCGGTCTCAATTGACTCATTGGCCAGCTCGGTTAAGCGAATGCCTCGTGAGGCACCGGCTGTTAACTCGATGACGCCTTTGCGTGCTAACGCACGAAGGTGATCTTCAGCCGCATTGGCAGATTTAAAGCCAAGCACCGTAGCCAGTTCAGCCCGCGTGGGCGGAAACCCCGTATTGATGATCGCCTGACGGATCAGATCCAAAATCTGTTGCTGACGATCGGTAAGCTTGAGCGACATGGAAAGCATCCTTTAGGCTAGTAAAAGCCGAGCTGTTTTTATATACAGTTGTATTTTGCACGATTTAGTCAAAATGTGCAAATTTGTCTGTATATAAAGACAGTTCAGGCTGACGCTACCCCAACGCTGCTACGACTTGCAAGCTAAGACTAGTTTTAAGTCTAAAGTCGCTTCAAGAACTTGGTATAGATATTTGCCTAGCACGACGAGCCTGCACCTTGCACGCTCGCCAGCGTTCGCTGTCGTCCTTTAGGCGTTTTTCATCACCTCGGCCATCGCTTTGGCCACCGTATCGATGTTTTTGCTGTTGAGTGCGGCCACACAGATCCGGCCGCTGCTGACCGCGTAAATGCCGTGCTCATTACGCAAGCGTTCAACTTGAGGCGCGGTCATCCCCGAAAACGAGAACATGCCACGCTGTTTCATCACAAAACTGAAGTCTTGCGTGGCGCCGTACTGAGCGAGTTTTTCAACGATCTGGCGGCGCATCAGGCGGATTCTGTCGCGCATACCGCCGAGCTCTTGATCCCACAGGGCAAAGAGCTCGGGCGTATTCAACACTGTCGACACGATCGTACCGCCGTGCGTAGGTGGATTTGAATAGTTAGTGCGAATGACGCGCTTAACCTGGCTGAGCACGCGGTTGGATTCATCTTGGCTGCCTGTGACGATGGTGAGTGCACCGACACGCTCGCCATAGAGCGAAAAGGATTTTGAAAATGACGAGCTGATAAACATCGTCATATCAAGATCAGCAAAGATGCGCACGGCTGAGGCGTCTGGTTCGAGCCCGTCGCCAAACCCTTGGTAGGCGATGTCTAAGAAGGGGATCAGCTCGCCCGTTTTGACAACTTGTGCAACGGCTTTCCATTGTTCGTTCGAGAGATCAACCCCGGTTGGGTTGTGGCAGCAAGCGTGCAAAACCGCCACGCTTTTAGGTGGCAGTGCTTTGAGGGCCGCGAGCATACCGTCAAAATTTAAGCCATGCGTGGCAGCGTCGTAGTAAGGGTAGGTGATGACCTCAAAGCCAGCGCGCTCAAACAGCGCACGGTGATTTTCCCAGCTGGGGTCACTGATCGAAACTTTGGCGTTGGGCGCAAGTTGCTTAATGAAGTCGGCACCAATTTTGAGTGCGCCAGTGCCGCCTAGGGCTTGCATGGTTAACACGCGGCCGGCGGCGATCAACGACGAGTTTTTGCCCAAGACTAGTTCTTGCGCGCCTTTGTTGTAGCCGGCGATGCCTTCGATAGGTAAGTAACCGCGTGCGGCGGCTGCTTCAACGCGCGCGACCTCTGCGGTGTGTACGGCCTTGAGCAGGGGGATCTTACCGTTATCGTCGTAATACACGCCTACACCCAGATTGACTTTGGTCGTGCGGACATCGGCATTAAATTGTTCGTTTAACCCTAGGATTGGGTCGCGGGGGGCAAGTTCGACGGCTTGAAAGAGGGTGCTCATTTGGGTTTTAGTGTGCAAAAGGTAAGTGTGACAAGGTTGGGGTAGACGTACGCATTTTCAGAGAACATAATGGCAGGTTACCCTCAGTCCGAGGGGTATCCCAAATAAGTCTAGCATGGCCACCCGCAAGAGCAAAAAAACGATCGAGCAAGCACTGCCTGAACAGGATGCGCAGGCCTGTCTAGTCGCAGAGTCTAGTGACGTAACCGCAGCCGCAGCAGATCATGACGCCGGGCAGATCTCTGCCCAAGCGTCCGCTTCGGCGGCCAGCGCCGCTGAGCCGGCTACATCCAGTTACGCTCCCGCAGCCTTCGACACGATTTACAGCGCCGCCATCTCAACCGGAGACGAGAAGGGTCGCTTTATTGATTATCCCGATAGCCCCTTCCATCTGTACCAACCCTATCCCCCTGGTGGCGATCAGCCGCGCGCGATTGATTTGCTTGAGCAGGGCGTGCGCGATGGCTTGATGTCGCAAACACTATTAGGTGTAACCGGCTCGGGTAAAACCTTCACGATGGCCAACATGATCGCGCGGCTGGGTAGGCCGGCGCTGGTGCTGGCGCCTAACAAAACGTTGGCGGCGCAGTTGTACGCTGAGATGCGCGAGTTTTTTCCAAAAAACGCGGTTGAATACTTTGTGTCGTACTACGACTACTACCAACCTGAAGCGTACGTGCCGACCCGTGATTTGTTTATCGAAAAAGATTCATCGATCAACGAACACATTGAACAGATGCGTTTGTCAGCGACTAAAAGTTTGCTTGAGCGACGTGACACGATTATTGTGGGCACGGTGTCTTGTATTTACGGTATCGGCAACCCCGCTGATTACCATGCCATGGTGTTGATTTTGCGCGCTGGCGATCGCATTGCCCGACGCGAAATTCTTGAACGCTTAGTCGCCATGCAATACGAGCGTAATGATCTTGAGTTCACGCGCGGCACCTTCCGCGCACGCGGCGAAACCATTGATATTTTTCCAGCAGAAAGTGCTGAGCTTGCAGTGCGTTTAACGTTGTTTGACGACGAAGTTGAAAGCCTAGAGTTATTTGACCCACTGACGGGCAAGATTAGGCAAAAGGTGCCACGCTTTACGGTGTATCCAGGTTCGCATTACGTCACGCCACGCGACACGGTTTTGCGTGCAATCGAGACGATTAAACAAGAGCTGCGCGAGCGCGTGAAACAGTTTGTCGATTCTGGTCACCTGATCGAAGCGCAACGTATCGAACAGCGCACCCGCTTTGATCTGGAAATGTTGTCTGAGCTTGGCTTTTGTAAAGGCATTGAAAATTATTCGCGACACCTGTCGGGTGCGGCGCCCGGTGATCCGCCGCCCACGATGATTGATTATCTCCCGCGCGATGCGCTGATGTTTATCGACGAAAGCCATGTCACGATCGGTCAGTTAGGTGGTATGTATCGCGGTGATCGCGCTCGTAAAGACACGCTTGTCACCTACGGTTTTCGTTTGCCCTCTGCGCTCGATAACCGCCCTTTAAAAATGGAAGAGTTTGAAGCACGTATGCGCCAGTGCGTGTTTGTGTCTGCAACACCGGGCAACTACGAGCAAGCTCATTCTGATCATGTGGTTGAACAGGTGGTGCGCCCAACAGGGTTGGTTGATCCGATTGTTGAGGTGCGGCCCGCCCGCACGCAGGTCGACGATTTGTTAGGCGAAATTAAATTACGGACAGCGGTGCAAGAGCGGGTGCTAGTGACGACCTTAACGAAGCGGATGGCCGAGGATCTGACCGATTACTTATCTGAAAGTGGTCAGCGTGTGCGCTATTTGCATTCAGATATCGATACGGTCGAACGGGTAGAAATTATTCGCGATTTGCGCCTTGGGGTATTTGATGTGTTAGTCGGGATTAATTTGTTACGCGAGGGGCTGGATATCCCCGAGGTGTCGCTCGTAGCGATTCTTGATGCTGATAAAGAAGGGTTTTTACGCTCAGATCGCAGTTTGATTCAAACCATTGGTCGCGCAGCACGTAACTTAAACGGGCGCGCTATTTTGTATGCGGATCGAGTCACTGATTCAATGAAACGAGCGATGGGAGAAACCGAAAGACGTCGCAATAAACAACTCGCGTTTAACCTAGAGCACGGTATTGAACCGCGCAGTGTGCGTAAGGCGGTGCGCGAACTGATCGACGGCATTGTGGCGCCAGCGTTTAGAGAGCAGCCTGAAGATCCCTTGTCGTATGCCTTGCTCACGGACGAAAAAGCGCTTGCTAAAGAGTTTAAGCGCCTTGAAAAACTCATGTTGGATCACGCCCGTAATCTCGAGTTTGAGCAGGCTGCTGCTGCGCGCGACGCGCTGAAGGTGTTGAAAGACCGTGTGCTACTTTCTGGTGCGTAAAAGTCTTAGCCAAGCATTGAGTCGGTGCATTTCAACAAGGGCATTGTGTCATTTTTTTGAATGTGTTTGAGATTGTCCCAGCATTTTTTCACTATATGGACTTTTTGTTTTGCAGTAATCGTGTCGTAACACATTGAAATAAAAAGACATTAATTTTTTTCCCCAGTGTGCAATTTTTTGGTGATTTGAAGAAAAAAACTCTAGACATGTTAGGGGTTTTCCCGCACAATATGCACCATGATGACAAAAGTTCTTTTCGTATGCACGGGTAACATTTGCCGCTCCCCCAGTGCTGAAGGCGTTTTTCGCCACCTAATCAAAGAAGCTGGCCTCTCTGAGGTAGTGGGTATTGATTCTGCCGGCACCCATAACTTTCACCTCGGTGAGGGCGCTGATCCGCGTGCGTTGGCTGCAGCCCGCAAGCGTGGTTACGAAATAGCCGAACATATTGCGCGTCAGGTCACCCCTGAAGATTACCGCGAATATGATCTGATTCTGGCGATGGATTGGGAAAACCTTTCTGCGATGCAGCAACAGTGTCCAAAGCTGCATCAGCATAAACTAATGCTGTTGATGCGTTTTGCTAACGAATTCGAAGAAGCAACAGTCCCGGATCCGTACTACGGTGGGCCTGAGGGTTTTGGTAAGGTGCTTGATTATCTTGAAGATTCTTGTCAGGGCGTGCTTGAATTGGTACGCAAACGCGCAACCCAGTATCAGGCGGCTTAGTTTGCGTTAGGCGCCTGGTAAAAGGGATCTAATGCCGAAAAAACCGTGCTATGCGCGGTTTTTTTTCGGCTAGAAAGCACGACAACCTTAGGGTCTTTGAAGTTATACCCTAGCAAAACAGTCAAGAATTGTGTATACTTGAGTTGTTTAGTCGGATAAGCAGTTGCGTCGTGTAATTGCTTTGTTTAAGGGACTTTGTCATGCGACTCACCACCAAAGGGCGTTTTGCTGTTACGGCCATGATTGACCTAGCATTGCGTCAGCAAAGCGGGCCGGTTACTTTATCGGCGATCAGCCAGCGACAAAATATTTCGTTATCTTATCTTGAACAACTCTTTGGCAAATTGCGCCGTCATGAGTTGGTTGAGAGCGTGCGCGGTCCAGGCGGCGGCTATACCTTAGCCCGTTTAGCGCGCACAATCACTGTTGCTGACATCATTTTCGCAGTCGATGAGCCCATCGACGCCACGAGCTGTGGTGGTAAAACAGACTGTGCAACCGGTACAGATGGCAAGCAAGGCATCTGTATGACACACGAACTCTGGTCAACGCTCAATCGTAAAATGGTTGATTTTCTTGATTCCGTGGCGTTGCAAGATTTGGTTGATCAACAGCGTTTGCGTCAAATACAAGAGGCAAGTCAGGCCAACGGTGCTGGCGTGCGTGTCAATATGGTCAATACACCGACAACCGTTAAACAGCCTGTTGCTGCAAGCGCCTAGGAGCTCTCAATGTCCTCATTACCGATTTACTTAGACTATTCAGCCACCACTCCTGTTGACCCAAAAGTGGTCGACAAGATGATTCCGTGGCTTTACGAGCACGCAGGTAATCCAGCGTCACGCAGCCATGCTTATGGCTGGGAAGCCGAAGAGGCCGTCGAGCGTGCGCGCGGTCAAGTGGCTTCACTTGTCAATGCTGATCCACGTGAAATCATCTGGACTTCAGGCGCAACTGAATCCAATAATCTCGCAATCAAAGGTGCCGCAGGCTTTTACGCCGAGCGTGGCAAGCACATCATCACAGTCAAAACCGAGCACAAAGCTGTGCTCGACCCCTGTCGCGAACTCGAGCGCCAAGGGTTCGAGGTCACTTACCTCGACGTGCAAGAAGATGGTTTGATTAACCTCGATGCCTTTAAAGCAGCGATCCGCCCTGACACCGTGCTAGTCTCGGTCATGTTCGTCAATAACGAAATTGGCGTGATTCAGCCAATCGCAACACTTGGCGAAATCTGCCGTGAAAAGAACATCATTTTTCATGTGGATGCCGCTCAAGCAACGGGCAAGGTCAACATTGATCTGCAAACGCTTAAAGTTGATTTGATGTCGTTCTGCGCACACAAAACCTATGGTCCTAAGGGGATCGGTGCTTTGTACGTGCGTCGCAAACCTCGCATCCGCATTGAGGCACAAATGCACGGCGGCGGTCACGAGCGTGGTTTTCGCTCAGGTACGCTGGCCACACACCAAATCGTAGGTATGGGCGAGTCCTTTGCCTTGGCACAAGCCGAAATGGGTACTGAAAATGAACGTATCCGCATGCTGCGTGATCGTTTGTGGGCCGGCTTGTCGCAAATCGAAGAGGTTTACCTCAACGGTGACATTGAACAACGCGTGCCGCATAACCTGAACGTGAGCTTTAACTACGTTGAGGGCGAGTCCCTGATTATGGCAATTAAAGAGCTTGCGGTATCAAGTGGTTCTGCCTGCACGTCAGCCAGCCTTGAACCTTCGTACGTGTTGCGTGCCTTGGGGCGCAATGACGAGTTGGCGCATAGTTCGATTCGCTTTACCATCGGTCGCTTCACTACCGAAAAAGAAATCGACTTTGCCGTTGAACTGCTCAAAACACGCGTGGGCAAGCTGCGTGATATGTCGCCTCTCTGGGAAATGGCCAAAGAAGGTATTGATTTGAATTCGGTTCAGTGGGCCGCCCACTAAACGTATAAGTTGGAGATTACACATGGCATATAGCGACAAAGTATTGGATCACTACGAAAACCCACGCAACGTCGGTACCTTTGACAAGGGCGACGATCAGGTTGGTACAGGTATGGTGGGTGCACCAGCCTGTGGCGATGTGATGAAATTACAAATTCGCGTCAATGAAGACGGCATCATCGAAGATGCACGTTTTAAAACATACGGATGTGGCTCGGCGATTGCCTCAAGCTCGCTAGTGACTGAGTGGGTAAAGGGTAAGACGCTTGACCAAGCGCTAACGATTCGCAACACACAAATTGCAGAAGAGCTTGCTTTGCCACCCGTTAAGATCCATTGCTCGATCTTGGCTGAAGACGCGATCAAAGCCGCAGTTAAAGATTACAAAGATAAACACCAAGGATAAGCCATGGCTGTCACACTGACTGTGCAGGCCGCCGACCATATCGGCAAATATCTGCAAAAACGCGGTGGCGGGATCGGCTTGCGTTTGGGCGTGCGTACAACTGGTTGTTCGGGTATGGCTTATAAGCTTGAGTATGTCGACGAGCCCGCCTCAGAAGATCAGGTATTTGAAAGTTTTGGTGTCAAAGTCTTTGTTGATCCAAAAAGTTTGGCTTATCTTGAAGGCACCGAACTTGATTACGCGCGCGAAGGCCTGAACGAGGGCTTCAAGTTTCGCAATCCTAACGAAAAGGCGACCTGCGGCTGCGGCGAATCGTTCACGGTATAACCACCTGTGAACGCAACAGATCACTTTGCGCTGTTTGATTTGCCGCGTACCTTCGCACTAGATGCCACGCAGCTCGAGGCGGCCTGGAAACATGTCGCACAAGCGGTGCACCCCGATCGTTTCGCAACGCGTTCAGCGCCCGAGCGCAGAGTGGCGATGCAATGGAGTGCGCAGGCGAACGAAGCGTATCGAGTACTCAAGCAACCCTTGTTGCGTGCCCGTTATCTGTGCGAGCTTGCTGGCGTTGACTTGCAAACCGAAACTAATACTGCGATGTCACCCGAGTTTTTGGTGCAACAAATCTCTTGGCATGAACAGCTCGATGAGTGTCTGGATGATCCGCACAATCTGGGCGCCCGTGAGACCTTATCTCAAGAAATTGAGTTGGCTTT
>Ga0304730_1001287_pt1 | contig 19209 bp, 13 predicted proteins | sample M_130628_MF_Meta_FD_190474 | JGI IMG/M metagenome (GOLD analysis project Ga0304730, IMG submission 190474) | Freshwater microbial communities from Lake Montjoie, Canada to study carbon cycling - M_130628_MF_MetaG (v2) (version 2) | ecosystem: Environmental > Aquatic > Freshwater > Lake | place...
GGTTGCGCCCGATGGTCACCTCGTTATCAACTGCGACTCGTCTCAAATCGAGGCGCGTGTCCTCGCATGGTTGGCAGGGCAGAATGATGTTGTCGAGCAGTTTGCAAAGGGAGAGGATGTTTATTCGCTCTTTGCAACCAAGATTTACGGTCGCCCCATCACGAAAGCTGACCCAGTAGAACGCTTTGTTGGCAAGACATGCATCTTGGGTCTCGGTTATGGGACTGGCGCATTAAAGCTTCAGCACACGCTCAAGACAACGCCCCCCGGCGCGGTCGTTACCGAAGACAAGGCTAGAGAATATGTTAATACATACCGAGACGCCAACAGTCACATCACTGATCTATGGGACGAAGGTGATGAGGCAATCAAAAACCTTGCTGATTGGGGCAAGATCAAAGCGTTCTACTACGGTCAGAACAGGTGCGTCATGGTTACAAAGGACGGCATCCGACTACCTAATGGGCTAATGATTCGTTACCCCGACCTAGAACTTAACTCGGGCAAGTACGAGTATCAGTCACGCAAGGGAGCTGTGTCACTGTGGGGTGGATCGCTAGTTGAAAACGTAGTTCAAGCCTTGGCTAGGATAGTAGTCGGACAACAGATGCTCAAAATACAGCAGTTGTATAAGGTCGCCCTCACGGTACACGATGCGGCAGTTGTCGTGGTTAAAGAGGAGGAACTAGATAACGCTCTTGCTTACATCGTCAAGTGCATGAAATGGACACCTGACTGGGCTAGAGGTTTACCCGTGACTTGTGAAGCGCACTATGGCGAAAGTTATGGTGATATGGTAGAGTATAAGTAAAGAAGGAATTGACAAATGACACCAGAAGACGAAGCATTCAACGAGATTGAGCGACAAGCCAAACAACGTAAGGAGGCAGTCCTGCAAGCCCTGCATGACGAGAACGCACGATTGGGTTTGTACAAAGATGCGTATGGCACAACCAAAGAACAACTAATAGCAGAGGTTGCTGTGCTAACTGAGTTGGTGCGCGTTCTAAGTGCTCGCATAACAGAACTGGAAGGCAAGGTATGAACGAATGCCCTACCTGTGAATACCACAAACAACGCGCACAGATATGGCGTGACGAAGCATACAGACTAGCGGGGCATCCGTTGCCCAGAAAGGAAACCATGACTGACTTTTTATACACAGACGCTAGGTGGACAGAACACTTTGTTGAAGTAAGTGACCCGCACAAAGAGGGGCATCATGTTAGGTTTTATTTTGAACCACCACAAGACGAAATGATTGCCAAGTTAACAGAGATGTTAGAGATACAACAGAAGTTGCATGAGACTGCGATAGATATGCTCAAGCCCGCAATAGAAGCAGAGCGTGAAGCGTGTGCAAAGTTATTAGAAACAACAGACTTAAGTGGGCTAAAAGATAACCCAGCAATACAGAGTTGGGTTGCAGAAATGTTGTTGGCTTATGTCAAAGCAATCAGAGCAAGGGGACAAGCATGAAGATGCGAGAGCGTAAGCATTTGTTTTGGTGGTTGTCCCGCGCAGAGATGTTTGTGCGTAGCCACAGAAGAAAAGTTAAACCCCTACCGCAAACCTATTGGGTTGGCAAAGGTAGCCACGCATACTTGCAAGATAAAAAGAATTGCATGCTAGGCGGAATTGAATTGTATAAGGAGATGAGACATGACTAAAAGCATAGAAATAGAGTACGAATTAAAAGCAGAAGAAGACGATGACATCCAAGACTACAAGAAGCCTTGGGTTGGATTACGAGCCGAAGAAATAGAAGACATACAAGATGCTGTGTTTGGTATGAAGCCACACTATGTTGCATTAGCAAGAGCAGTAGAAGCCAAACTCAAAGAAAAAAATTGTGGTTGACCTCTCCATCATCGAGAAGCGACTAAAACTGTCTGGCGAGCGTGCCAAGAAAGAAAAAGAACTTATGATTCCATACGACCGCGATGTCTATAACCCAGCGCTTAATCTTTTACGCGAAGAGTGTGAACTTGCGGGGCATGACGCTATCAAAGGCACGACAAGCATGTCCATATGTGGTAATTGTGGCGCTTCTTTTTACGGGCAAATCAAATGAGTTTTACTTGGTCATTCTCCGCTCTTAAAGAGTACGTCAACTGCCCACGGCAGTATCACGAAGTCAAGGTATTGAAACGCTATGAGAAGAGTGTTACGTACGCGATGACGTACGGTACTGAGGTGCATAAAGCTTGCGAGGATTATGTTGGTGAAGGCAAGCCTCTTGCCAAAAATTATCAGCATTTTCAGCCTATCTTGGACTCGCTATTAGAGATCGAAGGCACACGCTATCCTGAGTATGAGATGGGCTTGTACCGTGATGGCTCTGCTTGTGCGTTTGATGACCCCGAACGATATGTGCGGGGCATCGTTGACTTGCTAATTGTGGATGGTGAGACAGCCTACCTCGTGGACTATAAAACAGGTAGCAATAAGTACCCTGACCCAAAACAGTTAAAGCTGATGGCGCTCATGACCTTTGCTCACTTCCCTGAGGTCAAGCGCATCAAGGCGGGGCTTCTATTCATAGTGCATAACAGCTTCATGGATGAAGAATACACACGCAGTCAGATCGACGATTTATGGGGCGCGTTTGTACCCGCTCTGATACAGTTAGAAACCTCACTCGAGACGGGTGTTTGGAATCCAAACAGAACCCCCCTATGCGGTTGGTGTCCCGTCACCACCTGCGAATTTCACAAAGTCAGAAGGTAAATATGCCCTACGTCAATAAACCAAGACCCTATAAAAAAGAATATGAACAGCAAAAATCTAGAAGTGAGTTGCCTAACAGGATGGAGCGCCAGCGTGCCCGAAGAAAACTTGATGCCGAAGGCGTCAGCCGTGCGGGAAAAGATGTTGCACACGTCAAGGCTCTATCTAAAGGTGGAAGCAACTCAGACGGAATTCGACTCGAAAGCCCATCAAAGAACCGATCATTTAAGCGAACCTCTTCTGGCGCATTAGCGTCTGAGACTAGCAAAAAAGAACGCAGGAAGTAGTCGTTACTGTTAGGCATGCAGTGGGTAACGCGGGGTTCCTAGTTGCTTTCCCCCAAATAACCATGTCAATCGAGCGGTGCTTCCTAGATGTCAATCTCCCTTGGCACGACAGGCTTGATCGACTAGCCCCCGTAAGGGGCTATGTTTAATTCAGTAAAGGACAGTAATGAAAGTTGTACAGGACACAGCAGTCCACATGGTAGTTCCGTCGAAGGATTTGCAGCATATTCTCGGCTTCATAGACAGAGTTGAAGTTCTCAACGATAACGGCTTTGACGCAAGCATACTAGTCTATTGGGGTTTACCCGAGATGCAACGGCTAGTCCGTATATATGGGGATGCTCCTAACCCAATGGAGAAAGAGTACGACTGGCCCGGACTGTTTACGCCATTTATCCACCAAAGAATTACTGCCTCATACCTAGTGCTACGCGACCGGTGCTTCTGTTTCAACGAAGCTGGCACGGGTAAAACTTCTTCTGTAATTTGGGGCGCTGATTACATGATGAACAAGGGGCTAATAAAACGGGTGCTGGTCATCTGCCCTCTATCGATCATGTATTCAGCGTGGCAGGCCGACATCTTCAAGACTGCCATGCACAGAACCGTAGCTATAGCTCACGGAGACAGCGCCAAGCGTAAGAAGGTTATTAGCGGAGAGTATGAGTTTGTCATCATTAACTTTGATGGTGTAGCCACAGTTGAAGACGAGATAAGTAAAGCAGGGTTTGACCTAATTGTAATTGATGAGGCGAATGCATATAAAACAGTATCTACTAAACGCTGGAAAACCTTGGCTAAATTGATCACCCCTTCAACCCGTCTTTGGATGATGACGGGCACACCCGCATCTCAATCTCCCCTTGACGCTTTCGGACTTGCCAAGTTGGTCAACCCCGCTGGTGTGCCTAGATTCTTTGGGGCGTGGCGAGATAAAGTTATGCACCAAGCAAGTCGATTTAAGTGGGTGCCCAAGACTACTAGCAAAAACGATGTATACACCGCCCTACAACCCGCTATCCGTTTTGAGAAGGCTGACTGCCTAGACCTACCAGACTTGGTGTATCAGACTCGTGAAGTTCCTCTTACCTATCAAGTGGACAAGTATTACAGGGCGCTCAAGAAAGAGATGCTAATCACTGCGGCAGGTGAGCAGATTAGCGCGGTAAACGCGGCAGCGATGCTGAGCAAGCTATTGCAGATCTCTGGCGGTGCAATGTATACCGATACAAAAGAGGTTGTGGAGTTTGATGTGTCTCCTCGCCTTAATGCGCTGATGGAAGTGCTAGACGAGACACAGCACAAGGTCATAGTTTTCGTGCCTTACACGCACACCATTCATTTAGTAAGTAAATTTTTAAATCAACAAGGAGTAATCAATGAAGTAATAAATGGCGCTGTCCCAGCTAGGGAACGCTCTGAGATCATCAATCGGTTTCAGACGCAAACAAATCCACGAGTCTTAATTATTCAACCGCAAGCCGCATCGCACGGGGTGACGTTGACAGCCGCTGACACAGTAGTGTTTTGGTCGCCTGTCATGTCTGTGGAAACCTATCTGCAATGCATAGCGCGTATTGATCGTGTCGGGCAGAAGAACAGTATGACAGTTGTCCACCTGCAAGGGTCGGAAGCTGAAAGAAAAATCTATCACATGCTTCGAGGCAAGGTCAACATGCATGAAGCCTTGGTTGAGTTGTACAAACAGGAGTTAGGAATATGAGTGAAGTAGAAGAAATAGTTGACGCAAAATTGGATGAATTAGTCAAGGTATACTTGACAATTAGAAATGAACGTGAAAGAATAGAAGCGGAGTGGGCGGTGAAGGACAAGGAACTCAAGGGTGAGTTAGATGTTCTAGCACAGACGTTTATGACGCATTGCAACGAGTCAAATGCCAAAAGCATTAGGACAGATTACGGCACCGTTATGCGCAAACTGAGTGAGCGTTACACCGTCAGCGACGGAACAGCGTTTAGAAAGTTTGTTATGGATAACGAAATGCCAGAGTTGTTGGAAGCAAGAATTGCTCAAGCCAACTTCAAAGAATTCATTGCCGAACGCAAAGCTGATGGCTTGCCCCCCGGTGTGAATGTGATGAGGGAATTCACAATAGTCGTGCGTAAACCCTCTTAATTAGTTTATTTAGTAACAAAGGAAACTCAAATGAGTAATGATCTCGCAACCATGTTCAGCGGTGCAATGGTGCCCGTTGAAGGCTTAGATGACGACACACTTGCCGTAGCAGGTGGTGCCCGTCAAGGTAACAAACGCATCTCTATCAAGGGTGGTGTATTTCGCAAGTACGCAGGTGGCAAGGAAATCGGTGCTATCGAAGACCGCCACATGGAAGTAATCTTTGTCAAGATGGCACACAAAGCTTCCCGTATGTACTACGAAGGCGCATACCAAGAAGGCCAAAAGATTAGCCCAGCATGCTGGTCTACTGACTCTGAGGCTCCAGATCCAGACGTGAAGACACCCATCGCGTCCACCTGCAACGACTGTTCTAAGTCAGTCAAAGGTTCTGGTCAGGGCGGTACAGGTTCAGCATGCCGTCTGTCTTGGCGCACTGCCGTGGTTCTTCCTAAAGACCCAGCGGGTGACGTAATGCAGTTGGTGTTGCCAGCAACATCTGCCTTCGGTAAAGAAGATACTGGGCGTTGGCCTTTCCGTCCTTACATTCAGCACTTGGCGTCACACAATGTGTCAGCAGGTAGGGTCATTACTAAGATGGCATTTGATACCAAAGCACCTACGCCCAAGGTATTGTTTAGCCCCTCTGGTAGGGTAGAAGACGATGTCTTGCAGATCATTGCACGCCAGTCTAAGAGCCCAGCCGCAGAAGCTGCAGTGAAGATGAACGTCTTCCAAGTTGATAGCACAGGAGACATTGAAGTAGCCCCTGCTCGTGTCCGCGAAGAGGTAGCAGAAGCAGACATGCCCGAGCCAATTAAGCGTGAATCAACTAAAGCTTCACCATCAGATGAGAAACAAATATCTGACGTAGTGAAGAAGTGGTCTAAGAAATAAGGATAGACAATGTCACGGACATACAGCGAAGCTTTTTTGATTGAGTTATATAAGGCAAACCCTAATAGGGCAGGTACTGCCCTAGCCCTTGCTTGTGTTAAGGCAAACTTGCCTACTAAGTATGTGGCGGAGACGCTGGAGGTAACTCGCATGACTGTGTTCAGTTGGTTCCGTGGTCAGCCTATCCGCCACAAGAACTTACTAAAAGTGGAAACACTTACCGACTTGATTGAAAGCGATACAGCCAAAGGTATGTTGCCCGCTAAAAACGTGGCAACTGCTAAGGCTTATCTTGAAGATATGGTTGGGAGAAAGTTCGATTAAACAAAAAGGGGGCTAAACCCCCCTACCTTTCTATCACCGAGCGGGCATCGTCCCGCTCTTTTCAACTCTGACGAGACATGTTAAAACAATTCTACGAGAAAGCATTACCAAGTCAGGGTGTCTACTGCGTTGCTTCGGTTAAAAACAAAAAACTACGGCATCACTTTGCAGAGACGCTCGACGAGGCGATCGACACAATTGAAAACCTAAAAAACAACGGCTATGACTTGTTCATAGCGATGGGTACATTTGAAGGACATAGCCGTAAGGCTGAAGACTGTATCTACCAACGCTCATTCTTCATTGACTTAGATGTGGGCGCATTGACTGATGACGAAGGTAATCCAACAGGTAAGTACGAGGACAAGGACAAAGCGCTTGAAGCCTTGCAAAAACTTCTTGATGAGACAGGGTTACCCGAACCCATAGTGACTGACTCAGGCGGTGGCATACATGCCTACTGGCCTTTTGACAGAGACATCCCACGCGATGAGTGGAAGCCATACGCAGAAAAGTTTAAAGCGTTGTGTCTCAGCACCGTGAGTATCGACCCTGCAGTATCCGCAGATGCCGCTCGTATCTTGCGTTGCCCTGAGACGTTTAACCATAAGTCTGAACCAAAGCGCGAGACATGTTTCATGGTCGATGAGTTCCCTGTCTATGACTGGGACGAGATGAAAGAATTCTTTGGTGAGGTGCAAGCACCAAAGCCCAAACAAGTTGACGATGTGTTGGCGTCAGTATCTAAGGGCTTGGATGAAGACACCAAGCAGATGCTTAAGCTGGACAACTTCGCTAAGACTTGGGAAGAACTGAAGAAGAAAAGCCTCGAAGGTGCAGGGTGTGAACAGATCAAGTTTATGTGGGAGAACCGCAAGACATTGGCAGAACCTTTGTGGTGGGCTGGGCTATCGATTGCTAAATTTTGTGATGATGGTGCAACCGCTATTCATGATATATCTAAGGACTACGACCATAACGGTAAAAAATATGACTACGATGAAACAGAAGAAAAAGCAAGTAAGTATCCTGCTCCGAGAACCTGTGAATGGTTCACCAAAGACTACCCCTCACGATGCGAAGGATGTCAGCACAGAGGAAAGATCACAAGTCCAATCGTTCTTGGAAAAACCTTTAAAGCCGCACCCGCGCCAGATAAAGCGGAATCAGTTTGGCAAGAGCCGGATACCAAAACAATTTCTGCTTTCCCAGACTTCCTATTCCCGTTCTTAAGAGGCGTTAATGGTGGTATCTACTATCAGCCACCGAACAAATATAACAAGAAGGGAGAAGCCGTACCGCAAGACCCCATCCTGATCTTGCCACATGAATTCTTTCCTGTCCGTAGGATGTTTAGCAAACATGATGGCGAGTGTTTACTCATGCGCTTGGAGTTACCCAAAGACCCCATCCGTGAAATACTCGTGCCTATGAAACAAGTGTATGCCCTAGAAAACTTTAAAGCCATCATGTCATCAAATGGCGTGTTTGCCGCAACCGAGAAACTACCACACCTTATGAACTACGTAATCAAATGGGGACAGTTCATGCAGATGAACGCCAAAGCAGAAATCATGCGCATGCAAATGGGTTGGACTGAAGAACCAGCAGACGAGATCGCTTGGCCTACTCGAAGCTTTGTTATTGGTAAGCGTGAAATTCTACATACTGGAGAGGTTATTGAAGCGCCAGCATCGCCCTTTGTGCGCGGTCTTACTAAACACTTGACACCTCGTGGGACATACGAGAAGTGGCGTGAGTCAGCAGATTATTTAAACAACCCCGGTTTTGAGATGCATGCTTTTACTATGCTGTGCGGATTGGCATCTCCATACATGACCTATACAACTACTTCTGGAGTGACTGTTTGTCTGTTGGGTAAGTCTGGTAGTGCTAAGACAGGTGCTATGTATGCGGCATTAAGTATGTGGGGCAACCCAAAAGACTTGAGTGTGTTTGAGGCTACAGACAACGGCATGGTCGGGCGCTTTCTAGGTCTGCATAACATCCCGCTTGGCGTTGACGAAATTTCAAACAAGGACTCTAAGATACTGTCGCAGCTTGTGCATAAGATTTCTCACGGTAAAGCTAAGATTAGGATGCAGGGTTCTATTAACGCAGAACGAGAGCATGAGATGTCGGCCTCTATGGTTGGCATCATGACCACTAATCAATCCGCTTACAACAAGTTTGAATTGATCAAGGCTACCCCTGATGGCGAGGCCGCACGTCTAATTGAATTCTTAATCCATAAGCCCGAACTGCTTAAAGCAGAGGGAGGCGCGGCACTAGGTAAAAGGATTTTTAACCCCTTTAACTTTAACTATGGACACGTCGGCCCGATGATTATCCAAGAAGGTCTACGTCGAGGCGACAGTTATATAGATGACAACCTGTTGATGTGGGATGATAAATTTAATAGAGACTTTGGTGATGACGGCACGTATCGTTTCTATCAGAACCTAATGTCTGCGGCATGCATGTCTGGCACTATGGCGCACGAGGCTAACATCATTACCCTAGACATTTCCCGTGTCTATCACGAGACTGTGCGTGAGATGATCACCATCCGCGATAAGGTAGTTAAGGTCAACCGCACCGACTACCCATCCGTGCTATCTGACTTTCTGCATAAGAACACTAACAGCCTACTGGTTATTAAAGATAACAAGGTCACTAAAGAACCTACGAACCAGATCGTTGCGCGTATCGTCAGTGATGAGAATCTTTTGCAAGTATCTAAGACTGCGCTCAAGAAGTATCTAGCAGAGTGTCAGATCAGTAGCCGTGAGTTTGAGTTTGAGATGCGACAAAGCGGCTCGCTAATAGAAGACAAGAAGGGACGACTTACTACAGGTTGGAAGAGCGCAATTCAGATTGACCCAACTAATTTGTACTGGTTCAAGACTGCCTTGCCTGATGGTTTCTTTAATGATACCGAGTGAACTCAAAGAACCTGAATGGATCTTTCCGTTTCAAGGGATGGAGATAGGTGATAGCTTCTTCATCCCTACCTTGCGTTTTGCAGAGATGATGTATGCAGTTGATAGCGGCAGTAAACGCGACAAGACCCGTGTCAAGTGCTACGTCACAGTTAAGGACTCACACGTAGGTGTACGGGTATGGCGCGTCGGCTAAAAGTCAGGATCGTACGCTTGAAACTGATCTAAAAGTCTACGCTTGAGCATGTTTTGTTGGAAAATATTAATTCTCAATATCTCTTGGCGATCTTTCATAGGCAACCCCTGCATCTCACGGATTTTATTAGCCTCTTGACGGAGAGCATCCAAGTCGGTCTTCTTGTCGTTATAGGAGTCTACAAGTACCTGATGCATTGGGTGCTTAGAGAAATACACAGCAGCGACATCTGGTGCAGCTTTCTTAATAGTGTTTAAGGTTTTAGAGATCTCTAAAATCTTTTCTTCAGCTTTACCAAACTCACGAGAGTCTACGTTTGACTTAGCGCCAAAGAACGAACCAAACAAAGGTACATCAGTCTTAGGATTAAAGTCCCGTTCACTGCTAATCTGCATGTTGTACTGCTGCTGTGCAATACGAGAGACACCATCTAAGTAACTATTAGCGAAGAAGTACAAAGTGTTTGGACTCGGACTCCACTCACCTCCAGTGTTTCTAAAGATGTACCTTGACGCATCGCGGTAGATCTCGGGGATACGATCCCCACCAGTAAATGCATCAGACATACGACGAGTGGAAGCACTGTTGATCGCCTGCCCAATACCGTTTTTGTTTACATTAAACTCATAGAACGGGCGTAATACGCTAGGCATGATGGTGTCCATTGCCCAGTTGAGTGGCTCTTCAGATATAGGCATCTTAGAGATTGGCATAGGCACATACGAGTCCATTACGCTAGAGAACATATTGGATAAACCATCTTTAACAGATTGATTGCCCACACCCATAGCCGCTATTTGTGCGCCCATTGATGCAAACGAACCTAATCCAAAGCCCCAAGGTATCTGGAACACTACGTCTTTACCAAGACCCAAAGCCTGTGAGATTTTGGCTGGGACATGGAATCGCGCATACCTAGTCCATTGCTGCATGTTATCGGTTGCTGTTGTATTACGTTTCCAGTCGTCGTCATCTGCGGAAGCCATAGACAAGACATACATAGCCGCACCGAAACCAGTTAGCGCAGTCACCATAATGCGGGCATTTGTCTGACGCTTTTTATAGTCTTCTACAAAATTCTTAACTGCTTCTGGATCATCACGAATCCCCGGTGGTAGCTGATCTACTAAACCTTTAAGATCAAAGCGGAACGCTGGAGCCGTTGCTTCAATAGCCGCTGCCGCACCCGTTGCAGATGCGCGGATAAACATATAGATACCACCAAGCATACGACCATATTCACCGACCGATTCAAAATTTGCAAGTTCTTTTGTCTCGGCAAATGCTCTCTGTCTAGCTTCGTTCATAGAGCGTTCTTTAGACCAGTCTTGGTGTTTCTCGATATTTTCTTTATAGAACTGATCACGCAACAAGCTAAACGCTGCTGTACGGCTAGCAAATTCAAACATGTTTGTCCAGACGTCAAGGATCTTGCCTGCCTGTTCAGCAGTTGTAGCAATACGCCCCTTACCTAAACCACGATCCAACTCTTCAATCTGAGACTTTAAAGAAAAGCCTGCCAAGTAAGTTGTCTTGCTACCTTCACGTATGTAGTCAAGCATATCCTTCACGTAAGGATCATCTTTCTCAAGCTTTTGTAGCTCACGAACGCTCACTGCATCGCCCTTGTCATGCAGAGCAGAAACCAGCATCGCCTTGTACATTCCATTACGTGCGGTGATCTGAGTCGCCATTTCCGTAATTAACTTAATAGATTTCATCGGGCCATACTTAGCGCCAATAGTCCATGCGTTAGTTAACGCGTCACGAGCAAAGTTTAGTAACGGGAAGTCGTAGTTGTAACGAGTATGCATACGACCAAAAAACCCTGTGATACGGTTTGACATATCAAGTAACGAGTTGGCGTCTTGGAACGTATGCCTAATAGCGTTAAGCAGTTCTCTATTATCCAACCGCAATATAACAATAGAACCATCAGGCTCATAATGAACAATACTGTTCTCGCCTTTTAGTTTTTCTATTGGGATATTGTCGCGCTCAGAAAACGGATATATATCAGTCACTTCACCAGCAATAATGTTCGTACCATTAGGGTTCTTCTCACTCTTAGGTAATGCATTCATAATTGCTTTAGTCAGATTACGCATACCAGCACGGCTTGCTGCACGGGTAGCATCAGACATAACTTGTAGCAACGGATTAGCAGACGTACTAAATCGTCCACCCATACTCTGTTGGTACTGTTGCAATTCTTTTCCGTTCTTTGCGCCTTCTAAATCGTAAGCTTGTTCTATAGCAGTCTGCGTTACATTTTTTTTGCCTTTGAATGGAAGGTAATAGTTAAAGCCGTAGATACCTACAAGGTTTGATACGGGATATGACCAGTAGTTGCCAATCTTGTCTAGTTCAGCTGATTCTTTTGTAATGACTTTAACCGACGCAAGGACTTTATCAAGAGCAGCCCGCTGCTCTGGCTTGAACCCTTTAAGTTCTTCACGGCGCTTATCTATATCCGGTTTACCAATACCCAGTACGTTGAAATCAATTGCATAAAACTCTTCTGTTTTAGTTCCAGTTGGCGATTTACCACCTTTGGCATCTACATAACCACCACTTTTTTGAAAGTCAAATGTGCCATCCTCATTCTGTACTAGTCGCCCACCAGTAAGCATCTCAAGTTCTTGGCGCAAAGCAAGCATCTGATCTTGTGTCAACTCAACCTGATCAATGATGCCGGGCTTATTTTTTAATCTGTCACCCAAGATCTGTTCACGGCGTTCAGCCGGACTGATAGGCTTGCCGTTATGCATCAATGTTGGATCATTACTAAGTGGTACAGACATCATCCACTTAACAAAACGACGTTCTGGTTCATGAAAAAGTTCTACAGCCGAATGAAGTCTTGCTACGGCATCTTCTGCACTTAACTTCATTGAGTTTGCAAAGTCATGGATAGATGAACGCAAAGTCTCCATTGGCGCTTGGAGACGCGAGATAAAGAACATTTCTGCTTGAGCAGCGCTTCTAATTGCTTGGTCGTAGTAGTTGTTAAAGTTTAAGCCCAAGTCACGGATTAGTAATCTAGCCGATTCAGCTTGTTGTTGGCGATACTTAGCTTCATACCGACGGTTCTGCGCCCAACCAGCTATCTTGCGCCAGCCCGCATTAGTAGTAAGAGTTTGCCAGATAGTTTTGGCATACTTGGGTAATTCATTTGAGCCAAGTTTGTATCTATCTTTAGTTTCAGCATCCATAATTCCAGAAGCTGTTTCAGGCGTAGATTCTATATCTTCGGCCTGTTTAGCTGACAACTTACCTAAATCTATTCCGCCTGTTGGTACAGACAATATGTCTTCAAATGCAGCTGACAGCTGCAACATAAAATTGTTGGACTGCATCGCGCCTTTTGGCGTTTTAAATATGCCAGCGATAGCACTTTTAAACTTAGACCATAAGCTAGAGTCTTTAGGCAGAATAGATGTTATGTCTTCTGTGGCAAGCGCAGAACCAAATGCCCTGACATCAAACGCTCTTACGTCAGCGTAATCATAGCCTAATTGCGCTAAGTCAGCTTGGAAGAACCTGTCGTTCATAGCATAGGCTATGAATTCAAATGGGCTTTCAAAAGCGTTAGGGTAGTCTTGTCTAAGTTCTGCTTGCGCTTGCCGCATAATTTTTAGGATTTGCTCAACGCCCTTAATCTGACTTTCAGTTAGTTGCTTCCGTAAATTTGGTAACGGCTTGCCATCACGACCAATTTGTCCAGAAGACATATACATGTTCATTACACGAACGGTTCCTGCGTGGGACACTTCATGTAAGAGTACTGGCACGGTGAGGCCACCCATTTGAGATAAAGCAATGTCATCGGCATTGGAATCGTATTGCCCTAAATCACCGTTAGATAGATATGGCTTTAACTGTATGGTTGTTTTTATATTTAAGTTAAGAAGAAGTTTGGCAATATACGCCATCATCTTCTTGCCAGCAGATGGTTTTCTTAATGGATCAGCACTTTTATCAATAGATTCTGCAATTTCACTTAGCGCTGCATTTAGACGTCCGTTAGTAATGTGTTCTATTACTGTATTAGATAGTTTTAAAGAATCAACTCCTGTCTTTGTGTCGTACTTAACAACTCGTGCGTAGTCCTGTTGCAGCTTTGCCAGATCTTTTGCTGCTTTCTCTGCATCTTTGCGCACTTGTGCTTGACGTTCACGAACACTTTGAATTTCTTTTTCAGTTTGTTTAGTGTCGCCTTCGCGCTCTAAAATTATTTGTTCCGCAGCCGCCGCATACGCACGGTCATGTTGCAAACCAGCGTTGTTAATTACTTCTTGTACATATGCTTTTTTAGCAAGGGGAGACAAATCACCCCAACGTGGAAATTTTACGCCATACATTTTTGATGCTGTGCGTCGATTAGCCTCATAGTTAAGAATGATGCGACGACCAGAAGGAGTAGCTGTTTTTTCAGCAGTTTCTATCGCAGCTTGCCCTGCTTTTGTAGGTGGCCCCGTAATATCTTTTTTCTTGTTATACCCAGCTTCACGAGAACCAAGTTCAGCTTGATAATCTAAAAGGGCTTGTGCGGCCTCGCGGTGTTCTGGTAGATTGCCATAGCGCATGTCACCAAAATAAACATCTTTATCGTCTGCGTTTAACTTATCCCATGCTGGTAAACCGGGGAACTCTTCACGCATCTTTTCATAGTTAGCACGGTTCTCTTCGGATATAGCGCCACCAATCCTTGGCTGCATGCCGTAGAAGGCTTCTGCTTCAGTCTGTTTTAATTCCTGCTGAGCGTTGTATTTAAGTTCTGACCCACTAAGCGACTCGTTATATGCCGCTTTACTAGCTGCCTTCTCTTGGTCTTCATACAACTTACCAAGTTCCATCGCGCCTTTAAGATTTTCATCAGCCGTAGCGTTGGGGTCAATCTTAAAAGCAGGTGTAGTGTCTTGCTGCACAGCTGCAAGGCGGGGATCAGTCACCCCAGTTTTCATAAACTCTTGCAAAAACTGCCTTACGCTCTTAGGTTTACTTTCTCCTTTGGCAGACAGGACATCGCCTTCGTCTAATAAACCGTTCTCGTCAAACTTAGATAGGGGAATACCGTTTTGTTTTTCAAGTTCATTTAATTCATTAACCGCAGTTCTTATTCTTATGTCATTTAAAGGGTATACCGCAAGAAGATCTTCAACTTTAGATATGCGGTTATAAACGTCATCCCTAATATCTTCTGGAGCAAGCGTAACCGTAGTCTGCTGAGTCACTAAAGAAGCTTCTAGTTTTTTAATTTCGTTATCCATCTCCATAGCCTGCGCATTGAGTGCAGCAAGAGCTACGCCTTTTTTAGACTTGGGGTTGGGTAACTTATCGCTACTACCTAATACTTTTAAGCGTTGTTGTGTTAACTCTGCTCTTTTAGCTTTTAATGCATCTAGTGCAGGGGACTGTGCAGCTTCTCTAGTAGTAGCTGGTCCAATAATTGTTCCATCAGATACCACTCGATCGGTGTCAGATCCGGTAGCTGATTCATCTCCAGTCTTGGTGATGTCTTCTGATGAAATAGCCAACTCAGTACTGTCTCTATCTGCTGATTTGATAGGTTCTGTAATTGTTGCACTTGGTGCTCCTTCCGCGAGTTTGGCCTTGATAGCCGTAATAGCTCTCTCATTGAACCCCTTCCCTACTTCAACATCTATTCCAAGATCGCTAATTATCTTTTTTAATTTTGACTGGTTCTTCTTTCCAGTAGCGTCAACTTCATCCATGTATTTCTGGGCGTTAGTCGTTTTTTCATCAACAGGCGCAGGTGTAGTCTCATCTACATTAGCAGGTGGAGCACCATTGGATGCCACAGAAGATGTGATCATCGCCTTTTGTTCGTCAGTTAAATCTTTCTGGCTAGTCTTGACGGTGGATACGTCGCTAGGATCCATGAAAGTTTTTTCTTCTTCAGTCTTTTCTAACTCTCCCCTATCTTTTGCGACTTCATACTTGGCTTTGTATGCTTCACGACCGCCAGAGTAAGCGCCCATAGCTGTACCAGCTAGACCTTCAAGAACACCTTGACTGACCACACCACGCATTGTTGGAGTATCAAACCCTTGGCGTTGCTCAGCAACGTTCTGAGCAATTTTTTCTTGCCCCGCCTGCGCAGTTTCAGTAATAAATTCTTCGCCACCTTTTATTAGTGCGTTCTTTTTAACGCCTGCCGCCGCTGCTTTCTCTGTAGCTTCTTTAGTGGCTTGAGAAACCGCAGCTTTTGTAGCCTCTGATTTAGCCGCGCCTTTAGCAAGACTACGCGCCAAGATAGCTTCAGCGCCTGTACGAGCAGATGCTGCGCCAAGCCCCATACCAATAAGAATACTATCTAAGTTTTCGCCGTTATATGCTTGTGCTTGTTGCGCGGCTTTTTCAATGTTTTCATCAGATAGCTTAGTTTTTTCTTTAAGGATTGCTTTTGTTGCGTCGTAGATTGAACCTTTGACCGTACCGCCGCCCATCACTGCGCCAAGACCAAGAGAGCCAGCAGTAGCAGCAAGCGCAGAACCACCAGAAAGAATAGTAGCGGCTGTAGTTAAAACTACGGGAGCAATAGAACCAAAGCCAGAAGCAATAAGGTCAATAGGCGCAACAGTAAAAGCTTTAGCAGCAGCCATAAGTTGACTGCCAAGACCCTTATCTTCCGCCTCTTTCATGATGCGGGCTATCTCTTTAGAATCGTTCTTAGACTGCGCGCTAGTTAATCCAATTAAATAATCTTGTGTAGACTCAAGCGCTTTACCTGCTGCACTACCAGCACCAAAATAATCAACAATAGATTTAAACGCGCCAGCGCCGCCAGCCGCTACTTGCAGGGGTACGTCAGCTACTGAACCAAGTACATAGTCAACAGGAGTACCAACAGTCTTACCTAATAGACGAGGGAATAAAGACTCCCCTTCGCGCCCAGTTTTTTCTTTGGGTTTTAAATAAGCATCAGGGTCAAACGCCTTCTCAGCTTTGACTGGCTCTTCTTTTTTTGCGAGGTAAGCATCGGGGTCAAAAGGTTCAGCTTTTTTTTCCTCAGTCTCCGCTAGGTATTTATCGGGGTCAAACGCTCCCATACTAAACTCCTAAGCGTTTTTTGATTGTTGCTGATCTTGGATCGTTAGGATTGCTATTAGCCCAGTCAAGTGCTTGTCTATCTTGTGTGGACAAATCTGAAGTTGCGGTAGGCGGAGGAGCATTTGTATCAGTCCCTAAATAATCCTCTCCAGTAACTTTTTTGTACGTTCGTGCATAGTTATTCTCTGCTACTTTTTCTATCTTAGCATCAGCTTTGTTTCTATCTGATATGCGTTTTCTTGCTTGTTCATATTCATTTTTAATATACGCAGAAACTTTACTAGCATCACCTTCAGCGTTTGATAGCTGTGTGTTGTACATAGTAACTGAGGTAGCATCTTTCTGCGCTTGTTCATCTTTAGAATTACGATTAGCAATTTTTTGACGCGTCTCATTAAGGTCTCTTGCTGCAGCCGCAAGAAGAACTTCATTCTTTGCCGCAGCTAGTTCAGCAGCACGTTGTGAAACCCCAGCTAACGTAGCCTTAGAATGGATTTTTTCTTTTTCAATCATGGCTGCATTACCCATCTCTTCACGCTTGAGCTGGACTGCGTTGGTGCCTATGTACTGGTTAAGGTGCATAGCACGCTCAGCAGCTTTTTCTTTTTGGGCACGAGCTTCCTTTGCATAGCCTTGTTCTTCCAAACGAATAGCGCTATCCAAGTCAAACATAATCTTGTCAGATTCACGGCGTAATTTTTTAACTTCTCTCTCGTCTTCAATCATGCCGGGAATAGATTTCTTCAAAGCGGTCATACCTGCAACAAGTGTTGTGCCGGGAGTTGTACCCCAAGATGCAAAGAACTCAGCAAGACGCATTTGCTTTTGACGATAGGCTTCATCGGCTGAGTTAGCTTTTTCTGCCATAACAGTTTTACGATAATTTTCGCGTCCTACATCTGGACCAGCTTGGGCTTTTATTTCTGCTGCTATATCCGCAGTATTTCTATCAGCTAATGCAGTTTGTTTTTTTGCTTCCATTTGCATTGCTGCAATTTCAGGAAGACTGTTGTAATTTGTTAGAGGAACTGCGCCAAGGTCGGCTGCTTTAGGTTCAGGGATACCAGCTTCAGCAGGGCCGGTAGCCGCTGCATTGATTCGATCCATAAAACTATCTTTAACGAGGCTATTGTTATTCTCTTCAGTAGGCTCTCTAAACGCAATGATGCCACCACTAGCAGCCATTTGTGGGGCTTGATAGTTAATACCCATAGGACCAACACCTTGTGGAGCTTGAGCCATTTTCTTTTCACGTAAGAGTTCTCTTGCCATTTCACGAATAGTTGGGCTTGAAGATTCTCTAGCTTGTTTTTCTAACTTGGGTATGTCCATGCTAGCAAGTTGATCTTTAACTTCACCACCAACGTCATAACGAGGAACAGACGCAATACCACCTGACGCCATAGACTTGATAACACCGCCTTCAGCTTTTCTTCCACTGCTGTTTCCGTCGCCAAAAGCGTTGTAAAGTGACGCTGTTGCACCCGCCGCACCGATACCTTGTGTTAATTGATTAGGAGCCGCAGCGTATTGATTAGTAGTTTGCGCTTGCATAGGCAAGCCACGAATCATGTTGGACATGGTGCCCAACTGCATTAGCGGATATTGCTGCGCATTAGCATAGTCTTGCATCGACTGGTTGATGATCTGCTGTTGTTGCGCCTGCTGTTGTGCACCCATCTGGTTTTGAGCACCATAGATACCTTGCTCAGCGCCAAGTTGTTGCCCTGCAATACCAGCCAACTGTCCTGATGCTTGATTTGTTAACCCATATCCAGCAAGTTGATTTTGCATGTTTTGGTTGTACTGCTGTTGCGCACCTTGGAAAGCTTGGTTGTAGCCTTGACCAATGATTTGATTCATAGCTGTGTTTTTATTGCGCTCATTCTCAGCAGCCATGATTGCTTCACGCGACCCGCCAAATGCTCCAGCTTGTGTGGCAGCGCTTTGCTGTTGAGTTCCAGTAATTCCGTACTGACGTTGGGCTTCTTGCAGCGCTGGTTGCAACGCCATATCTAAGTAGGGGTTCATGTACCCGCCTACTTGATTTTGAAAACCTCCAGTAGTAGCTTGATTAGCTACATTCATCCCGCCCATTCCAGCCATCGTAGTACCACGCATAGCTTGGTTAAACTGACCCGGAACTTGTAAGTTACCTATTCCCTGTTGAGCTTGCCTTTGAAGTGGGCTAAACCCTGCTATGGCTTTGCTTGGATCATAGGAAGTTTGGTTGCCTTGCGCGTCGTACGTTCCGCCGTACGCTTTGTATGGTTGGAAACCAGTTATGTTAAAGCCGCCATCGCCCGAGGGGGTACCTTGAAACAACTGTTTCTGGGTTGCGCCCAGCATTGTCTCAACGTAGGGACGTGCATACTCAGGAATGTTTGTCTGATATGACGTGCTTGTTGTTTGTGATGGTTGACCGCCGCCGCCCCCGCCAAGAATTAAACCACCATCGACTTTGCGATAGGTTGCGGAGTCACCTAATGGTTCTCCTAAAGCATATAACTCTCTTCTAGAATACGATTTCATAATTTCATCCTCATTACATGATGGGTGTTTTCCATACCCATCTTTTTGTACATTGGAACCAATTCTTCACGGCACCAGCATTGGGCTA
>Ga0304730_1001288_pt1 | contig 19191 bp, 17 predicted proteins | sample M_130628_MF_Meta_FD_190474 | JGI IMG/M metagenome (GOLD analysis project Ga0304730, IMG submission 190474) | Freshwater microbial communities from Lake Montjoie, Canada to study carbon cycling - M_130628_MF_MetaG (v2) (version 2) | ecosystem: Environmental > Aquatic > Freshwater > Lake | place...
CTTGCTGTAACTGCCGTATTGATATTACTACCCACATTGCCACCTGTGATGCCCGTAATGACCTGTCCATTGGTATTGACATACTGAAAACGCACATTAGATACCGTCCCGCTTGGGGTAAAAGTATAGGTCTGGGTATTTACAGCACTCAAGCTAAAATCTGATTTATTTACATTTCTGGCAGACAATGCCCCACACGAATTAGTATTATCATTGCTGCGGGCTATATCAAAACATGACTTACCACTTAGGTTTCCAACCGCAGCTCTAGTAAATTGTGCAGGGTTAAATGCTGACTGCACCGTAGTAGCCGCACTACCCTGTGGGGTAGTATTTGTTGTCGCAATCAGTGAGCCTGCCGTAGTCGGTGTACCTGAAGCTGTTAAAGTAATGGCTTGGCAGCCCGTGGTAGTAAAAGTACCAGAACCCGAAAATGTCACGCCGTTGTTAGCCGTGGTAGCAATATTCCAAGTACCAATCTGTGTTACGTTGGCATAGAGTGTCATGGTATTAGCCGCTGTTAGGGCTTGCCCTACGGTATAGGTGCCGTTGAGTGTGCCATTTGTGCCTACTGCACAGCCAGCACCGCCTAAAGAACTCACCACTGCAGTACCATTACTCGATGATTTACAATCGCTGCAAGCGGCTGGTAGTGTAATTGTTGTTTGGGCAAATAAATTGCCTACAAAAAGGAATAAAAACAAACTTATATTTTTTGTAAAAAAGTTAAATTTTATCATTATTTTTAAAATTTATAATTTTGAACTAAACTTGTTAAAATAAGAGGCATTTTGACATCCTCCGCGATGCTTATTGTGGCGATAAATGCTTGATTATCAACAAAATAATTTATTTATTTTGTTGATAATCCCGTCTGTACTTATCCATTCAAATTTGGCAGATCGGTAATAAAACTGTCTGACAATTATGGTATATTAGGAATAATCGACATAAATTCTACTCAGATAATTGGCGTTTTTGATAGCAATACGCACTAAAATTTGGCAAATCGGTTTTTTTAATCTTTTTCAAATTAAAACATACGATCCTCCACCAATTGACTGAAAAATAGCCTCTTTTAGCTGCTGCATCGGAAACAAAGTATTTTTTGTTTGAAAATGAGCCACCGTATATGATAGTAGCTGAGGATCACATACATTAAGTTGTAATGGCTATCAATGATGTTATAAGTATAAAATTCACATTCATAATATTTTTTAATTGTATTACTCTTTTTAAAAAAGTATGGAATTAGAATTAGAATATAGCAATCTTCAATCCTGAAAGGGGTGCAAAAAAGGTTTTTACTTACCACTATGAGCATATTTACTATCATAAACCAACTCTTAATCATTATTTAGTCTAAATTTTGTCTTTTTAAATCCTAATTTGATAAGTAAACCTTTATTGAAAAATAAAATCGACCTTACTAAACTTTTGGTACAAAGCACTTCAAATACATCACCAATTTTATTAACCAAAAAGGCTTTTTACTTATCATTTTGAGTATATTTACTCAATCTCTTTTTTGCATTTTATGACTATTATGACGTCGTTTGTCGGCTTGGTAATTCTCCAAAAAGGCTTTTTATTTATCATTTTAGTCTTATTTGAGAACTCTTGAGATTTACAGCGAAGATTTAATGAATTCTAGAAGTAATTTTAAGTATAAATATGAAGTTCAGAAGTTAATTAGAAGCAATTTTACCTTCTCGATTGTCAGTCCAATTATTGTTTTTACTAAAATACGAAATTTATACTTGTATTGAATTTAAGTGGTAGATTCTATTTTACTTTCCATTTTTTTCTGTTCACAAAGAAAAAACTTTCCCTCAAGTAAAAAATAGTAATAAGATACTATGCAAGACCCTGCTTTACTCGACAATAACTTGAAACAAAAAACGCAATAACTTGATTAACAAATGATTGCGTTTGTATTTAGAGGTCTCGAGCGGATTAAAATTATAGAAATTTATCTTTACAAAAACTTACATATCTTTATAAAATATTACATAATTACTTGATTATTAGTTGTTTATAATAAATATTTATTTGTAAGTAATTTGTTTTATACATAGTTTTACAAGAAATATTCCCATTACATAATCAATGTATTTTTAGAACAAAAATACAATTTAATTTCTCTCATTTGTCAACTTTATAAATAGTTCCCTTGCCTATGCCAAGAACTTTTATTTAATTTTATAATCTTTTTTTTCTCAAATAATAAATTCCCCACTCCTAAATATTTTCACTAAACAAAAGTATTTTTTTGCATTAAACATTAAAAAATGATAACTTTTGCAAAATATTACTTTACAAATGACAAGTTATAAATTATTTCACATAGAAGATTGGCTTTTGGTTTTACAAGGAAAAGGGCAGTTAACATTTTCATTGGAAGAATTATGTTTGGAAGCAAAACCTATTTCTTTGGAAGCTATCAAACTTTCTCTAAATCGCTTAGTCAATAAAAATAAAATTGTTTCTGTTCATCAAGGATATTATGTAATTGTACCGCCAAGCTACCAAAATCTTGGCATCTTGCCACCAATATATTTTATTGATGGGTTGATGAATTACCTCAAACGCCAATATTATGTAGGTTTGACGAATGCCGCTGCCATGCATGGTGCCGCACATCAACAACCACAAAGTTTTTATGTAGTCAGTGCACTTCCTACATTAAGACCAACTATAAAGAAGAATTTATTAATACAGTATCTAAATATAAAAAACTTCCCGAACCAATCATTGATTGAGCAAAGAAAGACAGAAACTGGCTATGTAAATATTTCATCTGCCGAGCTGACAGCTACTGATTTAATTCAATACGAAAAACGAATAGGTGGTCTTAATCGAGCAGCAACAATTTTGAACGAATTGGCAGATGAAATGCAAATTCAAAAACTAAACCAAGCATTTTTGGCTACAATTCCAGTCGTAACAATACAACGTTTAGGGTATTTGATGGAGGTTATTTTAGAAAGAAATGATATTGCCCAAAAACTTTATACCGAAAGCAAAGCTATGGGGCATACTTTCTTTAGAATTCCTCTTAAAGCAAGTAAAACAATGAAAAACTACACATTGAATGAAAAATGGAAGGTAGTTGTAAACACAGAAATAGAAATTGACGAATGATACCAAAAGCACATATTATAGAATGGAGTAGCCAAAGTCCTTGGCAGAATTATGCTCAAATTGAGCAAGATTTAGTCATATCGAGGGCATTGATTGAAATTTTTCAAGATGATTTTTTGGCAAATCATTTGGCTTTTCGTGGTGGAACAGCTTTATACAAGCTCTATCTTAGTGCGGCAAGATATTCGGAAGATATTGATTTGGTTCAAATCAAAGCCGGAAGTTTTGGTGAAATTGCAGACAGATTAAGAGAGAAACTTTCGTTTTTGGGTGAACCCAAACGAAAATTAAAAGAGAATAATTTTACCCTGATTTATACTTTTGATTCTGAATTTCCACCAGTACAAAGGTTGAAACTCAAAATAGAAACCAATTGCCGAGAACATTTTTCGGTAATGGGCTGGGAAAAATTTCCTTTTGAGGTCAGTTCTTCATGGTTTAAAGGTACTTGTGAAATAACGACATATTCGTTAGCCGAACTTTTAGGAACAAAGCTACGAGCATTATACCAACGACGAAAAGGAAGAGATTTATTTGACATTTATAGGGCATTATCAAGTACAGAAGTTGATGCCGAAACTATTATTCGTTGCTTTAAAGAATACATGAATTTTGTAGTAAAAAGTCCACCAACACAAGCGGAGTTTATAAAAAATATGGATACAAAAATGCAAGATTCTGAGTTTTTAGGTGATATTTTTGAAATAATTCTCCCAAAAATTGCCCAAAGCTATAATAATCAGAAAGCATATTTATACATCAAAGAGCTACTGCTTGACAAAATATAATGGGTAAAAAGTATTCGTCTATTTTCGTTGAATCGATACTTGCTCAGTTTATTTGAAAGAAAATAAAATGTTTTTCAAAATGTTTTATTGCTAAAATATAACACGTTGAAAACCAACAACTTATAGAGTCCCGTCCAAACTGGGTCAATTTCTGAGGATACATAAATCCATTTTGTCGATAAAATCATGTAGTTTTACTTTGTCTTTTTTATCACTGAAAAAACTGTCCGTTTTTTTCAATTCTTCTTGTAAACTGCTCCATTCCATATAAGAAAGTATTGCGGTCTTATAAATAAATATTTCTTGAAACTTTGCATCCGCTTTTTTTAATGTTCCAGCTTTTAATCCAGTCAGTTTTTTAAGTTTTTGATGGATTTCTACCTTAGTAGACCCTTTAAGAAATGCAGTATCAGGATTATCAAACCAATATAAAAATATCAGAATTAAAGCACTTGGTCTAGTTTCTTCTTCTTGTGTCTGTCTAATTATTAGTTTTTCTTCAACCAATTGAACAAAATCTTCTATTGTTTTTTCAGAATAGTTGGCCTTGTTTTTTTCTAATAAATCTTTTAATACATTTGGAAAATGAGTTAAAATAGAGGTGTAATAATCAAACATTTTACTTCTAAAAAGCCATTTTTGTTGTCCAAATCGAAGCTCCTTTAAAGGGCGAAATAGAATAATTGAGTGAAAAACAAAAAGAAAGAAATCTGCAGTATTAAGCGAAACATGAAGGCTTTCCAATTTTTGGTCCATTTTTTTTGAAAAATTTTGCAAAAAAAGCAGAATTACTGGCATATGGATTAATGATATGTGCTCTTCTAAAACGTTTTACCAAGTATTTGATAAAATTTTTTGTTGAATTAAGTTGAGTTCCTATAACACGAAATTTATACTTGTATTGAATTTAAGTGGTAGATTATATTTTACTTTCCATTTTTTTCTGTTCACAAAGAAAAAACTTTCTTTCAAGTAAAAAATAGTAATAAGATACTATGCAAGACCCTGCTTTACTCGACAATAACTTGAAACAAAAAACGCAATCACTTGATTAACAAATGATTGCGTTTGCATTATGAGGTCTCGAGCGGATTCGAACCGCTGTAGAAGCTTTTGCAGAGCTCTGCCTAGCCACTCGGCCACAAGACCATATTTATTGTACTTTTCGGTGCCTGAACGGAGTATAAGGCCATATCTAGAATTGCAAAAGTACAAGACTCACGTCAAACTGCCAATGTTTTTCTAAAAAATTATATACTTTGTGTGAAAATAAAATTTCCAAAGAATTAAAGTATTTATAAGTATTTGATAATTAGCAGTTTAAGTCTAATTCTTAATTCTCAATTCTTAATTCTAAATTTGCATGCAACTCTATTTGTCTTTTTTTGCATCTTACTATTGAACACACTATTCTATGGCTAAACTTTTATCACTTTTTTCAAACGAATACGACCTCGCAAAGGCCGTACAGCGGCAAGACCCTAAAGCACAGACTCGACTTTACGAAAAATTTTCGTCGAAAATGCTGGTGGTCTGCACTCGCTACGTAGGTGATAAAATGGAAGCAGAAGATGTAATGATTGATGGTTTTATGCGGGTTTTTAATAAAATCGACCAGTTTACGTTCCAAGGAAGTTTTGAGGGCTGGATTCGCAAAATCATGGTAAACGAAGCCTTGATGTATGTCAGAAGCAAAAAAATGATAATAGTTGACCTCGAATATGCCGTCGAAGAACCTAACGAATCATCATTTAGCACCGACCTAGAAGCAGCTGATTTGATGAAACTCATAGAAGAATTACCCGTTGGCTATCGAACAGTTTTTAATCTTTATGCCATCGAAGGTTACAGTCACCTCGAAATCGGGGAAATGCTCAAAATTTCGGAAGGGACATCGAAGTCGCAACTGAGCCGTGCAAGAGCAATGCTGCAGGCGAAAATAATTAAATTAGAACAAAGAAAAGTTACAAGTAATTAGCGGACTAGGAAATTAGTTATTGGTTGATTAAAAATGTTTCACAAAGAATTTATCACATTCACCATTAACCATATTTCTAGTGACGAATAACTGTACAAAAATGAACATCTTGATAAAAATGAAAAAACATCCGATTGACGACCTATTTGCCAGAAAGTTGGCAGAACATCGACAAGAGCCTTCTCAAAAAGCTTTTGAGAAGTTTCAGGCACGGTTACAAGAAAAACAGCAAAAACCGAAGACGGTCTTTTTCCTTGGTAATCGTAATTTGACTTATTATGCCGCTGCGGCAGGTATCGCTATTGTTCTTTCGGCTGGATTTTTGACTCAAAATGATACTTCTGTTAGTTCAAAAGTTTCAATTGCGGATTTGCCAACTAAGAAGAAAAATATTGTTGTTACAGCTCTAGAACTAACTAATAATCAAGCAATTGCATCGGTAAAAAAATATGCTCAGCCAACGCTAAAAAATATAGATAAGCAAAACGTACCAGAGCCCAAAAAAGAAATTCAATTCGTTGCAACAATTACACTTGAAAATAATACTACAAACCAAAACCCTATAATTGAGCTTATATCGAATAAAATCGTTGATGATTCGCCCGAAGAGCAAATAACAGTTGCGAACAATACGCCAATTTTTGAAAATCCAGAAGTCGAAACTTTTAAGCCGGTCGAACAAGTTTCGCAAGGGATTTTCAAAATTGATATTGGCGAGTCGGTGGTGGTTGTGCTTGAGCCAATCGGTTTCGAAGCCGAAGTAATTCCTTCCATCGACCTAGATTCAAATATATCTTTGGCTGAAGTAAAACGTATGGGAGAAGAAAAAGAAGAAAATGAGAAATCATTTATCGCCAAATTATTTAGTGAATACAAGCATTTTAAATTCGGCGAAAAAGTAGATTTGAATAAACTCGGCGTAAAAGATGTTTTGGCTCGTGTTGATGAAAGTGCTATAAAAGAAGAAATCACTGATATACGTGATTTCGTACAACGAAAAGTAAGTAGATTACAACGAAAAGAATAAGTAAGGATTGGATAATTTCTAATAAATATTTAGACGAAAAAAAGATTACAACAATGAAAAAACTGCACTTAGTCTTTTTATTGATAATTATTACATTATCAGCAAAAGCCAATTTTAAATCAGATACTACTATTGTCGAATTTACTGACAAAGGTGTAAAAAAACGAGTAACCATATATACTTCAAGCAAACGAGATTTCGATTTGCCGAAAACACTCAATCTCGAAAACGTTTTAAAAAGCGTAGGTGTCGATTCTCTCGAACGAAAGAAAGCAATTGTTTTGGCAGGATCGAATGGTTCAAAGCAAGATACAATCTTGGTGCTTGCACGTGATGGTCGAGATATTAAAATTGTTTTGAGAGCTCCGAAAGAAATGGCCGCTCGTCAAGATACACTTCGCAAAGATATAGATAATCATTGGAGTCATGAAAATAGAATTTATAAGGAAGAAGACCGAGGCGACGATTCTGATGATGAGAACCTTGAAGCAAAGAAGAAAAAATCTGATTCGGGAAGATTTTTCTCACGAAGTGATTTTGGCCTTTACGTTGGGTTAAATAATTGGGCAAAAGGCTCGACGGTTGGCTCATTGTTGAATACTTGGGGTTCAAGGTATTTCGCACTTTCTTTTCATAAAAATATTACATTAGTCAATGGAAAACTAGTGGATTTAGCTCTTAGCTACGGCCCAGAAATAGCTTGGAACAATTTTATGTTGGAAGAAAACAATACTGTTCAAATGCAAGGAAAACAAGTATTTTTTAAAGATTTTGGACAAAATTTATCGAAAAGCAAATTGGTTGTACCGATGCTAAACCTTCCGATGATGCTTAATTTTGGGTTTGAGGAAGCTAAATTCCGAATTGGTCTCGGAGGCTATATCGGCTACCGAATTGGTGGATACAGTAAACTAAAATATGAGGGAGGAAAGAAAGAAAAAACCAAAGGAAGCTATGGTTTAGGAGATTTTAGATATGGTCTTGCCGCAGAATTTGGTAAACGAAAAGGTGCTACTTTATTTGTAAGATACGATTTAAACCAAGCATTTAAAGTTGAACAAACAAATGCAAAAGGTTTACAGGCTTGGAGTATTGGGCTTAGATTATAAAATATTTCTGTATGAAAATTTAATAATAAGTCTATCCAAATTTGATTCGGATAGACTTTGTTTCTTAATCAAGTATTGATTTTTTAAGTACTATGTATTTCGTTAAAGTATAAATACAAATGCTACACTATTAGCACTGGGAAAAAGAGCTTTTTAACTACCGTTTGATAATTTTTTAGACAAAAAAACCAAAAACATATAATACTGACCTTGATAGTTTTACTGATATCTTAAAAAGCGGGGTCTTTAAAACGCAAAAAGTTGATAATCAACACTCCAGAGAATATAAAAAGAGAGTAAAAAAAATATTTGAAAAAAAAAATTAAAAAAAAGTGCTTAACTATTTGACAAAATAAAAAAAGGATATAATTTTGCACTCCAATTCAGCGATAAAGTTGTAAACTAGTATACTGAAAAGGGTAAAGAAATAATGAGGGGGTGTACCAGAGTGGCCAAATGGGGCAGACTGTAAATCTGCTAGTGTAATGCTTACGGTGGTTCGAATCCATCCGCCCCCACTCTTTAATTTATTGTATTGCAAGCGAAAGTAGCTCATTTGGTAGAGCGGTAGCCTTCCAAGCTTCAGGTGGCGGGTTCGAGCCCCGTCTTTCGCTCAAAAAGTGTTTCGCATTTTATAATAGGCATAAATATTTTGGTTTTTGCCAGTTTGAAAATAGCCTAACACTCTTAGTAAGTAAACAGTTTGCAGTTGTTAATCTTTAGATTGATTACTGTTTTACTTGTGACCGCTCACTGAAAAGCCTTCATAGCTCAGTGGTAGAGCACTTCCTTGGTAAGGAAGAGGTCGGCAGTCCGATTCTGCTTGAAGGCTCCTATTTTTAAGTAATTCCTTAATAAGGAATAGATTGGTAGCCGCAGTGGAGCCACAGCATAAACCATCGAAATTTACTTTAAAACTATTTTATTTAATACATGTTTATACGTAAAGTTCCTTACGAAATACAAATCAGTTTTGAGTTAAAGTAAAAAATCAGCGTTAGTTTAAATTAAGTATATAAGAACAATAATAATAGACTTTATCAATCATGGCAAAAGAGAATTTTGACCGTAGTAAGCCTCACGTAAATATCGGTACCATCGGTCACGTTGACCACGGTAAAACTACTTTGACGGCTGCCATCACGAAAGTACTTTCAGAAAAAGGTTTGGCAGAGAAAAGAGATTTCTCTTCAATCGACAATGCTCCTGAAGAAAAAGAGCGTGGTATTACTATCAATACAGCTCACGTAGAATATTCAACTGCCAACCGTCACTATGCACACGTTGACTGTCCTGGCCACGCTGACTATGTAAAGAACATGGTAACTGGTGCTGCTCAAATGGACGGAGCTATCCTTGTGGTTGCTTCAACTGACGGACCGATGCCACAAACTCGTGAGCACATCCTTTTGGCTCGCCAAGTTGGTGTTCCTCAATTAGTTGTATTCATGAATAAAGTGGATATGGTTGATGACCCTGAGTTATTAGAATTAGTAGAAATGGAAATTCGTGAATTATTGTCCTTCTACAAGTATGATGGCGATAATATCCCTGTAATTCAAGGTTCAGCACTTGGTGGCCTGAACGGAGAACCAACATGGGTTGCGAAAATAGATGAGTTGATGGAAGCTGTGGATTCATTTATTCCACTTCCTCCACGTGCAACTGACAAACCTTTCTTGATGCCAGTTGAAGACGTATTTTCAATCACTGGTCGTGGAACAGTTGCTACTGGTCGTATCGAAACAGGTGTAATTAACTCTTCTGAAGCAGTTGAAATCCTAGGTATGGGTGCTGAAAACTTAAAATCAGTAGTTACTGGTGTTGAGATGTTCCGCAAAATCCTTGACCGAGGAGAAGCTGGTGACAACGTAGGTTTATTATTACGTGGTATTGAGAAAGAATCAATTAAGCGTGGTATGGTTATTTGTAAGCCAGGTTCAGTAAAACCACACGCTCACTTCAAAGCTGAGGTTTATGTATTGAGCAAAGAAGAAGGTGGACGTCATACACCATTCTTTAACAAATACCGTCCTCAATTTTATTTCCGTACAACTGACGTAACAGGAGAAATCTCGTTGCCAGCAGGAGTAGAGATGGTTATGCCAGGTGATAACATCACGATTGAAGTTAAATTAATCAGTGCAATTGCCATGGATAAAGGTCTCCGTTTTGCGATTCGTGAAGGTGGTCGTACTGTAGGTGCTGGTCAAGTAACAGAAATCATTGCTTAATCTATTTTAAGCTAAAAAATATAAGGAGCGTTCTCGAAAGAGAATGCTCTTTTTGTTTTTTACAATTACTAAATACAAATGGCATGAGATTTAAAAAGTTGTGACTATCTTGCACATAATCAATAATATTCTAATTCAATGAGTAAGAAAAAGAGTAAAATTTCGACCAATATTCCCAACCCATCAGTGCCTTTTGCTACAACAAACCTCACAAGTGAGGATAGTAACTTCAACAATCCTACTAATCAGGTTTTACTAAATTTCTTTCAGAAATACGGTATTTATATCCTACCTATCTTGATATTGCTAATTGCTTCATTTTTATATAATGATTTTCTGTTTGGTAAAAATGTATTTCTTTTCAAAGATATAGGTAGTGATTCCTATAATTTCGACTATCCGAAATTATATAATTTGGCTAATCATTGGGAAAAATATGGCTCCCCAAGTTGGAGTTTCGAGCAAGGGTTGGGGCAAAATATACACCCTTATTGGCTCGACCCTTTTACATTTTTATTGGTTTTAGGTGGTAAACAAAGTATCGCTAATAACCTTATTTATGTACTCTTGCTCGAATTACTACTAGCGGGAATGTTATTTTATTTATTTCTTCGTACCAGAAAAGTAGAAGGCTTCTTGTCAGTTTTAGGTGCGATACTCTATTCTTTCAGCGGATATATGGTTTTGGGAACAACTTGGCAAATGTCAGTTTTTGGAACTGAGGTTGTTTATGCTGCTTTTCTATTATTTGCTTTAGAAAAGTTTATCAGCGGGAAAAACTGGTATTTTATCCCGATTCCAATAGCCATGATTACGGTGCATTTACCTTTTTATTTATACATATATACTTTATTAATTATCATATATTATACCCTACGCTTTGCCGAAAATCAACGGTGGAATTTTGGTAAATGGTTTATTGGCTTGTTTACAATAGGTATAATTTCTTTTTTAGGTGTTGGTATAGGGGCATTTATGTTTGGAAGTAATTTGTTCCAAATGATTGAAAGTCCGAGAGGTAGTGGTGAGTTTGCATATACAAATAAACTCATTACACAGCCAGTTTTAGCTCTTGCAGACTCGGTGCAAAGAAGTACCAACTTTATGCGATTGTTTTCGACAAACATGATTGGTAATGCTGAAACCTTCAGAGGCTGGAATAATTATATGGAAGCACCGATGTTTTATTGTGGGCTTTTGAGCTTAGTTGCTACTCCTCAAGTATTTTACTTTGGTAATCGTAAGACCAGAATCATATATGGAGTTTTATTGGGTTTGTGTTTCTGGGTAATGCTTTTTCCTTATTTCCGATATACGTTTTGGCTCTTCACCGGTGACTACTACCGTACTTTAGGATTATTTACTTTGTTTGCTCTTTTGTACTTAAATCTGAAAGCTATTCAACAAATTTTAGAACAGAAGAAAATAGGTCTTATTGCTCTTTTGGCTACAGTAGTTATATTATTTATCATCCTCTTTGGTTTCGCTCCAGACGAGAACTTGAATAAATCTTTACAGAAATCAGCTGCTTTATTAATTATTCTTTACTCAGGTATTTTATTTCTGATTTCAAAAAGAGGATTGCAAAATGTTGGTTTAGGTTTATTGTTGATGATTTGTATGGGAGAAATGGCTTTTTTCTCAAATAATACAACTATTAACAAAAGAAATAGGGCAACTAAGCAAGAAATGAATGAAGCTGGTAGTGGTTATAATGATAATACGGTCGATGCTGTAGCTTATTTGAAAAGGATTGACCCATCGAAATTTTATCGCATCGAGAAAGAATACGCATCGGGAACAGCTATCCATGCAAGTTTGAATGATGCAAAAGTACAAGGGTATTATAGTAGCCGTACATATCAATCATTCAATCAACTTAATTATGTACGCTTTTTGAAAAGTGTAAAATTGCTAAATCCAAATGATGAAACTTCTTCAAGATGGATTACTGGGTTATTTAGTTCGCCTTTACTGCAGCGTTTGTGTGGTGTAAAATATTATTTGGCTAATGCTCCGAATACTTTTACTGACTATACAAGAATAAATATGGATTCGGTGGCATTATTTGGGAGTGTGAAAGTGCTTAAACTAAAAGATACTCTTCCGCTCGGTGTTACTTTTGATGCCTATATTTCGGAGGATAAATTTGAGAAACTCGATTCAACAAGCCGACAAGCAATTTTGCTACAAGCAATATCGGTTAATAAAAATTTACAAACTAAACTAAAGGGTTTTAAAGAAATAACTTCTGCAAATATTCCAGAACAAGGTATAACGATAGAGGCTCTACAAAGCTGGGTAAGTCAGTTAAAGCGAGATACCCTACAAATTACAGAATTTCGACCTAGCTTTATTAGAGGAAATATTAGTCTAAACAATTCAAAAGTATTGTTTTTGGCAATCCCGCATGATAAAGGTTGGGCGGCAAATGTTGATGGAAAAGAAGCAACTATCGAAATAGTGGATGCTGGCTTAATGGGAATTTTATTAGAAAAAGGCAATCATAAAGTAGAATTGTCATTTGAGCCACCATATGTAAAAGAAGGAACTTATGTTTCGATTTTATCTCTTTTACTTTGGGGTGCTGGAATAGCATTCTTCAGTCGCCGAAAGAAGAAAGTTATCGAAACCGATGAAGAAAGAGAGATAAATTTAAGTTAAATTAATAAAACCAAAAAAGATGTCCGAAAAACGTAACGCTGCTACAATATTTATATTTATTACAATACTTTTAGATGCAATCGGTTTTGGGGTAATTATTCCCGTTATGCCATCGTTGATTTCAGAATTGGCTCATACTGATGTGAGCGGTGCGGCTCGTTATGGTGGATTTTTATTTGCTGCTTATTCTGTAATGCAGTTTATCTGTTCGCCGATTGTGGGTGGTTTGAGCGACCAATTTGGCCGACGACCTATACTTTTAGCCTCACTTTTTGGTTTTGGACTTGATTATCTACTATTGATTTTTGCTCCAACGATTGGTTGGCTTTTTGTCGGGCGTCTGATTGCGGGTGTCATGGGTGCAAGTTTTACAACCGCCGCTGCCTACATGGCAGATATTAGCACCCCCGAAAAAAGAGCACAAAACTTCGGTTTGATTGGAGCTGCCTTTGGTATAGGTTTTATCGTAGGGCCAATTATCGGTGGTTTGGCAAGTGATTTTGGTACAAGAGTGCCGTTTATGGTATCAGGTCTACTGACTTTAATTAACTGTATTTATGGATTTTTTATTTTGCCAGAATCATTGAAACTTGAAAATAGGCGTAAATTTGATTGGAGAAGAGCAAATCCAGTAGGAGCTTTGATGAATCTACGCCGTTTTCCGATGTTAATCGGTTTGGTAGCAGCTTTGTTTTTGGTTTACATCGCCAACTTTTCTACACAAGGTACATGGTCTTATTTTGTAAAAGAAAGATTCAATTGGACTAATAAAGAAATTGGATGGTCATTGACATTTATTGGAGTGATGATTGCCTTGGTTCAAGGTGGTCTAACTCGCATCGCAATTCCGAAACTGGGTACAAAAAATGCTATTTATATAGGTTTTATGTTTACAATCATTTGTTCGATTGCCTATTCATTTGCCAATCAAAGCTGGATGATGTATGCCATCATGGTCCCGTTTTCGTTGGGTGGTTTGGCTGGTCCAGCCATGCAAGGCATTATTTCAACGCAAGTGCCAGCCAATGAGCAAGGTGAATTGCAAGGTTCGCTTACAAGTTTAAATAGTATAGCGGCCATCATTGGCCCCATATTGATGACTACACTTTTTTATAAATTTACAGAAAAAGGAGCTGATATTTATTTTCCGGGAGCTCCGTTTATGGCAGCCGCAATACTTAGTTTAATAAGTTTATTGCTGATAGTCAAGACTTTAAAGAAGAATGCTCAGTAAAACAAAAGCCGTAAAATTTCTGATTTACGGCTTTTGTTTTATACACTTAAATATTTCATGAGCATATTATAACGTTCTTGTTCAATGCTTTCTACGGGTTCATGGGCATAACTGGCTTCAACTGTATAACCGAAGCGTTCGAGTGTTGCTACAATTGATGTGATACTTTCCCTGTTGATTTTCAGGGTCAAATTTGCTGATTCATTATTAAAATAAGTATTTCCTGTAAAATAACAGCTCAAAATCTTGGCATTATCTGATTCTACCAAACGGCTAATTTCTGACAATGAATAATCTCTGTTTTTAATAGAAATAACCAAAACTGCTCCAGGTTCTTGGTTACCAAGTAGTTCTCCAAACTTATTGTAAATTTCTGATGCTGTGATGATTCCGACAAAGGTTTTTTCTTCATCAATCACAGCAATAACCTGAAGCGGAACGCCGCCCGAATTGTATTTAGAAATTAAACCTAAAGACTCATAAATATGCTGATAATCAAACAAAGATATTTCTGAAAACTGCAACATTACATCCGTAAGTTCCATATCTTCATTATAACCCATTAGAATTTCTTCACTGACAATACCTGCGTATTTTCCTGCATCAACAACAACTAATTGCCCAATGCGGTTTTCTTCCATCCAATTTAAAGCATTCCCGACGGTGTCGGTGAGCTTTAAAACAGGCAAATCGTGGTTGATAATTTCAGAAATTGTCATTAATGATTGTCAAAAGGTATAATGGTTAAACTCTACGCAGCCACTTCTGTTTGAATTTTATCAAGAAAGTTTTCGAGATAGACATTAAATTCTGCCGGTCGCTCCATCATTGGTGCGTGGCAGCATTTATCAATAAAATATAACTCCGAGTTTTTTATGAGTCGATTAAACTCAAAACCTACGTGTGGAGGTGTAATAGTGTCATTTAAACCCCAAATCAAGCAGGTTTGTACATCAATACTCTGAATCTCATTGGCGATATTATGGCGTTGAGCTGATTTTGCAATCTGCACAATATTCATACATTTTGGAATGCTCGATGTAATCTCAAAACATTCATCAATCAACTCTTTTGTCGCCGTATTTGGGTCGTAGAAAGTATAGGCCACTCTTTCTTTGATATATTCGTAGTTGCCACGCTTCGGAAACGAACCACCCATAGTGTTTTCAAACAAGCCCGAACTACCTGTCAAAACTAAAGCTTTGATACTTTCTTGATGGGCAAGTGTATAAAGCAAACCAACGTGACCACCCAACGAATTTCCTAAAATAATGAGGTCGTCGAGTTGTTTAAAATCTACAAAACGCTCAATAAACGCCTGTAAACCCTCTAAACTTGCCTCACGCATAGGCATATCATAGATTGGCATTACGGGGATGACTATTCTACAACGGTGTTTAAAACCTTCGATTACATCATCAAAATTACTCAATGCTCCGAAAAGTCCGTGTAGAATCAATAGTGTATCTCCCTGGCCTTCGTCAATGTATTTGAACTCGCCTTCTTGTTTTACTTCGTAATTCATTCGATAAATAAAAAAAACTGATTACTGTTTATTTATGTTGTAATAAAGACTTTATGTCACAAAGCTCTGATATTAGGACGAATTATCAAAAATTCATTAATCGTACCGCAAAGCTTGGTATATTTGTGCTTATTAATGGCAAAATAGGGCTTTTAAATCGAATTTTCAAAACTTTTAATTTAAAAACGTCAAACCTTCAATAAAAATTTATGAATGATTTTTCAACAGTAATTATTGGTGGTGGAATTTCGGGTCTTACGTGTGCAAAGTACCTCAACGAAAAAGAATATAGTTTTATGCTTTTGGAAGGCTCTGATGCTTTTGGCGGACGAGTACGAACGGATAAAGTAGATGGTTTTCTGCTCGATCGAGGTTTTCAGATTTTATTGACAAACTATCCAGAAGCAAAAAAAATATTGAATTATAATAACCTCCACCTAAAGTATTTTGGTTCGGGTGCAATGATAAAAGCTGAAAAGGGTTTTATGAAAATGGAAAATCCTTTCCTAAATAAATTGGCGTATTTGACAATGGCGTTTTCGTTGGTCGGAACGTTAAGCGATAAATTAAAAATCAGAAAGTTTGCCAACGAATTAGCCCAAATTCCCGAAGATGAGTTTTTCAAGATGGAAGCAACTGATACGCTTACTTTTCTGAGAAATTACGGTTGGAGCGAAAAAATGATTAATAATTTCTTTAAACCATTTTATGGAGGTGTTTTTCTTGAAAACGAATTGCTTACATCAAGTAATTTCTTTCAGTTTACATTTAAGCAATTTTTAAAAGGCGATGCGGCTATTCCAGCCGATGGTATTCAAGCAATTCCCGAACAAATTGCTGAAAGGCTACCAAGAAATTGTATCCGTAAAAATGCTCATGTGAAAGGTATTGAAGGGAATCAAATCTTTTTGGATGGGGGAGAGGTAATAACTGCTGGCAGAATTGTGATAGCAACGGACCCAAAAACAAGCGATAAATTGTTAGGCGAAACCAACGAACGCACATATAACATATCTACTTGTACGTATTTCTCGGCCGAAACTTCGCCATTGAAAGGTCAAAAGTTTATTGCTCTTAACCCAAATCGTCGAGGAGCTGTCCACAATATTTGTGTACCGAGTGATATTTCTTCTAATTATGGAAATGAAGGAAAATCTTTGATTTCGGTAAGTACACAAGGTATAGAGAAATTAGATGAAGGAAACCTAACGAATAAAATCAAACAGGAATTATTCGATTGGTTTGGGCCATGTGTCAATGGTTGGAAGCATCTAAAAACTTATCATATTCCTGAATCTTTGGTGCAATACCGTGCAGATAGTAAACGTCAAAGTTCTAAACTCGGTGATAATCTTTATCGCTGTGGTGATTATCTGGCATATCCATCACTCAATGCTGCCATGCAAACTGGCCGAGAAGTTGCTCAGATGATTATGGATTAGCCTTTATTTTTAGTAAAACCCAAAAATAAAGGTATTATCAAATGGAACAACTACTGTAAGTGCCATACAGCTACTCTTTAGTGATAATATTGTGAAGGTAAACCCAGTACCTTGAGGTGTGCTAATTTAGCCGCACGGTTTATTGTAAAAGATTTACTTAAATTCTTCGAAACGAAGGATGATTTACTCACCCTTGAGGTATGCTAATTTAGCCGCACGGTTAATTGTAAAAGATTTAACTAAATTCTTCGAAACGAAGGATGATTTACTCACCCTTTCGTTAGGAAGCCGTTCTGATTTTTTCTCAAGACAAATTTAGTTTGTTAGACCCATATTTTTCTTCAAATTTGTCTGGAATCTCATAGTTTATACCAGAATGCCTTCTTTTTCGATTATACGGGGTCGCCCGTGCGATATACTTCGATATATTCAAATATTTCAGTATATGCATCAGCAAAATTAAGAAATGTTCCTTTTTGCATCAATTCTGCCTTAAGCCTACTGAACAAACCGAGCGTCGGTCGCTTTCGCCCATTGCATTATCATAGTGGTTATCCTTTCTGGTCATACTTTGACAGAATTCATGTTTTTTAAGCAAATTTCTAAAATGCTCTGAGGCGTATTGTCCACCACCATCTGAATGAATAATCAAACCTTTTGGTAAGTTTCTTCTATCAATAGCTTTATTTAAAGCGTTGATTATTAGTACACTACGCATATTTTCTGCTAAGTCCCAACCTACTATCTTTCTACTAAACATATCTTGCCAAATGGCTAAATAGAGCCAGGAACCATCTACTAATGCAATGTATCGGGGCCGCCCGTGCGGTAATGTCTCCTACAAAGACCTCATTAGGTTGATTTGGAACTGGTCTACTTAATAATAAGTTAGGACTTCGCCCTAAGTTGTGATTAGAATTGGTCGTTTTTGGAACAAAACTCTTAGACGGTCGGCCGCTGCCGCTGAATCGCCACTAAACTTTGTTTTTTCATCAAAGTTTGGGTCTGGTGGCGACCGATTTTGATACCTTGAGATTGTAATTCTTTGCTAATTCGTACTGCTCCATAACGGTTAAGATGTTCTTCAAATACTTCCTTTACTTTCTTAGACAGTGCTGCTTTTGTTTGGCTCAGTATATGGCTTTCTGCTCGTTTCCATGCATAAAACGAGCTAAAACTAATTTCTAAAATGGTGCATAATAACCGAACTTGATATGACAAGGACAATTCTAAGACAATTTCGTAAGTTTTTGTTACGTTCCCCGACCGAAAATAACTAAGGCCGCTTCGGCGGTCCGATTTTTTTAAAATATCACGTTCTATTTCAGCTTGTTTGAGCTGTTTACGAAGGTGTTCAATCTCTGTATTTATCTCCAATTCCACTGGCTTTTCTTGACCATTTTCTTCCGAACGCCATTTGTATAGCAGATTTTCGCCTATGCCCATTGTTCGTGAAACTTCGGCAACACTTCGGCCTGACTTAACCATTTTTAAAAGTTCCATTTTGAAACTTTCATCGTATTTACGACGCTTTTTGTTGATACCTGTCTTTTCCATTTGAACACAAAATTAAGAGAGTTTTGTGTGCGGAAAAATTAGACAATCTCAATAATATATTCCGATTTTAATTATTAATAAAATGGATAGAACAAACGAAACCATTCAAAACACAAGTATAAAGACAAAAAAAGGTGATTTTGTTTCGTTAAATCAGCTAATCAAAATCACAAATTAACAAGATTATAAATCCTATTTTCAAAGCAAAGAAGGTGCATATATTCCTTTTAATTTTTCAGAAAAAGACATTAAAAAGAAGCAAGAAAGTATTAAAAGTATAATTTCAAAAAGCCATGGATTGAGCGTTAGTTTTTCAGGAAGTTTTTTTAAAAATCAGTCAATAATGCAAGAATTATTGTTGATTTTGGCAGTGGCTATTGTGTTGTTATATTTTATTTTAGCTGCCCAATTTGAGTCGCTTACACAGCCATTTATTGTCATGCTGACTATTACTTTTGGCATTACAGGGGCGGGGTTTACTCTTTGGCT
>Ga0304730_1001293_pt1 | contig 19128 bp, 24 predicted proteins | sample M_130628_MF_Meta_FD_190474 | JGI IMG/M metagenome (GOLD analysis project Ga0304730, IMG submission 190474) | Freshwater microbial communities from Lake Montjoie, Canada to study carbon cycling - M_130628_MF_MetaG (v2) (version 2) | ecosystem: Environmental > Aquatic > Freshwater > Lake | place...
AGGTTGAAAACCTACGCTACGAGTTGAAAACCTGTGCTACGAGAGGCGTCAGCGGGTGAGGGCCCGGGCGATGTCGGGGGCGAAGTAGGTGAGGATTCCGTCGGCGCCGGCCCGCTTGATCACCAGCACGCTCTCCAGCGCCGCCTTCGCCCCGTCGAGCCAGCCGTTTTCGGCGGCCGCCTTGATCATCGCGTACTCGCCGCTCACCTGGTAGGCAAAGATAGGCACGCCAAACGCTTGCTTCACACGGTGGATCACGTCGAGCGACGTGCCGGCTGGCTTCACCATCACCATGTCGGCGCCCTCGGCGATGTCGAGAGCCACTTCGCGGAGGGCCTCGTCGGTGTTGGCGACGTCCATCTGATAGGTCTTCTTATCAGTCACGCCGAGGCCAGCCGCCGTGCCGAGCGCCGAGGCGCTGCCCACCGCGTCGCGGAAGGGTCCATAGAAGGCCGACGCATACTTCGCGGCATACGACAGGATGGCCACGTCGTCGTGGTCGTGCTCATCGAGCGCCAGCCGCAGCGACCCTACCCGGCCGTCCATCATGTCGGAGGGCGCCACCACATGGCAGCCGGCGTCGGCCAGCACCACCGCCTGCCGGCAGAGCACTTCGACCGTTTCGTCGTTGACGATCTGCCCGTTCTTCAAGAGCCCGTCGTGACCGTGGCTCGTGTAGGGATCGAGGGCCACGTCGCAGACGATGCCCAGCGCGTCGCCACACTCCTTGCGAATCGCCCTCACGGTCCGGCAGGCGAGGTTCTCAGGATCGTAGGCGTGGGCCGCGTCGTCGGTCTTCCGGGCCGGCTCCACGACGGGAAAGATCGCGATCGCCGGAATGCCCAGCCGCATCGCTTCGCCGGCGGCGCGGACGATGCCCTCGATCGGCAGCCGCTCGACGCCCGGCATGCTCGCTACCGGCAGCGCCATCTCGTGGTCGTGCACGAACAGCGGCCAGACGAGATCGGCGGCGGAGAGCGTGGTCTCGGCGACGGTGCGGCGCAGCCAGTGGTGCCGCCGCACGCGGCGGAGGCGGGTGTCGGGAAACCGGCCGGGAAAGGGCTGCATCATCATGGCCTCTTGTCGACGATCACGACCGATCCGATCGGCACCGGCGGCGGCGCGGGCTTCCCCACGAGCGTCGCGGTGGCGCAGGCCTCGTCGGTCTCCCAGACGCACACACGGCGGGCAATCACGCCCAGGCCGGCGAGCACGTGAGGCGCCACCACCTCGAGCAGGTAGCGTGCCATGTTCTCGGCCGTTGGGTTCCAGGGCAGCACAAAATACTTGGTGGGCTCCGCCACGCAGACGGCCGCAAGCGTCGTCTCGTCCTTCTCAAAGAGGATGAACGCGTGGTCCCAGTGCTCGTCGAGCCAGCCGAGCATCCGCTTCTTGATGAGCGAGAAATCCACGACCCGGCCGACGTCGTCCACCGCCGTGCCGCCGCCCTCCGCCTCCACCTCGATGTCCACGCGGTAGTTGTGGCCGTGGAGAAACGCACAGCGGCCCTCGTGGCCGTAGAGCCGATGCCCGGCGCAGAACGAGAGTTGGCGGACGAGCGACAGGTGGGTGGCAGCGTTCATGACGGGACTCATCCGCAGGCCGGCTGTTCGACGACCGGTTCCACGCGGATCGGCTGGATGTCGAACTTGGGGTTTTGGCCGAGGAACCGACAGGGGTTGTTGTGAAACACCTCGATCGCCTCCTGGAGCGAATGGCCGCGGCGGCGGAACTCGAGGACGCACTCCTGGAGCGTGAACGGGTCGCTCGGCCCCCAGTCGGCAGACGAGTTCACGAGGATCTTCTCGGTGCCGTACTTCTCCAGCATGTCGACCGCCCGCTTGGGCGAGCACTTTGTGATCGGATAGAGCGTGAAGCCGACCCAGTAGCCGGCATCGAGACACGGCCGGATCGTCTGCTCCTCGACGTGGTCGATCCAGATCCGCTCGGGGTCGACCTTCATCCCAGCGAGCACCTCGAGCACCTTCTTCGTGCCGTGGGCCTTGTCGGCCAGGTGCGGCGTGTGGATGAGCACGAGTTGGCCATGCTTCATCGCCAGCTCGACGTGGGCCTCGAGCGAATCGCATTCGTTCTTCGTCGACTTGTGAAGCCCCGTCTCACCCACACCCAGCACGGTTGGCTTGGCGAAGAACTCAGGAAAATGCTTGAGCACCTCACGGGTGAGCGTGGGGTTCTCGGCTTCCTTGGGATTCACGGCCACCCAACAGTAGTGGCGGATGCCGTACTGGGCCGCACGGGTCGGCTCGAACTCCGAGATCTGCCGGAAGTAGTCGAGGAAGGTCTCGGGGTAGAGGCGATCGAAGCCGGCCCAGAAGGCCGGTTCGGCCACCGCCACGACGCCGCTCATCGCCATCCGCTCATAGTCTTGGGCGGTGCGGGCGATGGCGTGGTAATGAGGCTGGATGATCTGCATGGCGGGGCTCCGGCGGGCGGCGTGATGTCAGATCCTGGCGAAGAGTTCGAGCAGAGCCACGGTCCGCTCCTGCACGGGCCGGTCGTCGCCCAGCGTGGCGATGGCCTGCCTGAGCATGGCGAGTTTCGCGGTGGCCGCGGGGCCGGCACCGCAGCCCTCGCGGGCGACCGCCGCGTCGTGGCGGTCGAGGAGGGCGGCGACCTCCAGGAGCTGGTGGCGGGCTTCCAGGAAATAGGCTTCGAGGACCTCATCTGGCGACAGCATGGGGACACCGGGAGGGCGGGGGGCGGCCGGGGTGGGACGGCCGGCGGATCTCCGCTACATAATAGCCTCACAGCCGGGCCGTCGCGGGTCGGCCATGGTCGTTTTCGGCCGCCGTGAGCCGGCGTTCGGGACAGCCGCATTGTCGCTCACTCCACTCAACGCACCATGATTCTCGTCACCGGCGGCGCCGGCTTCATCGGCTCCAACTTCGTGATCGACTGGCTCGCCGCCTCCGGCGAGCGGGTCGTGAACCTCGACAAGCTCACCTACGCCGGCAATGTCCGGAACCTCGACTGCCTGACGGGCAACCCGCGGCACACCTTCGTCCGTGGCGACATCGCCGACCGCAGCCTCGTCGAGGGGCTCCTGTCCGAGCACCAGGTGCGGGCAGTCATCCACTTCGCCGCCGAGAGCCACGTCGACCGGTCGATTCACGGCCCGGGCGACTTCGTCGATACGAACATCGTAGGCACATTCCACCTCCTGGAGGCGACCCGGGCGTACTGGTCGGCGCTGCCACCGGCCGAGAAGGAGGCGTTCCGGTTCCTGCACGTTTCCACCGACGAGGTCTTCGGCACGCTCTCCGCGTCAGATCCGCCCTTCGCGGAGACGAACCAGTACCGCCCCAACAGTCCCTACGCGGCGAGCAAGGCGGCGAGCGACCACCTCGTTCGCGGCCACCATCACACCTACGGGCTGCCGGTCCTGACCACCAACTGCTCCAACAACTACGGGCCTTGGCAGTTTCCCGAGAAGCTCATCCCGCTGATCATCGCCAACGCCCTCGCCGGAAAACCGCTGCCGATCTACGGCGACGGCATGCAGGTCCGTGACTGGCTCTACGTTGGCGACCATTGCGCCGCGATCTGCCGCGTGCTCGAGGCCGGCAGGCTCGGTGAGGTCTATTGCATCGGCGGGTCGAGCGAGAAGCCGAATATCGAGGTGGTGAAGACGCTGTGCGCGATCCTCGACAAGGAGCGGCCGCGGCCCGATGGCTCGTCGTACACCTCGCTGATCACCTACGTGAAGGACCGGCCCGGCCACGACCGCCGCTACGCGATCGACGCCCGGAAAATCTCGGCCGAACTCGGCTGGAAGCCGGCGGAAACCTTCGAGACCGGTATGCGGAAGACCGTCTGCTGGTATCTCGACCACCAGGACTGGGTGGCCGACGTGACCAGCGGAAACTATCGCGACTGGATCGCGAAGCACTACGGCTGACCCGGAACCGACGTTCATGAAAATCGTGCTCGTCGGCAAAGCGGGGCAGGTTGGCCACGAACTCCTCCGGCCCCTCGCCGCAATCGGCGACGTGGCGGCGTTCGACCGCGGCGGTGCCGACCTCGAGCGGCCCGACGAACTTTTGGCCCTCCTCCGCCGCGAACGGCCCGACGTGATCGTCAACGCCGCGGCCTACACCGCGGTCGACAAGGCTGAGAGCGAACCCGACCGGGCCAGAATCGTCAATGAGGTCGCCGTCGGGGCGCTGGCCCACGCGGCCGCCGATCTCGGCGCCACGCTCGTGCACTACTCGACCGACTACGTGTTCGACGGTACGAAGCCGGGCCGCTACGTGGAGACCGACGAGCCACACCCGCTCTCCGTCTATGGGGCCACGAAACTCGGGGGCGAGCGGGCCGTCACCGCGACGGGCTGCCGCCACTGGGTCTTCCGCACCACGTGGGTCTACGCCGCCCATGGCCACAACTTCATCCGTACCATGCTCAGGCTTGGCCGAGAGCGGGACTCGCTCCGTGTGGTCGACGATCAGTTCGGTGTGCCGACGTCGGCGCGGCTGATCGCCGAGGTGACGGCGGCCTGCATCGGCCGGCTCGCGACCGGCTCGCCTCCCACCTCGGGTGTCTACCATCTTGCTCCGCACGGCGAGACGACCTGGTGCCGGTTCGCCCGGGCGATCCTCGCGGCGGCCCGCGAACAGGGCGTGCCGCTCCGCTGCCCCCCCGAAAAAGTGGTCGGAATCGGCACGGCAGACTATCCACTCCCCGCCCGGCGGCCGTCCAACTCGCGACTCGACACGACAAAGCTCGAAACTGCCCTCAACATCCGGCTGCCGGAGTGGCAGGATGATGTGCCGGCCGTCGTCGCCGCCATCGTCGCCGAATCCTCCTCCTGATGACCGGATCGCTCCGCATGCAGACACGCAAAGGCATCATCCTCGCCGGCGGCGCCGGCTCCCGGCTCCACCCGGTCACGCTCGCCGTCTCCAAGCAGCTGATGCCGGTCTACGACAAGCCAATGATCTACTACCCGCTGAGCGTGCTCTTGCTCGCGGGCATCCGTGAGATCCTCGTGATCTCCACGCCACAGGACACGCCCCGGTTCCAGGAGCTGCTCGGCGACGGCGCCAGGTGGGGTATCGACATCCGCTACGCGGTGCAGCCGAGCCCCGACGGCCTCGCCCAGGCCTTCATCATCGGCGCCGAGTTTCTTGGAGGCGGCCCCTCGGTGCTCGTGCTCGGAGACAACATCTTCTACGGCCACGGCCTCAGCGAGCGGCTCAAGATGGCGAACCGGCAGACGACGGGAGCCACGGTCTTCGCCTATCCCGTGGCCGACCCGGAGCGATACGGCGTGGTCGAGTTCGACCCGAGTGGCCGCGCCCGATCGATCGAGGAGAAGCCGAAAGAACCGAAGAGCCGCCATGCCGTCACTGGGCTGTACTTCTACGACCCACAAGTGGTCGAGATCGCGCGGACCATGAAGCCGAGCCCCCGCGGTGAGCTCGAGATCACCGACGTCAACCGCGTCTACCTCGAGCGGAACCAGCTCGATGTGCAGGTGATGGGCCGCGGCGACGCCTGGCTCGACACTGGCACGCACGACAGCCTCCTGGAGGCGGGGCAGTTCATCCAATCGCTGGAGAAGCGGCAGGGGCTCAAGATCTGCTGCCCCGAGGAAATCGCCTGGCGGAACGGCTGGATCGACGACGCCCAACTCGAGCGGCTCGCCGCACCACTCGCGAAGAGCGGCTACGGCCGCTATCTCCTCGAACTCAAGGACGAGGAGGGCCGATGAACGTCACTACGACCGCGATCCCGGGCGTGCTCGTCGTCGAGCCGCGGATCTTCGAAGACTCCCGGGGCCACTTCTTCGAGAGCTTCAACCATGCCGCCTTCGAGAAGGCCATCGGCGGCCCCGTGTCGTTCGTGCAGGACAACCAGAGCCTGAGCCGGGCACGCGTGCTCCGCGGCCTCCACTACCAGGTCGATCGCCCCCAGGGAAAACTCGTGCGCGCCGTCCGCGGCTCGATCTGGGACGTCGCCGTCGACATCCGCCCGGAGTCGCCGGCCTTCGGAACGTGGGTAGCCTGCGAGATCTCCGCCGAGAACCGCCGACAACTCTGGGTGCCGGCCGGCCTCGCCCATGGATTTCTGGTGCTCTCGGAATCGGCCGAGGTGCTCTACAAGACGACCGACTACTACTCGCCCCCCGGCGAGCGGTGCATCGTCTGGAACGATCCCGAGCTGGCGATCGAGTGGCCGCTCGCGGCCGAGCCGGTGGTGTCGGCGAAGGACCAGCAGGGGGTGTCGTTCGCCGAGGCCGTGCCCCGAATCCAGGCGTGACACAAATCCAGGCGTGACGCACAGGCGGCGGGGCCGGCGAGTTCAGAGCTGCGTCGGGTTCGGCGCGTCGCCGTAGACGGCCTTCGGGTCGAAGGCCTTTTCGTGTTCGAGGAACTCAAGGCTCGTTCCCTGCGCGCGCTCCGCGCCGACCGGCACCTTACGGTAAAAGCACGAGCGGTAGCCGACGTGGCAGCTGGCCCCTCCTGCGATCGCGACGCGGAGCCAAACGCAGTCTTGGTCGTCGTCGATCCGCATCTCGACCACCTTCTGGACGAGGCCGCTGGTGGCCCCCTTGTGCCAGAGTTGCTGTCGGCTCCGGCTCCAGTAGTGGGCCTCACCAGTCTCGATGGTCTTCGTGAGCGCCTCTCGGTTCATCACGGCCACCATCAGCACCTCGCCCGACGCATAGTCGGTGGTGACGCAGGGGATCAGGCCGGCGGCATCGAACTTGGGGGCCAGATCGTCCCCCTCCTCGACCTGCTCCACGGTCACCCGCTTTCCGAACAGGTTCTCGCTCTCCGACGCGCTTGACACGACACGGCTCCTCGCGAAAGGTTCGACTCGGCTGCTACTATACACCCTGCTTTCCGGCAGTTTTCGCCAGCGGGCGGAGGCAGTCGGACGCGGTCCATTCGCCCTGGAGCCTCGCCATGACGCCAGTCCTTCGCCCCCTCGCCCTCGTCGCCGCGACCACCCTGCTGGCGGCCTCGTCGGCATTCGCCACCGACTGGCCGACGTTCCGCGGCCCCGGCCGCACGGCGGTGGCGCCCGACACCGACCTGCTCGAATCGTGGTCTGCCGAAGGTCCGCCGCTCGTCTGGGAGACGAAGGGCGCCGGCCGCGGCTACGCCAGCCTCGCGATCGTCGGCGATCACATCTACACGCTCGGCGACGGGCTCTCGACCGCCGCCGACAAGGACGAGTATCTCTCGTGCTTCGACCGAGCCACCGGCCGCCAGCTCTGGAAGACGAAGACGGGCGAGCCCTGGAACGACGGCCAGGAATCCTGGCAGAGTTCCCGCAGCACGCCCACCGTCGATGGCGACATGGTCTACGTGATCACGCCGTCCGGAACGCTCGTGGCCTGCAAGGCGGCCGACGGCGCCGAGGTGTTTCGCGTCGACCTCAAGGATCGGTTCGGCGGCAAGAAGGGTGACGGTTGGGGCTACAGCGAGTCGGTCCTGGTGGATGGCGACCGGCTCATCTGCACGCCCGGTGGCGAACAGGCAGCGGTGGTGGCGCTCGACAAGAAGACCGGTGCCGATATCTGGTCATGCCCGATGAATGACCTCCGCGGTGCCGGTCACTCATCGATCGTGGTCTCGGAGGTGAAGGGACGAAGGATCTATGTGCAGACGACCGCGAGCGGCCCGATCGGTGTCGATGCCGCCACGGGCACGCTCCTCTGGCGCTACCCGATCGATCAGACGACGGCCGTGATCCCCACGCCCATCGTCCGGGGCGACCTCGTCTTCTTCTCGGCCGGCTACCGGCGGGGCGGGGCCCTGCTCCGCCAGGTGCCGCAGGCCGACGACGGCGTGACGATCAAGGAGATCTACGGCCTCAACACCGACCTCGCCAACAAGCACGGCGGCATCGTGCTCGTCGGCGACCACCTCTACGGCGATTCCGACGACAAGGGTATCCCGTTTTGCGCTGAACTGATGACCGGCAAGATCGCCTGGAAGCAGCGGGGCAGCGGCAAGAACTCCGCCACCGTGATGGCGGCCGACGGCCACGTCTACATCCGCTACGCCGACGGCACGGTGTCGCTCGTGAAGGCCGATCCGGCCGAGTATCGGGAGGTGAGCAGCTTTGCGGTGCCCGGGAGCGGCGAGCGGCCGAGCTGGGCCCACATGGTGATCCTCGACGGCCTGCTCTACCTCCGCGAGGGCGACGCGATCCTCTGCTACGACGTGCGGGCGAAGTAGCGGTGTCCTAAAAAAGCCACCGGCCGCCCGCGACTCGCGCGGACGACCGGCGGCCAAAGAGAACATCGCTCGGTCGTGTCAGTCGGCGCAGTCAGCGACGCTGCGGTAGATGAGCCCGCCCACGATGCCGCCGACGATCGGTGCCACCCAGAACAGCCAGAGCTGCTGAACAGCCCAGCCGCCGACGAACACGGCGGTGGCGGTGCTGCGGGCCGGGTTCACGCTCGTGTTGGTGACCGGGATGCTCACCAGGTGGATGAGCGTCAGGCAGAGGCCGATCGCGATCGGGGCGATCATGCTGCCGGCCCGCTTGTCGGTCGCTCCGTGGATCACGAACAGGAACACCGCCGTCAGTACCGCCTCGATGATGAAGGCGCTCTGCCAGCCGTAGCCGGTCACGCCGGGCACGGCCGACGGTGAGTGGTCGCCGTAGCCGTTGCTGGCAAAGCCGCTGGCGACGGCGTCAAATCCGGGCAGGCCGCTGGCCACGAGGTAGAGGATACCGGCGCCGGCGATGCCGCCGACGACCTGGGCGATCCAGTACGGGATCATGTCTTTCGCCGGAAACCGGCCGCTGGCCACGAGGCCCGCGGTGACCGCCGGGTTGAGGTGGCAGCCCGAGATGTGGCCGATCGCCGTCGCCATGGAGAGCACCGTGAGTCCGAAAGCGAGCGAGACGCCAGCGAAGCCGATGCCAAGGTCAGGATACGCCGCGGCCAGCACCGCGCTGCCGCAGCCACCGAGCACGAGCCAGAAGGTGCCGATCGCCTCGGCGAGAAGTTTGCCAGTCATTGCTACAAGGATCTCCAGAAGGATGCGCGGGAGAGCCCCGCCCGCCTCTGGCGGCCGACTTCCCGATTGGGCAACACGCTAGGCGGGAGCGGCCGTGACGGTCAACGGCAATCGCGGCCGAAGACGAGCCGCGCCGCCCGTCAGCGCAGCAGGGCCAGCAACCGCGGCCCAAAGATCGCGAGCCCCACCAGGATCGCCGAACCGACCGCGACGAGGACGGCTGCGCTCGCGGTATCGAGGGCATCCTTGATCCGCGAATCGGGGCCCGAGTCGAGTGCCCGGGCCAACGACTCGACCGACGTGTTGAACACTTCGGCCGCGATCACACCGCCGATCGCCAGGGCCACGAGGCTCCACTCCACGGGGCTGATCCCGAGCCAGGCAGCCAAGGCGACCGCCGCAGCAGCGACCGGCAGGTGAGCCGCGAAGCTCCACTCGGTGGACACGGCGTGAAACAGCCCGCGGAACGCGTCGCCGAACTTCTGCAGCCACGATCGCTTCGGCGGCGTCCAGCCGGGCGTCGCCACCGTCAGCCTACCTTCACGTAGGGATCGCCCTTCTTCCAGTTGCACGGGCAGAGTTCGTCGCTCTGCAGCGCGTCGAGCACGCGAATCACCTCAGCGACGTTACGGCCGACGCGACCCTGGTTGACGTCGACCCACTGGATCACGCCGTGCGGATCGACGATGAACGTCGCACGGAGGCAGTAGCCCTCTGTCTTCTCGAGGATCCCGAGCTCCGGAGCGAGCTTCTGCGCGGCGATCAACGGATAGCCGAGATTCGTGAGATCGGTATGGGATCGCCGCCAGGCGAGGTGCGACCATTCGTTGTCGGTGCTCCCTCCGACGACCATCGTGTCGCGATCGGCGAACGCCTTCAGCTGCTTGTTGAACTCGGCCAGTTCGGTCGGGCAGACGAACGTGAAGTCCTTCGGGTAGAAGAAGTAGACCACCCACTTGCCCGAGTAGTCGGCATTGGTGAGCACCTTCATGTCGTCCTTGCCGGTGCCCACACAGGCCTGGCAGGAGAACTGCGGAAACGTGTCGCCAACGGTCAGCATGCCTGGAATCTCCACGGAAACGGTGTCGGGCGGATCGCGGCCACGGGCGGAGTGTACGGAGGGGCCGAAGCCCCTTCAACACGTATTGCGCCATCAAACCGCTCGGACCTTCATACTAGGGCCCCGATGACCGCCGACCAGCAGGACCACAGCCGCCGCGCGATTCCTCGCATCTGCCACGACCCGGTGTCGGGGCGACCGGTGTTTGTGGCGCCCCAGCGAGGCGGCAAGCCCGACGACCGAGCGCTCGCCGCCCGTCTCGGCGACTCGGAAGATCCCCGGGGCTGGTGCCCCTTCTGCGCGGGTAACGAGTCGCGAACGCCTCCCGACCTGGCTCGGGCCCCAGCCGATCCGGCGCTGCCCTGGCGGGCGCGGATCGTGCCTAACGCCTTCCCGATTACGGTGCCCTTTCCGCGGCAGGCAGGCTCCGACGAGCCCCGGGAGGCGGGTGGCATCCACGACGTCGTGATCGAATCGCCGCGGCATGACCGCTCGATTCTCGACGTCGATGCCGATGCGTGGCATGACGTCTGGTCGCTCTGCCGGCAGCAGCTTGCCGTCGTGGCCAGCCTCGATTCGCTCGCCTGGGCGACCGTCTTCAAGAACTCCGGCCCGAAGGCGGGCGCCTCGCTTGAGCACGTCCATAGCCAGATCGTAGGCCTCGACGTCGTGCCGCCCGCAATCGACGCCGAACTCAACGCCGTGCGTCGAGACGCGACAACCTTCCCGCGGCTGCTCGAGGCCGCCCGGCGCGGCGGGCGAATCATCGCCGAGCGGGGCGATCTCGTGGCGCTCGTGCCCCCGGCGCCGCGGCAGCCCTACGAAACGTGGATCGTGTCCACATGCCCGGAGCCGTACTTTCATAGCACGTCTTTGGCGCGGGTCGTGGCGGTTGCCGAACTGACCCGCGACCTCGTTGGCAGGCTGGAGCGGATCGCCCCCGGCTGTCACTACAACTGGTGGCTGCACCAGGCGCCGTTTCCGCGGTCACTGACCGACGACCGGATCGCCGCCGCCTGGCACTGGCACCTCGAGATTGTGCCGCGGCTCTCGGAGTTCGCGGGCTTCGAGATCGGCACGGGCTGCCACATCACGACCCGCTCGGCCGAGGAGTCTGCGGAGATGCTCCGCGATGCAGGCGGCTAGCCGGTCGCGAGAGCCAACCAGTCGATGCCTAGCGGCATCTGCTGGGCACCGTGGTCGAGAATCGACACCGGCAGACCCGCACGGCGGGCGATCTCGGCAGCGGCCTCGCGGGCGATCATCCGCGGCGCGGTCGGGCCGTCATCGGCACCCGGTGGTGTCGTGTGGGAGAGAACCACGGCGGCGGTCCGAAGGCCTTCGGCGCGGGCCGCGCGGATGATGCCCAGCGTCCTGCCGATCGCTCCCAGCCGCGCGGCATCGACTACGACCAGCGGCAGCGAAAACTCCCGTGCGAGGTCGATGCCGAGCGTCTCGTCGGCCAGCGGCGAGAACAGGCCACCGGCGGCTTCGACCACCACGACGTCGCCCGTGGATCGACAGGCGTCAAAGCCAGAACGCAACAACTCCTCGTCCACGCGGCGCCCCTCGGCCCGGGCGCTGGATGGCGGAGCGATGGCCGCCGCAAACGACTGCGGGCACACGTCCCGCGGATCTCCTCGTCGCCCTGCAGCGTCCCAGAGAATCCAGGCGTCGCTCCGCTCGTCGGCCACGGAGGCAAAACCACTCGCCACCGGCTTGTAGGCGGCGACTCGGCTGCCGGCCGATCGCAGGCTTCTCAGGATCGCGGCGGCAACGTGCGTCTTTCCAACGTCCGTATCGGTTCCGGCGAGAAAGAGGCCCGTGATGGCCATGGTCTTCCGATCTTGTTCGAAACGACTGTTGATTTCGACAGCAGGAGGTTCTAAACTACTGTCAGAAGTTGAGACGCAATCTCAACTTCGTCCTTCGTTCTTGAAAAATACGGTTTTGAGAGGCCTCGTCCATGGTCGCGGTTTCGCTCGACGACGTTCCGGTCGGCTCGACGGTCCGGGTGCGTGACGTGGCTGGCGGCGATGCCGTGGCGATTCGCCTCCTGGAGATGGGTGTCACGCCGGGCGTCGAAATCCGCCTGGTTGGGAAGGCGCCATTTGGCGATCCACTCGAACTTGAACTCCGGGGCTACCGGTTGTCGATCCGCCGCCAGGAAGCGGCGCGGGTGGCGATCGGCGACCGCTGACGTTGAGGAGCCAATGACGCCGGGCCCTCTCACCGTCGCCCTGCTCGGCAACCCGAATGTCGGCAAGAGCACGTTGTTCACGGCGCTAGCGGGCATTCCCACCAGGGTCGGCAACTATCCCGGCGTCACGGTCGAGGAGAAGATCGGCCGCTTCACGCACCGCGGGCGAACGGTCGATCTCGTTGACCTGCCCGGTACCTACAGCCTCGCGCCGCAGAGCCCGGACGAGCGGGTGGCGGTTGACGTCCTCCACGGTCGCATGGCGGGTGTCGCGCGTCCTGACTGCATTCTTGTCGTGGCTGATGCCACCAACCTGCCGCGGAACATGTTCCTGGCCACGCAGGCGCTGGAAGTCGGCGTGCCCGTGGTCGTCGCGCTCGCGCTGGCCGACGTCGCCGACCGAAAAGGAATCCGGATCGACGTCGCCGAACTCTCGAGGCGTCTCGGATGCCCGGTCATCCGGGTCGCGCCGCCGACGGGCGAGGGCGTCGCGACCATCCGCGACCGAGTGGTGGACGCCACTGGCGGGCCTCCGCCACGGCCCCTGCAACTCGCGGCGCCAGAAGCCGGCGCGGCCTTGCGGCCGGCTGCCGAGACCGAGGCGATCGCCCGCTACGCGGCGATCGAGCGGTTGCTCGACGGCGTGGTCGGCGGGGGCGGCGCGGCGGCGCTTGTGGAGGATCGCATCGACGCCCTGCTCACGCACCGCGTCTGGGGCACGCTGATCTTCATCGGGGTCATGCTCGGGATGTTTTCCTCGATCTTCTGGCTTGCCCCACCGCTCATGGACCTGATCTCGACGGCGATGGATCACGTTTCGGCCTTCGTGGCATCCTTGTTGCCCGAAGGGGCGATCCGTTCGCTCGTCGTCCATGGCATCCTCGCCGGCGTGTCGGGAAGCGTCGTCTTCGTGCCGCAGATCGCCCTCCTGTTTCTATTCGTCGCGATTCTCGAAGGATGCGGCTACCTGGCCCGCGCGGCCTATCTCATGGACCGGCTACTCGTGGGCATGGGACTGAGCGGCAAGTCTTTCATTCCGCTGCTTTCGAGCTTCGCCTGCGCGATCCCCGGGATCATGGCGGCCCGCACGATCGAGAACCGCCGCGACCGCCTGCTGACGATCCTCGTCGCGCCGCTGATGAGTTGCTCCGCGCGGCTGCCGGTCTACCTGCTGCTCTGCGGGGCCTTTGTTCCTGACCGCGCCGCAGGGCTGCCCTGGTTGCCATTGAAGGCCGCGGTCCTCGCCGGCCTGTACGCCCTGGGAGTCGTGGTTGCTGCGGTTGTGGCCTGGGTGCTCTCGCGGACGGCGTTCCACGGCCCGCCACAGCCTTTCGTGATGGAACTCCCCGGCTGGCGCTGGCCGCGGCCGGCGGTCGTGCTCGAGCGGGCCAGGGAGGCGGCCTGGTCGTTTCTCCAAAATGCCGGCACTCTGATCGTGGCGCTGAGCATCGTGCTCTGGGCGCTGATGACCTACCCGCGGAACGAGCAGACAGTCGACGCCGACGTGGCGGCCCTGCGAATGGCGGTCGGCGAGCGGATTGCCGCCGCAGACGACGACGCCCCAGATCGTGCCGACCTGGTCGCCCAACTGGAGGCGCTCGATACACCCGAGGGCCTTGCGGCAGCTCGTCAGGGGGCCGCCCAGCGGCACAGCTTCCTCGGCCGGGCGGGCCAGTTCATCGAGCCACTGGTGAAGCCGCTGGGCTGGGACTGGCGGATCGGCTGCGCAGCCCTGGCAAGTTTTCCGGCGCGCGAGGTGGTGCTCGGCACGCTCGGCGTGATCTACGACCTCGGCGATGTCGATCCCCGGGAGGCCGAGGGGGCCACCGCGCTCGAGCGGCGGCTCAAGGCAGCCCGCTGGGACGGCACGAACCGGCCCGTATTCACCCTGCCCGTGGCCCTCTCGATCATGGTGTTTTTCGCCCTGTGCGCACAGTGCGCGAGCACGCTGGTTGTGATCGGCCGGGAAACCGGATCGTGGATCTGGCCCGTGGTCACGTTCAGCTACATGACGGCGCTGGCCTGGTTGGGTGCGTTTGCGATCTACCGGATCGGCCTGGCCCTAGGCTGGTGAGATGCAAGACACCATCGCTATCTCCATCGCCGTCGCCGCGGGCCTCTGGCTCATCCGCACCCTCTGGCGGCAGATGGTCGCGCCATCGTGCGGCAAGGTGGCAAACCCGACCGGCGCCGACGGCTTCGTATCGCTCGGCGATCTGGCTGCGACCATAAAAAAACCGGGGCGTCCCGAAGAACGCCCCGGCTCGTGAATATCGCTGACTGGCCTCCCCGCCCGATCCCACGCCGTCCGGAGGACGGCGGAGGGCGGCCGCAGGCTGCCGGGGCCACGATGGCCCGGCAGCCGTGTCATCAGTACATGTCGTAGTCGCCGCCATGACCGCCGCCGCCGGCCTTGGCCTTCTGATCCTTCGGCTTCTCGGCGATCAGGGCATCGCTCGTGAGCAGGAGCGTGGACACGCTGGTGGCGTTCTGCAGCGCCGTCCGCGTCACCTTCGCCGGGTCGATGACCCCCGCCTTGACGAGGTCTTCGTACTCGTTGGTGGCGGCGTTGTAGCCGAAGTTACCGCTGCCGCCGAGCACCTTCTCGCAGACGATCGAGCCGTCCTGGCCCGCGTTGGATGAGATCATCGTGACCGGTGCGCGAGCCGCCCGCACCACGATCTGGTACCCCACCGTCTCATCGTCGGAAAGGCCCTTGGGCTTCACCTGCGAACTGGCCCTCAAGAGGGCCACGCCACCGCCGGGCAGGATACCCTCCTCAACGGCTGCCCGAGTCGCATGGAGCGCGTCCTCGACACGGGCCTTCTTCTCCTTCATCTCGCTCTCGGTTGCGGCGCCGACGTTGATCTTCGCCACACCACCGGAAAGCTTCGCCAGCCGCTCTTCGAGCTTCTCGCGGTCGTAGTCGCTCGTGGCGGCCTCGATCTCGCGGCGGATCTGCTCGATCCGCGACTTGATGTCCGCCGACTTTCCGGCGCCCTCGATGATCGTCGTGTTGTCCTTGTCGACGATCACCTTTTTGGCGCGGCCGAGTTCGGCGAGGCCGAGGCTCTCGAGCTTCATGCCGAGGTTCTCGAACACCGGGGTGGCACCGGTGAGGATCGCGATGTCCTCGAGCATCGCCTTGCGGCGGTCGCCGTAGCCAGGAGCCTTGACCGCACACACCTGGAAGGTGCCGCGAAGCCGGTTGATGACCAGCGTGGCCAGAGCCTCGCCGTCGACTTCCTCGGAGACGATCAGCAGCGGCTTGCCCGCGTTCACCACCGCCTCGAGCAGCGGGACGATGTCCTTGACGCTCGAGATCTTCTTCTCGAACACGAGGATGTAGCAGTCCTCGAGAACGCACTGCATCTGCGTGGGGTTCGTCACGAAGTAGGGGGAGAGGTAGCCGCGGTCGAACTGCATGCCCTCCACGAACTCGATCTCAGTCTTGAGGCTCTTCCCCTCGTCAACCGTGATCACGCCGTCTTTGCCCACCTTGTCCATGGCCTCGGCGAGCAGGTCGCCGATCTCAGCGTCGTTATTGGCGGCGATGGCCGCAACCTGGGCCATCTCCTTCTTCCCCTTCACGGGGATTGCCATCTCCTTGAGCTTGGCGGCGATGTCGGCCACGGCCTTTTCGATGCCCGCCTTCATCTGGATCGGATTCACTCCGGCGACGACGGCCTTGAGGCCCTCGTTAAAGACTGCCTCGGCAAGGACCGTGGCGGTGGTGGTGCCGTCACCGGCCACGTCGCTCGTCTTGCTGGCGACCTCGCGAACCATCCGGGCGCCCATGTTCTCGTAGACATCCTCGAGGTCGATCTCCTTGGCGACAGTGACGCCGTCCTTGGTGACCGTCGGGGAGCCGAAGCTCTTTTGAAGAATAACGTTGCGGCCCTTGGGGCCGAGCGTCACCTTGACCGCACGGGCGAGTTTGGCGACGCCGCGCCGCATCGCCTCACGGGCCTCCTGGTCGAATGCCATCATCTTGGCCATGGTTCTGTTCTCCTCTGGTGAAAGCGGGTCTTGTGAAAGCGGGTGAAAGTTCGTGAACCTGGTGAGCGGCTTGCCGGAGGCGATCAGCCGAAGATGGCGAGGATGTCGTCCTCGCGCATCAGAAGCAGTTCGTCGTCGCCGACCTTGAAGGGCTCGCCGGCGTAGCTGGTGAACACGACCCGGTCGCCGGGCTTGACCTGAAGCGGATGCCGAGCGCCCTTCGAATCGAGGCGGCCTTCGCCGACGCTGACCACAACGCCGCGGGCCGGCTTGTCCTTGGCGGAGTCGGGCAGCAGGATGCCGCCGGAGGTCTTCTGCTCGCTCTGCTCCCGCTCCACGACCACGCGGTCGCCAAGGGGGATCAGCGTCGACTTCTTTTTTGCGGGCTTCGTGGCGGCTGCGGACATGGTTGGGGCACCTCTCTTCAAAGTTCGGACGGGACGACGCGGCCCGCGCGGCGGCGCGGGGTCGTTGGCCGCCGGTCGAGTCGGGCGGATAAACGCCTGCCCAATTCGACCTCAAGCGGACCGTTGGTCCTTGGCAAGCAACTGGCGCGCCGGATGCACTCCCGACAAACCGAGTCTCAGTTTCCCAGCGGGTTTCCGCCGGTTCAAGCGGTTTCGGAGCATTCTGCCTCTCCATCGCCGCCGCTGCCAGAATGGCAGCAGACGGGGCCGGCGAGGCCTCGGGGGCTTTCCACCGTCAGGCCGGTGACACCCATACGCCGGGTCATGCCCCCGAGACTCCCGGCCGCCGGGCCATCGCATGGAAAAGCCCCTTCCCACCGGCTAGGCTTCGGAGAGCGTCGCGCAGCAGCAGCCTCCCCGGCTTCCCACCAGGTCTCCCATGCCAAGCCATAAGCGGATCGATGTCTCCAAGGTGGGTGACGTCACGGTCGTGAAGTTCGTCGACAGGAAGATCCTCGACGAAGCCGGCATCCAGGAACTCGGCGCCGAGTTGTTCTCCGTCGTCGAGCACGACAACCGCCGCAGCATCCTCGTCAACTTCGACAACGTCGACTTCCTCTCGAGTGCCGCCCTCGGCAAGCTCATCACCTTTGACCGCAAGGTTAAGTCGGTTCAGGGCCGGCTGAAGATGTGCAACATCCGCCCCGAGATCCTCGAAGTCTTCCAGATCACGAAGCTCAACAAGGTGTTCGATATCCGCGGCGAGGAGGCCGAGGCGATCTCGGCTTTCTGACGTCGGGCTGACATCGCGGCCCGGCCGTCTATCAGTCCGTCGGACGAGTGTGAAGGTGAACACCATGTCAGACCAAACCTCCCCTGGCGTGTGGCAGCTGGCAATCGACCTGCCGAGCGAGCGTGGGTCGAATCGTCGGGTCACCGACGAGCTGCTCACGCAACTCGGGGCCCACGGCTGGCCGCCGGCCGATGTCTTCGCCGTCCATCTGGCGGTCGAGGAGGCGATCGTCAACGCGATCGTTCACGGCAACAAACTCGATGCTTCCAAGAAGGTGCACGTCGAGTGCGAGGTATCTGCCGATCGCGTGCGGGTCGCCATTACCGACGAAGGGCCGGGATTCGATCCGGCGAGCGTCCCTGACTGCACGGCCGAGGAACGGCTCGAGGCCCCGAGCGGCCGCGGCGTGATGCTGATGCGGTCGTTTATGACGAGCATCGAATACAACGCGGCGGGCAACGCCGTCATGCTGGAGAAAGTCCGGGGTCCGGTCGAATCCTGACGCCTTGCGGCTGCCGCCGCGGGATATCGATTCCTCCAAAAAAATACGCTACTCTCGAAATCTCGATCCCCGATAGCTCAACGGTAGAGCGAGCGGCTGTTAACCGCTAGGTTGTAGGTTCGAATCCTACTCGGGGAGCTTTCTTCGCAGCGTGCCGCACCGGTTCGCATGGAGCGTTAACGACAACAGCAGACGGTCGATCCTCGACAGTTCAGGATCCGCCATCACGGCCACTGCTCGCCCGCTCATACGAACCCGCAGACTGCGTTAGCACACGATCTCTGTACGACGCCTATCAGGCATCGACGAGTTCCTCGGCCGTGATCTGGATGTCGCGGGCAATCTGCCGCAACAGGATGGGGGAAATGTCACGGCTCTTGTGAAACGGGACTGTCGTGCAGCGGCCGTCCGCGTGACGGAACTGCTTGTGCGACCCTTTTTGTCGAACCTCTTCAAAGCTGAGTGAAACGAGTCTCGTCACGACTTCCGCCGGCTTGAGAATCGGCAACTTGCGTTTCGCCACTGCTTAGCCCACCTGAACCGTCTGGGTTCCGATGAACTCTGATTCCAAGGCCGGCTCGCCATCCTGGAGCAGCATCTCGATGACTTCGGCCAGATTCCGATTCAGTTCTTCGATCGTTTCGCCCTGGGAATGCGCGCCGGGAAGGCCGGGAACATATCCAACGTAGAGGCCCGTGTCGGGGCACCGCTCGATGACGGCCGTGTAGGTTCGCATTCGAAATTCTCCGCTGCTTTCTTAATCAAGTTTTATCCTATCCGTTTCGATCGCAGGAAGCTGGCGATACCCCACCTACTGCGGCCTCATACGGCCTCCTGCGAAGTCCCGGGTGCGTCGGATTTTGCGTCGCCCTCACCAAAGAAAGGCCTTTTCCCCGAAAAAAAGCCGGCTGTTCTTGATCCTACTCGGGATGCTTTCTTCGCAGGATGTTGTATAGGCTCGCATGGAGCCGCACCGAGCAGCGTTCATCAAGCGTTACCGACAGCGTCATCCGGTAACAAAGGCTCGATCGCGGCCGTTAGTGCAACATACGTTCTGTAAATCGCCGGTGGGTGCCCGTCCGAGTCGAGCGTAGCGAGACGAGGGCGGGCACCCACCGGCGGCCCGAGTTGAAGAGGTGGGCCATCGAGGTTTTCTTGGAAG
>Ga0304730_1001296_pt1 | contig 19118 bp, 13 predicted proteins | sample M_130628_MF_Meta_FD_190474 | JGI IMG/M metagenome (GOLD analysis project Ga0304730, IMG submission 190474) | Freshwater microbial communities from Lake Montjoie, Canada to study carbon cycling - M_130628_MF_MetaG (v2) (version 2) | ecosystem: Environmental > Aquatic > Freshwater > Lake | place...
CTCGCACCCTGTGCAGTTGTCGGCGTTGATGACCGCCAGTTCCTTCGGCAGCTTTTTGCGGGGACCTGCTTTTGCCATGGTAGTTGTGATCGGCTGAGGAGATGGGCGGACTCAAACCCTGATTTGCGAAGTCGTCGGGCCGGCTCGTGTCTGGCCGGCGCTAGGCTCTCTGACGTGATGGTAGCCGCCGACGTCGGATCGTCCAAATCGGAGCGGGTAACGCCAGCGATACCAGCGGAAAAGTCAGGGTTTTTCTGTGGAAGGGAGACCCGCAATCCAATCCCGCACCACCGCCACTGCCTCGTCCTGCACCAGCGTCCGTCCCACGTTGGGCATCATGATGCTCTGGTCGTGGGATTCGATCCGGTACATCAGCACTGAATCATCCGGCTTTCCGGGGACGATGTCGTACTTCCGCCCACCGGCCCCATGCCCTGCCGCCACAGGGCTCTTCCAAACGCCCAGCTTCGCCAGATCGTCCTGATTCCAGCGGAGATCGAGGCCAGTCGTGCGGGCCGTTCCGGAGGGATTGTGGCAATGGGCGCAGTTCATGTTGAGCCAGGCGCGGGCCCGACCGTCCACGGAGCCGGAGTGGGGATCAGCGAGGCTGGGCACGGTACCGATAGCCGCCACTCCCGCGGCGCCGTCGGGAAGGCCATGGAGCATGCCGACATGAGCGAGATAGGCGAGTTGACTTGACTCCACTACGGCTCGGATCGCCCCCTGCAGCTGGGCCAGGACATCCTTGGAGTAGCCAGCCTCGCCCTCGGGCAGCGGCCGATTGAGATTCCGGGCGGTGGGCCCGATCGGTTGATACTGCTTATCCTGGGCGTGGCAATTGAGGCATTGATTGGCATTGGGCACTTCGTAGTGCGCGGTGCGGACCTGTCCGTCATCGTGGATCCACTCCACATCAAACTCGGCTCCGCCAAGCGTCAGTTCAGCATCCGTCTGCTCGTCATTCCAGCGATACGACGCACCAAACCAGCCCTCCGCACACCGCATTTCGATCCGTGTCTCGAGCAGGCGTTCGCCGCGCGATGCGTCCCGGAAATCGTGGCGGTAGGAGAACGTCTTGGCCATCACAGCGCCCACGGGAAACTGCACGAGCCCCTCGCCGGTATATTCCATCTGTGTGCCGGGGGGCAGTTTGATGAAGCGGCGTTTGTCGGCGTAGTCGCTGAACAGCATGGTGTTGAGTTCGTAACGCACCACGCCCTCAGCCGGCACCTGCGCCGCCATGTCACCGGAAAAGAGCCCGTATTCGGAGAGCTTTCGCGGCATCGACCGGTAGAACCGAACGGCAGCTGGCACGTCCCGGTTCAGCGGTCCCGGCGGGGCAAGCGTGACCACTGGCAGAGCTGCGATGTCGGCGGCGTGGGCCTTGAGGTCGGTCTTGTATCGATATCCACCGGTGAGAAGGTTGGTGAGATCGAGCTTGCGGAGATCGAAGTTGCCGAAGGTGGCGGCGCCGTTGTCCTTCAGGCTGAGGGTCGGGCCACCAGCCTTCTCGTCATAGACGCCGTCCCAAAGGATGTCAGGGAACTTCCTGCCGATGGCGGTCTTGAGCAGTTTCGCGATCTCTCCCTGAGGGTCGGCGCCGCCGCGCGTGATCCGGTTGTCATGCACCGACACGTGCTCGGGAATCGGATCGTAGGTCTTGTCCTTGATCTTCTTGCCGAGCGCCAGATAGCTCACCAGCAGCACGTTGGCAGTCTTGTGATTGTCGATGGTGTTGTCGAACACCTCGACATGATCGGTGGCCAGCACCATCAGGCCCGTGCCTTGGGGCACCGCCGCAACAACGCTGCCCTCGTCGGCAAAATTGACATGGTTGTTGTCGACGACCTCGTTGTGATAGACGCGGATGTTTTTGCCTTTCTTGACCTGCAGCCCTGGGAGGTCAAACACCAACAGCCCACCGGTGTTGTTGGTCGCCACATTGTCGTAGACCTCGGCAGAACTCGTGTTTTCGATTTCGATACCGGCGACGTTGCGCTCGGCGCGGCAGTTTCGCACGACCACGCCGTTCGACTGCCCCACGTACACGCCAGCATCAGAGGCGCCGTACACATTGCACCTTTCGATCAGCACATTCTCGCACTGCACCGGATAGAGCCCGTAGGCACCGTTGTCGTGGGAGGGAGGCCCGGTCCATTCCACACGCACATCCCGAAACGTGACGTTCTTCGCGCCCAACACCTTGATGGCATTGCCCGCGGTGTCTTCTATGGCAAGCGATTCGAGCAGGAAGTCGTTCCCGGTAGCTTCGATCCCCTGGCCGCCGTCTATCTGTCCCTTGAATGAGAGCACGGTCTCCGCCGGCCCGCGACCCCGGATCGTGATGCCCGCCACGGCGACGTCGATCTGACGCGGAAGTTGATAGCGGCCCGCCTCGAGTTGGATCACGTCCCCCGGCACTGCATCCAGGATTCGCTCCTGGATGTTTCGCAGGACGTCTGGTCCGGGCGATACCGTGTAGACCTGCGACTCGAGGGCCGCGGGCGCCGCAACGCCACAACTGCCTCCCGCGGACTGCGAGTGAGCCCCGGATACAGCAAGTGCGGTTGGTGACGGCGAGACGGTCGACTCATCGGCTCTGCCCGCCAAGGGGCAGAGCATCAGCATCAGCATCCCAACCGAGCGCATTCCAGCGACAATTGTTCGGGCTCGCATCGCATCGGCTCCTTCAGAACAGCTTCGGGACAGCGTCAAGATAAAGTTGAAAAAAATGGTGGGAAAAATCTCGGAAAATTGAAAAAGCACCCGGGCGGTTTCCCACCCGGGTGCTCTTGTTTTACCTGTGTCCGGGTTATCCGGAATCGTAGTCAGACCGACAGGAGAGACAACTTTTGAGAACCATCACTCCGACCTATCCGACTATGACCAGATTTACCGTCACATTCGGAGCCACGGGCTTACTGCTCAACCGTACCCGCAGTCTCACCACCTGCCCGAGTCGAGGCAGCCTGGTAGGCCGCGAAGTCAACGCCGGACGCCACCGCAGAGACGTGGCCGTCAACACAGAGGAAGTTGCTGACGCCTGCATGATCGCTGCGGAAATTGGACGTGTCGCCCAGGGTGGGGTCGACCAGACCGCCCGTGAGGAACGCCTGGTTGCGGACAACCGGATTGTTGTTCATGACAACCGCGGTGCCGGCGTAGTTACCACCGGTGGAGTTGGTGGACAAACCGACAGCCGTCAGCAGAGCGTCAGAAGCCGGCTGGCATGCAATCCAGATCGCCCCAATGGGGTTTGTGGATGCAGTCGCAACCGCGGTGTTCGTCGGAACACCACCGGTCAAGGGGTACGTGCCAGGAGCACCGGACATCACGCCGAACCTCTTGCTGTGAGAGCCTTCACCCACCAGGAACGTCTTGGACGTGCCGTCAGTGATGTTGCTGAGCGTCGACTCCATGTTGAGCATGAAGGGACCAACGCCTGCCAGAGTGTTGGCCGCCGGAGTCATCGCCCACTTGTTGGTCGAGCCCTTGTTGAGCATGTAGCTGGTGGCCGCACCCGTGTTGTAGGGATAGTTCGACGCGCTTGAAACGTTCAGGACAGTGAGGATCGGGTCCTTCAGCAGCGGCTCACCACCGTCCGACGGGCAGAGGTAGTACGCAATGACCGTCTGGGCCACGCTCGCGGGCTGGGCATTAAAGTCCAACGACTTGTTGTAGAGGTTGGCCAGATTGGTGTCTTCCATGTACGGCAGGATAAGCGCATGGGCACCCTGGTTGATGTTCATGCCGAAGGAAGATGCCGCACTGTTGGCAGTGCCCTTGGAGCCGGCCGGAAGCTTCTTCATGGAGAGTTCATAGTTGAGCATCCCCAGGCCGATCTGCTTCAGGTTGTTGCCGCACGACATGCGTCGGGCAGCCTCACGGGCAGACTGAACAGCCGGCAGGAGCAGGCCGACCAGCGTGCCGATGATCGCGATCACGACCAGCAGTTCGACCAGGGTGAAACCCTGACGAAGCTGGGACTTCGGGTTGAGAGTTGAGATTTTCATAAGACCACGTTTCCTTGTTGGAATGAAAACAAAAGAAAAATAAAAGTCAGACGAGAAACAAAACAACCAAGAATAGGTATCGCAGGAATCCTGCAATGAAAGCTGCCTTAATCAGCATCGACAGAGAAAAATGAAACCGAAAACCAACCAAGGCTTTCAGGGATCAGATCACGAGGGTGCGGCCCAAAACACACCGCTACGAGCCCCGACCCCATACCATACGGGTAATCGTATAGGATGGTTCAGTCAGTGTCAACGAATGGGAAAAATTTTTGGCAGGCACTCGCGCCGGCTAAAGAACACCGACAAACAAGCCAAATTCACCATGAAATCATCTCCCACGCCAGGCCTCCCCCATCTTGGAGACGCACTGGAGCGGCTGGCCGATGGAGCCCGTCGCCATGCCAGCCGTAGCCCAGCGGACCGTGTCTCCTTGGCACTTCAGACCGCCCAAGCGGTGGCGGCGGCAGCCGACCGCTGGGCAGAGGCGGCACGTACCATGAAACTGCGGCTCGAACCGGGCAGCCGTGGTATGCCCGATGCCGAATTTTTGGGGACGCCCCCAGCGACCATTCTGGCGGAGGAAATGGCCACCGGGCCGTTGGCGACCGTGCGGTTGCTGGTCCTTACCGCCCGCGCCTTGGCCGATGCGCAGCGGTACGGGCTGCCACGGCTCTCCGCTCGCCCGCGGCTCTCGAGCGTTTCTCAGGCCAACGCTTCTCATGGTGGGCTGCCGGATCTCGTGGAAGTTGACGTGCTGCCGGCGGCATTCTCCAGCCAGCTACACGATCGGGCGATTTTTCGCGGATTCCGCGGGACTGTCCGCTGCGTCAGCTCCGGTGACGTCGCCACATTTGACCGCTCCTGGGATCGCGAGATTCAGACCCGCCCCAGTTCCGGAGGTGTAGCGCTGGTGCTGGGGGCGGGAAACGTCACGGGATTGGCGGCGGCCGATGCGATCTGCCAGATTTTTGAATATGGTCGGGCAGTGCTCTTGAAGCTCCATCCCTTGCATGCGGGGCTGGAGCCAATCCTGCGCGAGGCGCTGGGGCCGCTGATTACGGCTGGAACGCTTGAGATCGTGGCCGGGGGCACCGATCTGGCCCAGGCTGCCGTGGCGGCCCCGACGGTCACGCATGTGCACCTCACCGGCGGGGAAGGGGCCTTTGATGCGCTCGTCTGGGGAGTGCCCCGAGAAAAACGGGCAGCTGACGCCCAGCCGCGGCTGATCAAGCCGATCACCTGCGAACTGGGCAATGTCACCCCCTGGATCGTCGTGCCGGGCCGCTACACGCGGCAACAGCTCGATTCCCAGGCCGACATGATCGCCGCCTCGATCGTCAACAACACCTCGTTCAACTGCATCGCCACCAAGCTGGTGATCACCTGCCGTTCCTGGGATCAGCGGCAGGAGTTTCTGGAACGCATTCAGCGCCGGCTCGACCAGCAGCCGGCCCGGCGGGCATGGTATCCGGGCGCCACGAGCCTCTGGGAAACACTCACCCAGCGGCAGGCTCCGTCTGACGGCACGCTCCCCACGGTGTTTCGCACCGACCTCGACCCCGAGCGGGAGGCCCACTGGACTGAACGGGAATGGTTTGTGCCCTGCGTCGCCGAGGTCGCGCTCGAGGCCGGCTCCGTCGATGAGTTCTGCTCGCGGGCCAGCGAACACACTCGGCGGATTCCCGGCTCCTTGGCCGCCAACGTCACACTCCCCAAGACGTCCGACCCGGCAGGGCGGCGGCGGCAGGAACTTCTGCTCGACCACCTCGCCTATGGTGTGGTGGCGGTGAACTGCTGGGCCGCCTTGGCCTACGCCTTCACATCGATTCCCTGGGGCGGGTATCCGGGCGGCACGTTGCAGGATCCGCAGAGCGGCCTGGGGATGGTCCACAACCCGCTGCTCCTGCCGCTGGTGCACAACTCGATCCTGCGCGGACCGCTCGTCTCGTGGCCCAAGCCCCCTTGGTTTGCCTGGAACACCCGCGGCGTGCAGCTCACTCGGGGCGTGACTGATCTCTACGCCCGGGCTAGTGCTGGCCGGCCGACGCTGCTGGCTCTGATGCGGCTCCTTCCTGATGTGCTGGCAGGCTGACGCAGTCAGTCAGGCCTCCGAAAGTCAGACCTTTTCGCCACGGACGAGATCTTCGGGCGTCTGCCGGGCGCGAACGAGCCGGGCCTTGCCACCGTCGATCAGCACCTCGGCCGGCAGGGGCTTCGAGTTGTAGTTGCTCGCCATCACGAAGCCGTAGGCACCGGCAATCTCGATCACGAGCAGGTCTCCTACCCGTGCCGGTGGCAGCGGCCGCGAGGCCACGAAACCGCCGTCCGTCTGGGTGAAGATGTCGCCCGATTCGCACAAGGGCCCACCCACGGCCACCTCCTCGAGGTCGCCGGACGTGGCAGACGAATCACCCGCCGGGCAGAGACTCATCGGATGGTAGGAGCCGTAGAGCACCGGACGGGCCAGCGTGTTGAAACCGGCATCGACGAGCAGGTATTTCCGCGCGCCCTGACGCTTCACGGCGCGGACCTCCGTGACGACAGAGCCCGACTCGGCGGTGAGATAACGGCCCGGCTCGATCTCCAGCCGGATCCGATGGCCGAACCGGTCCTCAAGCTTCTTCCGTGTCGCATCCCACAGCTGAAAATAGCCGCCGAGGTCGGCGTGGACCTCGCCAGGCTTGTAGGGCACGGGGAGGCCGCCGCCGGCGCTCACCATCGTCAGCGACCGGCCGATCTCAACGGCCACCCGCTCGAGGGCGCCGGCCACCTCGGCCAAATGCACGAGATCGGTGCCGCTGCCGATGTGCATGTGGAGGCCACTCACCGACAGCCCGGCCCACTCGGCCCGGCGGAGCACTTCGGGAATCTCCTCGTGCCAGATGCCGTGCTTGGAGCCCTCGCCTCCAGTATTCGTCTTCTGGCTATGGCCATGGCCGAAACCGGGATTCACCCGCAGGGTGATGTTTGCCCCGGGCACCCGCTCAGCGAGCTGCTCGATCATGTCGGCCGAGCCACAGTTGACATGGATGCCCAGCTTCGCGACCGCGTCGAGGCTGGCGCGGTCGAAGATGTCGGCCGTGTAGACAATCGGATGCACGGGAGGCAGGTCGTCGGCCGCGGTGCCTCGGTCGGCGTGGGCCGAGTAGCCAGCCTGCAGCGCCCGGTGGATTTCGCCGGTGCTGACCGCGTCGACCATCACGCCTTCGCGGCGGATGAGATCAAGCACCGCCAGATTCGAGCAGGCCTTCTGGGCGAAGCGGACCGTGTCCCAGGCCGCGAGGTCGCGGCAGCGGCGCCGAATCATCTCGGCGTCGTAGACATAGAGCGGCGTGCCGTGGTCGCGGGCAAGGTCGGCCACGCTCACGCCGGCGATCTGCGTGCGAATGCTGGCCGCGGTGGACGTTCCGGAGGTTGTTTCAGAAGCGTGGGGGCTCGCTGCGGTCGGGCTGTTGGTGATCACGGTGGGAAATGGGTGTAGGGAAAAGAGTGTGGAATGCAGGAGAAGGAAGAATCTGCCGCGCGACTGTGCGGCAGGTTATGGGGCGAGTTCTTGGACCGGAAAAAAGTTGGGGTTTGCCCCACCCGTTGGTTCAAGAGCTCCGGCTCCAGCGGCCAGCACCCGCAGCGCGGTGGCATCGGCCGACAGCCGGGTGGCCACACCCCGATCGATCGGCCGGATGAGCAGTTTGAGGTCGCCACCCTGACGGTCTTCGGCGGCTGGCGTTTCCGAGGGCATGATGCCTAGTTCAGCGAGTGCAGGCCCCATCAGGCGGTTCACCGACACGTCGACTCCCACGAACGGCTTCGCCTCCGCGTCCGCCTTGCCAGCGGGCCCGACCAGATTTGCAAGCCGCTTCTGCGGATCACCGCCCGCCATCAGGAAGGCGTACGCCGGCGTGACGGCCAGTGTCACGTCGACGGTGTTGCCGAACCGTTCTGCCGCCTCTGTACCGCTCAGATCGACGGTGATCGTGTGGAGATTGGTGGTCCCGACCTTGCCAGAGTCGAAGGCTATCTTTACGCCCGGAGGCAGGAGTTGCTTGCCACCGTTCTGTCCGCCAAACGTCTGCTTGACACGGTTTTCGAGGGCGGCGCCATCCTGCACGCGGATGCCCGCCGTCACGGCCGGCAGGGCCTTGCCAAGGTCTTTCAGGGCGACGTCGTCGGTGTCAACGCAGGCGGCCGCATCGATGCCGCCAGTGGCGAGCACCGACGAGATCGTCTCGCGAAGCAGCAGTGCCAACGTTTTTGTGAGAGGGTCGCTGCTGGTCGCGGGAAGAGCCTGTTCCAAAACGGCGATCGCGTCGCGGCGGGACGCCTCCGGAACCGACTGCACAAGGTGCCCGGAAACCGCGGGCCGGCTGCCGTCGGCAGCCGGAGGCATCGGCACGCTCAGTCGTCCCTTGTCGGCTCCCGCCATGGCCAGCGCCATGGGCGAACCCGGCACGGCGACCGTCCGGTTTTCGATGAAGAGTCGATCGTTGTCGCTGTCGATCGCGATGCCGAGCACCAGCGATTCCGTGTTGGCGAGGCTGTCGAGCGCGGCACTGAGTGCCCGGCCATCCAATTGCTGCCCCTGTTCGCCTGCGGCAGCCGCTCCCTGTTCGATCAGCATGCGGAGCTGTTGTCGGAGCGCGCCCGGGAGCAGGTGCGGAAACAGCTCGATGCCGACCGTGTAATGCTCCGACAGCGGCGCAAACAGCGGTGCGGGGTCGACCGCCTCCGCGTCCATCCCCTGCGGCGATACGATCGCCCAGCCATTTTGTTCCTCAAGATCGAGGGCGATGCCACTGGGCAGGGTGAGGCTACGGGTGTCGCCCGACTGCTGGGTAGGGCCGGTCACGGCCTGCAGCGAATCGAGCAGCTTGTCGAGGCTCTTGACCGGTATGAAGCCGTGTACGGCGAGATCGCTACCGTCGGTCGTGATCACCGCGCCCAACGGACGTTTGACATCGAGTCCGGCCAGCCCGCGGCCCTGCGTGGCCATGAGCAGCACCGACTCGACCAGGCCGGCCAGACCGGGCTGGCCGACCTGCGTTCCCAGCCAGCCGGCCTGCTTTTTGAGATCTGCATAGCTGTCGACCGTGACGACGGCCAGCACCGTGCGCTCGTCGGCGCGGGCGGAGGCGAAGCCGCCTCCTGCCACAAGGAGCACCCCGGCAATCAGTCCGGCGACCGCGATACGAACCGCCTTTCGCACCATCTTGCGCACCGTCTTCCGCAGACCACGACCGCCGACAGTCAGGAACGACATGGAAATTCCCTCGCGAACGTGCACTCGGATTCATCGCCGGTGTGGCAGCGGTGCATGCGCCGCCCACCCGTTCCGCCACGTCGTGCGGAGATCGATTCACCGCAGCTTACCAGCCGTCTGCCAAAACCTGTATTCTGAAGCCGATGCAGCCGATTTCCACCGGTTTTGAGCCTGGCCCGCCGCCCACTTCGTTGGCGCCTATGGCGGTGCGGCCGCCCCGCATCCGGCTGCAGGCGCTCCTCTTTCTGCTCACCTGCCTCACCACATTTGCGGCTGGCGTCTCCGGCTGGCAGGCCGAACTGCTCGGATTCGACGACCAGTTTGGCCCACAGGTGACGGAACACTGGCAACGTGGGCTCCTCTATACGGCTGCGGTGATGGCCGTGCTCGGTGCGCACGAGGCGGGCCACTTCATCGCGGCCTGGCTGCATCGCATTCCGGCCACGCTGCCGTTCTTCATCCCGGTGCCCGTATTGCTCACCGGCACGATGGGCGCCGTGATCGGCATGGAGGGCTCCCGTGCCAACCGTCGCCAACTCTTCGACATCGCGCTGGCTGGGCCGCTGGCAGGGCTTGTGGTCGCGCTTCCCGTTCTGGCGGTCGGACTGCTCACGGGCGAGGCTGTCGGGCACAGCCCATTCGCCCTGCCGCCCTTGGCCCGTGGCATCCTCGGGCTCGTCCGCCCCGACATCGCCGTCGGCGGGACCATCGCCCCCAACGCGCTCTTCATGGCGGGATGGGTGGGGTTGCTCGTGACCGGACTGAACATGATCCCGATCAGTCAGCTCGATGGCGGGCATGTGAGCTATACGGTTTTTGGCCGACGGGCCCACTGGATCGCACGGAGCGTGCTGATCGCCTCGATTGCCGCGATCGTGATCCTGGGCCGCACCAACTGGATCGCCATGGTGGTGATCGTGACGCTGCTGGGCACCGATCATCCGCCGATCCGCAATGACGGCCGGCCGCTGGGACTCTTTCGCACGGTGCTGGGAGTGCTCTCGTTTCTGATCCCGATCGTGACCTTCATGCCCGAGCCGCTGCTGCTCGACTAGCGGCTGTGGCCGCGGGGATGCCCATGCCCCGTCGCCGGACGTTCGCTACGGACATCCTGTCCTTCGCTCACTCGATGCTGACTGCGCTTCGGCTGGCGGCTTTCGCGCCGTCGCCGCCGTCCCGGCGTCGGCTCCGGCTTACGGGAGCCGTGCAGAGCACGGCTCCCAATCGCCTGCCTGCGCTTGTCGGCAACGCCGGCTCTCAGGGCATGGGCATCCCCTCCCGGCAGTTTTCTGCGCACGGCAGGATGCCATGTTTCGCGTGTATCTAGCGCACGAGGATGTTGCGGAACTGCCACGGATCGGTCGGGTCGATGTCCTCGGGAAAGAGCCCCGGGCGATCTGCCAGCGGTGTCCAGTCGGTGTAGTAGCCGGTCACCGGACCGAGGTAGGGCCGCTGCACCGCCAGACACCGCCGGAAGTCCATCTCGTCGGTCTCGACGATGCCCGCCTGCGGGTTCTCGAGGGCCCACACCATCCCGGCCAGTACGGCCGATGTGACCTGCATCCCGGTGGCGTTTTGGTAGGGGGCGAGGTCCCTCGCTTCGTCGATCGAAAGCTGGGAGCCGTACCAGTAGGCATTCTTCTCGTGGCCGTAAAGGAGCACGCCCAGTTCGTCAGCCCCATCGATGATCTCGTCCTCGTTGAGGATGTGGACGGAATCCTGCCGCTCGCCGGCGCGGCCGAAGAGTTCGTGCAGCGAGAGCACCGCGTCGTTGGACGGGTGGTAGGCGTAGTGGCAGGTTGGACGATAGACGACCCGATCGCCCTCGCGGAGCGTGAAGTAGTCGGCGATCGAGAGCGACTCGTTGTGAGTGACGAGAAACGCATACTGGGGGCCGGGGGTCGGGCACCAGGAACGCACCCGTGTGTTGGCCCCTGGCTGGAGCAGGTAGGCACCCGCCTTCGCGCCAAAAGTGTGGAGCCGCCCGTTTTCCGGAAGCCACCGCTCATGCGTGCCCCAGCCGAGTTCAGCCGGCTGCATGCCTTCCGAGAGAAAGCCCTCGACCGACCAGGTGTTGACGAACGTGTTCATCGGCTTCGGATGCTTCGACCGCTGCGTGTCGCGTTCCGCGATGTGGATGCCCTTCACTCCCAGGTCGCTCATCAGCTTCGCCCAGCCGATCCGGTCATCGGCCGCCGGTTCCACGAAACTGCGGCCGGTGTCATGTGCGAGGTTCACGAGCGCCTGCTTCACGAACCAGGAGACCATGCCCGGATTCGCCCCGCAGCAGGAGACGGCAGTGGTGCCACCGGGATGACGGGCTTTTTCATCGCGGACCATGGTCCGTAGGGCGTTGTTCGTGCGGGCCTCGGGACCAGCGTTGCGATCGAAATAGAAGCCCGGCCACGGCTCGGCCACGGTGTCGATGCAGAGGCAGCCGAGTTCGCGGCAGAGCCGGATGATGTCGAGGGAGGAGGTGTCGACCGACAGATTCACGCAGAAGCCGCGGCCGCCGCCGGCGGTCAACAGGGGCTCCAGAAGGTGCCTGTAGCGGTCGCGGGTGACCGCCTGGTGGATGAACCGGATGCCATGCTTGTCGAGGATTCCTCGGTTGCTTTCATCGGGGTCGATCACCACGAATCGTGAGCGGTCGAACGTGAAATGGCGTTCGATCAGCGGCAGGGTCCCGCGGCCGATCGAGCCAAAGCCGATCATGACGATGGGCCCGTCGATGTGGGCATGCACGGGCCACTTGGGCATGATCGACTCCCGGGAAAGGCGGGCGGTCACGGCGGACCGCCCGAGATCAGAGAGCCTTGTAATAAGGCCCCCCACGGTCGTCGTCAATCAGCAGCGTTGCCCGGGCCAGCACCGCGATTGGTATGGGTCACACGGTCGCTGATCTGCCGCTGTCAAGCGGCGAATGGTGGAAAGCGCGGCGGCCGCGGCACTTCGTTGACGCCCCTGCCCTCGATGCCCACAATTCAGTTTCCGCCCCGCTGACGCCCCCCGTCCCCGCGATAGGAGATTACCGATGAACGGCACGCCCAATTTCGTCGAGCAGGATGATCCAGAGGTGTGGGCGGCCATGGCCGCGGAGCAGACCCGGCAGCAGGACGGGCTGGAGATGATCGCCAGCGAGAACTTCACGAGCCCCGCTGTCATGCAGGCGGTCGGCAGCGTGCTCACCAACAAATATGCCGAGGGCTACCCCGGCCATCGCTACTACGGCGGCTGCGAGTTTGTCGACAAGGTCGAGGATCTGGCCCGCGAGCGGCTGAAGGCCGTCTTCGGGGCCGAGCACGCCAACGTGCAGCCCCACTCCGGCAGCCAGGCCAACTCCGCCGTCTATCTCACCGCCATCCAACCAGGCGACACCGTGCTGGCCTTTGATCTGGCCCACGGCGGCCACCTGACACACGGCATGAAGCTCAACAGCTCGGGCATTTTCTACCGGTTCGTCCACTACGGCGTCCGCCGCGACAACCAGCTGCTCGACTTCGACCAGATCGCGAGCCTCGCGCGGGAACACAAGCCGAAGCTGATCGTGGCTGGCGCGAGCGCCTATCCCCGCGAGATTCCGCACGGCCGGTTTGCAGAGATTGCCCGGGAGGTAGGGGCGAAGCTGTTGGTCGACATGGCCCACTACGCGGGGCTCGTCGCCGCGGGCATCCATGACAATCCCGTGCCGGTCGCCGATTTCGTGACCAGCACCACGCACAAGACCCTTCGTGGCCCGCGGGGCGGCATCGCCATGTGCCGTGCCGAGAATGCCAAGGCCCTTGATCGGTCGGTTTTCCCCGGCACGCAGGGCGGTCCGCTCATGCACGTGATCGCCGGCAAGGCCGTGGCCTTCGGCGAGGCGCTCAGGCCCGAGTTCAAGCGGTATGCCCAGAATGTCGTCGACAATGCGCGGACGCTTGCGGCCAGCCTCGCCTCTGGTGGCGTCAACCTCGTCAGCGGCGGCACCGATAACCACCTCATGCTCGTCGACGTGACGCCGCTGGGCATCGGTGGCAAACTGGCCGAGGAGGTGCTCGACCGCTGCGGCATCACCTGCAACAAGAACATGATCCCCTTCGACCAGCGGAAGCCGATGGATCCCTCCGGCATCCGTCTGGGCACGCCCGCCCTCACCACGCGCGGCATGGGCGCGGCTGAAATGAAGCAGATCGCGGCCTGGATTCTCCGCGTGCTGAAATCGCCCAGCGACGAGCAGGTGATCTCCACGACGAAGGGCGACGTGGCAGAATTGGCCGAGCAGTTTCCCGTGCCGGCAGCGAAGCTGGAGGCCGGGCGGCTCGAGACGGTCGCGCGATGAGGGGGAGAGCGGGCACGGTTGTGCGGATCGGGCTGGTGCAGTCGGCCTGCACGACGGACCGCGACCACAACATCGCCCAGGCCCTTGCCGGCATCGCCGAGGCGGCCCGCGGCGGCGCCGAAGTCGTCTGCCTGCAGGAACTCTTCGCGGGGCAATATCCCTGTCAGGCTGAAGATCATGGAAAGTTCATCGAGGCGGAGGTGGTGCCCGGGCCGCTCACCGAGCGGTTGGCCGTCGCGGCCAGAGAGCATGACGTCGTGCTCGTCGGGAGTGTTTTCGAACGGCGGTCGCACGGACTCTTCCACAACACGGCCGTCATCTTCGAACGCGACGGTTCGACCGCGGGCCTCTACCGCAAGATGCACATCCCCGACGACCCGCACTATTACGAGAAGTTTTATTTCGCGCCTGGCGACACTGGTTTCATGTCGGTGCCGACCAGCCGACTGCAGGTTGGCCCGCTGGTCTGCTGGGATCAGTGGTATCCGGAGGCCGCGCGGCTGACCGCCATGGCCGGCGCGGAGATGCTCTTCTATCCCACGGCGATTGGCTGGCTCGACGGCGAGGAATCGCTGCACCGCGAACAGTATGAAGCGTGGGACACGATGCTCAGGAGCCACGCGATCGCCAATGGCGTGTTTGTCGTGGCGGTGAACCGCACCGGCCGCGAGGAGGACTTGAGGTTCTGGGGCGCGAGCGTGGTCTACGCGCCGAACGGCGAGCAGATTGTGAAGGCGAGCCACGACACGCCCGAGACGATCGTGGTGGAATGCGATCTCGCCCGCATCGAATGGTCGCGAACCCGCTGGCCCTTCTTCCGCGATCGCCGCATCGACGCCTACGGTAGCCTGCTCAAGCGGTGGGGGACATAACCGTGGACAAGGCGGATGGCAACCGGCTGCCGGCGGAGTGGGAGCCGCATGCGGCCACGTGGATTGCTTGGCCGCACCGGCGGGCGACGTTTCTGGGCGACTTCGGCACGATCCCGGCATTCTTCGCGCGGTTCATCCGCCTGCTGGCGGCCTGCGAGCCGGTGAAGGTGATCGCGACGGGAGCTCCGCTCGCCGAGGCCCAGGAGCACCTGAGCGGCGTCGCCAACGTCGAATGCATCGACATCCCCACGAACGATTCATGGCTTCGCGACACTGGGCCTGTGTTTCTGGTGCCACGTCATCCGGAGGGCAAGGTCAAGCGTGCCGGCGAGCCTGTGGCCATCTGCTGGGAGTGGAATGCATGGGGCGGGAAGTATCCGCCCTGGGATCGCGATGCGCAGGTGTCGCGGTTGATCACTGGCCGGCTGGGCATGGCGATCATTGCGCCCGGTGTTGTGCTGGAGGGGGGCGCGATCGAGACCGACGGCGAGGGTACGTTGCTCGTCAACCATCGCTGCGTCGTCGACCCCAAACGCAATCCCGGCCTGTCACTGGACGCGATGGAGCAGGTACTCCGAAACCGGCTCGCCGTCGACCAAGTGATCTGGTTGGGAGGCGAACTGGCGGGAGACGATACCGACGGCCACATCGACCAGATCGCTCGGTTCGTGGCCCCCGGCTGCATCGTGGCGGCGCGGCAGCCCGATCGTCTCGACCCCAACCACGCCTCGCTTGCGGAGAATCTCAGACTGTTGGAATCGGCCGTTGATGCGCGGGGCCGTCGGCTGGACGTGATCCCGATCGACATTCCAGCGAGGTTCGCCTTCGAGGGCACGCAGCTGCCGGCCAGCCACCTGAATTTCTATGTGGCGAATGGGGCCGTGATGGTGCCGGTGTTTGGCGGGCCAACCGATGAACCGGCTCTCCGCACGCTGGCCACCTGTTTTCCAGCCCGGCGGATCGTGCCAGTCGATTGCCAGGAACTCGTTCGCGGCCGGGGTGCCCTCCACTGCATCACCCGCGATCAGCCAGCTGGCTGACTGGCTGTCAACCGGGTCATCCATGGCCGGCTGTCATGATCGGCCAATCCGCTCTTGCCGGGGGCCGTCCGGTTCGCGACGATCTTGGCCGCGGCCGCATGTGCCAGTGCCCCGCATGACACGCTCCCGGGAGGAAAACTAAACCATGGAACAGCTTGCCTCGGCCGTACAGGGGGCCTTCTCGCTCGTCGCGCGGCTGCTCCTCGCCGCGGTCTTCGTCACCAGTACCTATCAACACTGTAAGAATTTCCAGGGTACGGAGGCCTTGATGCTCTCGGAGGGGGTGCTGAATCCCAAGTTCGCTCTGTTTGGCGCCATTGGACTGCAGCTACTCGGCGGTTTGAGCGTTGTCCTCGGGGCATGGACGCGGATCGGCACTGCGTTCCTGCTCGTGTTCCTGCTCGCAGCGACCTACTACTTCCACGACTTCTGGAAGCTTGTAGATCCCAACCAGCAGCAGTTGCAGTCGATCCAGTTCATTGCATTCATGAAGAACATGGCCATCGCCGGCGGCCTGATGTCGTTGATGGCATTCGGTGGCGGCCCGTGGAGCATCGACGGCTGGATTGCATCGAAGCGTGAAGAGGCCGAAAGCGGGGCGGGCGCCAAGCCGAGGGTCACCGCGAAGCCAGCCGAACGCGGTTGAGCAGCCCACGCGGGATGTGGTCGCCAGTGGTACCAATTCACGGGGAGTTCGACTCATGATCAGTGCGCGACTCGGGGCGGTGCTTTTGGTTGGTCTCGGTGTTGGTCTCGGTGTTGGTTGTGTTTCCGGCTGGGCAGCGGCTGCCGAGCCTTCTTCATCGACGTCAGGAGTCTCCCAGTCCATGCCCCATGCTGCGTTTGCCATGCCGACCAGCCGTCCCTTTGGCCGGCTTCCCGATGGACGCGAGGCGCATCTCTACACGCTGGAGGTGCCGGGGGGCTGGAAGGCGACCATCACCGACTACGGCGCGATTCTCACCAGCCTGCAGGTGCCGGACAAGGACGGCAAGCTCGTCGATGTCGTGCTCGGCTTCGACACGCTCGATGGCTATGCGGCCACGCATCCCTACTTTGGTGCGATCTGTGGCCGGGTTGCCAATCGCATCGCCGCCGGCCGATTTGACCTCGACGGGAAGTCTCACCAACTGGCGACCAACAACGGACCCAACCACCTGCACGGAGGCCTGGTCGGCTTCGACAAGAAGCTCTGGAAGGCGACGCCAAAAACGTCGGAGAAGGGCCCCGCCGTCGACTTCGAGATGGTGTCCCCTGCCGGCGACGAAGGCTACCCGGGCAAGCTCGCCGTGAAAGCCACCTACACGCTCACGCCCGACGGCGAGCTCTGGGTCGAGATGGCGGCGACATCCGACGCTCCCACCATCGTCAACCTCGCGCATCATTCCTACTGGAATCTCGCCGGCCACAACGCTGGCACGATCCATGGGCACGAACTTTCAGTGACCGCCGACCGGTATCTGCCGGTCGATGCCGGCGGCATTCCTACCGGTGAATTTGCCGCGGTGGACGAAACACCCTTCGACCTCCGGCCCGAGCGCCGTCCCACAGCGTCCTTGGGCGACGCGATCAAGGCGTTGCCCGCATCGGCCGACGGCAAGAATCCCGGTGGCATCGACCATAATTATGTGGTCCGCGGCTGGAACCCGGATGGCAGCCTGCGGAGCGTCGCTTTCCTGCGGGATCCGAACAGCGGCCGCGGCATGGAAATCCTCTCTGACCAGCCGGGAATCCAGGTCTACACCGGCAACTATCTCGACGGCTCGCTGACGGGGAAGGACGGGGCGGTCTATGCGAAGCAGGCGGCCATCTGCCTGGAGACGCAGAAATACCCCGACAGCATTCACCATGCCGGACAGGCCGAATGGCCGACGGTGCGGCTCGATCCGGGACAGACCTATCGCCACACCATGGTGCATCGTTTCACGTCAGTGCGCTGACCCCCGGCGGCATCAACGCATCGAGACATTGATGCATCGAGATATTACGGAGCGCATGGAGACGTATGGTTTTCCCCGTTGGCGATGACAATTCCGACCGCACGACGTTTCCGTTCGTGACGATCGCGCTGCTCCTGATCAACGTCTTCGTGTTCGTGGTGCTCCAGCAGATGGGTGCCAACGACAATGTCACGCTCGCCTACTGTCAGGTGCCCGCGGAGATCATCTCGGGGCAGGACGTCGTCACCGAGCCGTCGGTGCGGATGATCCAGACGCCGGAAGGCGTGGTCCGCGTGCCCGATCCCGGGCTCAAGGCTACGCCGATCCCACCGTGGATGACGCTCCTGACGGCGATCTTCATGCACGGCAGCATCATGCACCTCGCCGGCAACATGTGGTTTCTCTGGATCTTCGGCGACAACGTCGAGGACGACATGGGGCATCCCAAATACCTGCTCTTCTATCTGGCCACCGGCATCATCGCGTCGCTGGCCTTCGTCGCGCTCAACAGCTCGGGCGAGGCGGCGCTCACGCCCTGCCTGGGGGCATCCGGCGCAATCTCGGGCGTGTTGGGCGCGTATCTCGTGCTTCATCCACACCGCCGCGTGAGCGTGATCCTTCTCCGAATGATGGTCGACGTGCCGGGCTATGTGGCCGTCGGCATCTGGTTTCTGTTTCAGCTCGTGAGCGGATTCCTCGATCAGGGCGGTGGTGGCGGCGTGGCCTATTCAGCCCACGTGGCCGGCTTCGTGGCTGGCATGATCCTCGCCAAGCCGATGAGCCACCGGCACGTCCGCGAGGAGGCCGACCCGCTGGTCGTGCTCAGGCGGCGAATTCCGTAAATACGAACACTCGATCGCATTTGGGACATGTCTAGCGGCCCAAACCGCCGGGGTCGGTGACACGAATGCGTCCGCCGCCCCGGCGGCAGAGGGGCTCCGACTCGGGGGCAGGATAGCCCAACTCGCTTCGGCTTCCCCCGACCCCCGGCTCCCTTCACGATTCCAATAAGCCACTACAGCGAAACCCAGATCCGCTCTAGTTTCTCGTGCCATGCCGGCGGCACCACGCCTTGTGGAGTTCGATGGCGGGCAGAATCGTGGCGGCCACGGCCATCAGGACGAGCCACTCGCCGCCGCTCACCGGTGCGACGTCGAGGAGCGATTGCACCGGAGGCCAGTGCATCGCCAGGATGTGCACGGCCAGCGCCGTGAGCGTGCCCGCGAGCAGGAGGGGGCTCCGCTTGAGCGGGAGAGTAAAGGCCGAGCGGGTCTCCGAACGACAGTTTGCCAGGTGCGCATTCTCGAAGAGCACCATCACCAAGAGCGTGGCATTGCGGGCTGCAGCGAGCGTGGCGGCGCCGCCAGCGGAGGGGTCCGCTGTCGCAGCCGACGCTGTCCCCAGCCAGAACCGAAACACCGTAAACGACGCGATGCCCATCACCAGCGCCGAGAGCACGATCCGTTGAAGCATCACGCGATCGAAGACCGCCTCGTCAGGCGGCCGGGGCGGTCGGTCGAGCTCGTCGCCTTGCCCGGGCTCGAAGGCCAGTGCCACATCCTGGATCCCGTTGGTGACGAGGTTCAGCCAGAGAAGCTGCACCGCCGTGAGCGGCAGTGGCGATCCCGTGGCCACTGCCAGCGTCACGAGCACCATCTCGGCTGCTCCGGTG
>Ga0304730_1001302_pt1 | contig 19080 bp, 12 predicted proteins | sample M_130628_MF_Meta_FD_190474 | JGI IMG/M metagenome (GOLD analysis project Ga0304730, IMG submission 190474) | Freshwater microbial communities from Lake Montjoie, Canada to study carbon cycling - M_130628_MF_MetaG (v2) (version 2) | ecosystem: Environmental > Aquatic > Freshwater > Lake | place...
GATTCAAATGCTGGAATGTAGGATTTGTGCCATTAAAATTGGTATCGATGTATCTGAATGTTTCGCTGTATGTTTTGGAAAATGATTTGCTGATGTTGATGGCTACATTCACTTCTTTGAATGGTTCTAATTGCGCAGTCAACGTTAGTTTTTGATCTAAATTTTGTTGAATCAAAGAGTTGAAATTGCTGTCTTTAGACATCAAGCCTTTCCGCGATTGTTGATTCAGCCAATTGGTATCTGGCTGCCAACCCATTATGAAATTATAACCAGGCGCCATGCTTTTTACGTTCTGTCCAAAAAAACGTGTACTGTCCATATATCCTGGCAAACGAGTACCTGCATTTTCAGAAGCAGTAAAATTAACTTGCTTTACACTGGTTAGTAATTTTCCAAAAACTTTCATGCCATTGCTTACATAAGGCATCGCCGTTTTATCTACAATGCGTTTTGTTTTCAATACTTTCTTTCCTGACTTTGTAAGCACAGAATCTCTAACCTTTGTAATCCTATTTCTCCATTTCTGTTGATCTTCTTTGTTAGAAGGCTGATCCAATTGACGCATCCATTTTGAATGCTGATATAACTTTGTAAAATCCAACTGTACAGTCGCTTCTTTCTGCAATGTGTTTTCTAATAAATTTCCAAGATTTACTGCTAACCTTGATGCCCCTATCCATTTGTATGTAGTTTGATAACGTATATTGGCGGTTGTCCAATCCAATAATGGGAACTTCGAAGTTGGTAATACATACGACATATTTACGGCTTGATTAAAAATGGTATTTCTACCCCCTTTAAAGAAATTTTGCCAAACGGTATCTTTCTTTTGTTTGGTATTAATTCTACCAGCTGGCTCATCTACCCTCGAGTTGTTGGTTGCCGTATAATCAAAGTTTATTGACTTTGTAAAATTCCATCTGAGTATATAATCACGCTGCATCGTAAAATACTTATCGTACGTTTCTGGGATGGCGTATTTTGTTTCACCAACACTTCTTGGTTTTATGGCACCAAACTGACGACTGATGTCTGCTCTAAAACTCAATTGGTTGGGCAAATAATTAAAGTTGATTTCTTTTATGAAATCCAGCCATTTTGTTTTTACTTTTTTAAATGAATTTTTAAATGGCTCAAATGGCTTGGGTTGTGGCGAAAAATTATATCCAAGTGCCCCTCGATGTTTGGTAACCTCATTGTTTTCAATCAAAGGATTATGCGTTTCTGTTTTTATGTACGAATAACTTACATCCACATTTTCTATGTCATAAATTTTGGGAGACTTACCATTTGTTTTGGTTTTCTTTACATTGGTAAAATTTACTGTTTTCACCGATGTGAAATCAATCGCATTATTTCTTATAGAATCTCTTTTTGATTTTGGAGATGAGCTTAGCTTTTCTTTTAATTTAATATCCAAATCGTATGGATCATATTGAGGCGTGCTGGTTGTTTGTGAATAGCTTGCATATACAGGAATTGAAATGCCCATTTTTTTAGGCAATAATTTTCCCAGTTCTAAATTAGAAGACACATCAAACTGCATAAAATCATCACGATATCTTTCTACAACACGCTGTTCTAAAGTTCCAAACCCACGGCTATGCACATTCGCTGAAAGAGATACCGTTCCCAAGTCGGCTAAGTTTGCATCTACCCTACCAATTGCAGCCCAGCCGCCTTGTTCATTTATTGATGACAACCTCAATTCATTTACCCATACCTGTCCGCATGCACTATTAGATGTTGTATTTTCTACGCCTAACAAGATTCCACGAACCTCTCCCAAATTGGGATTCCCAATTACAGAGTACGTTTGTCCATTTGACTGAAGTTGTTTAAATATTGTTCCTAATGGCGTTGATGATAAATTTCTGGCTTGTTTTATTTTGGTCAACACATCCAAATCCACATCCAATGAATTTGAAGGAAACCATAATGAATCGTTATAAGCATCTGTATTCGGATTTAATCCAGCTGTTAATGGGGTTAGGGTTAATGGAATCCGAATCTCATAATAGTTACTCACAAAATCTGTTCCTAGTCTAACCACTGCCGTTAGGTCTTTATCTTGAATGGTGTTTGCCGGATTCTGAGCCTGTTCAGCATGTATGTACATGGATAGTTTTCTAAACTGACGAACATCTCTATTCGCAAATGTTTGGAAAACACCTTTCGCATCTCCTTTTCTAAGGTTGCAAAATGTCATACTTAATGCTTGTTCATTTTGCAAAAGATTTACACCATTATTGCTTAATGTTTGGACCCGTTGAATTTCTTTTGGTGTACGATAAGGCAACGGTGCACGTTTATCATTCTCTTCAATATTTACCGCTTCTACATTGAACGGTGTAAAGCTAGTTGGCGAATACAACCCTGTAGAATCAATTTTATATTTAAACTTACGCCAAACATTTCTAGTTAATTGCATCAATCCAAAACGCATCACCACACTATCTTCAAATCCAGTTAAAAACATCCGCATAAATCGTATAGATTTGAAATCAGGAATGTTTCCAATTTTCCGATCGTAACTACCAATGGGAATTCTAAACTGATACCAAGTTTCGTTTCTTGTGGTACCATTTACCAAACTTACTGGCACTTCTTTTTTATCTACAATAAAGTTATTTCCAATAAGCATTTCAGTAGCATTCTTAGGCTTTATGTCAACGATATATTGGAAGTATTCTTCTGTTTCATTCAATGTGTTGTCTTTGTTCAAATCCTCAGCATCTGGATACAAAGTTGCTGCTGATGAAAACTGTCCGCCATTTGAAATGGGTGAATTGCCATCTGGACTATTATAATTCTTGTAACGTTTTAATATTCCATCATTAGCATTAAAAGAACCATCTCTATAATTTTTATAATTATCAATGGAAGGATCCTTCACTGCATTTAAATAAATTGGAGAAGTTGATCCAAATGTAGTTTCTAAAGAATTTAAATATTCGGCACGAACCCTTAATTCTGCCGTATCCGAAAGCCCATCAAAACCAACATCTTGATATTTTCTATCATCTGGATTATTGCTAAATGCGTTGGTCACTTGAATTGGATTTCTGGGCACTTTCCCCCAAACTGTTGTATCTACTGGAGATGGTACGTTTGGCGTTGTTAAACCATTTTCATAAAAACGTTTTCCATCTTTTAACACATCTTCTGAAATGTTACCCAAATTAAAATACAGTTTACCACCAGTTGAGTTGCTATATTGTGGCAAGATAAAAGGATCTTGTAACCAGAATTCGATGAACTCAACATTGCTGGTTTCAAAATCAGATTGATCAATATTTCTCATTAACCCACCAAATTTTGTAGTAGGGTCAATGAATTTTCCTGTAGAATTTACTTTTGTATTATCTGTCTCATAATTGTAGGGACCTTTTTCTTTTGGATAATATGCCAAATCAAATGTTACCAATTGACTTTCGCCAAAGCTGGTTGTACGTTGAGGGAAAATTTCTTTCTGATAGACTTGTCTTACCCTAGGATCACTCAATTCATTTCTATCACTGATGGGGTTATTGGTTGCTTCAAGTTGCTGTAAAGTTTGCTCAATTTGATACCAAGCAATTTTAGCTCTGCTTTTTCCATAAATCAAATTGTTATTTTGAACTGCTTCTGGAAATAATTCAATCCCATTTCTATCTGTAGCATGTGCAGGTGTAGACGCCAAAGACCAACTCACTAAAGGAAATCGCAAATCAATACCTGACTTACTTCCTTCAAAATCATCGATGTAAACCAATCCATTATTGCCTCTACCAATTTGTGGCGCATGTCCTGGTTGCAAATAAGCACCCTCGAAATATGCGTTCATACTTGAAGGTGCGGTAGTGCTATAAAATGGAATCTTGTCTATTAATTTCGTTAATCGTGGTAAGTCTTTTCTATAGTTTACATCAAGCCCATACATGGTATTTCTAATCGGCTCCTCATTGTAATTTACTTTTGTAAAAAATGGTCTTTCGCCCAAACGTACAATAGTACTACCAAAAGAAAGTTGTTCTTTTAATGTATTTTTTGCATTGTAATCAAATCGCAAGCCCATGTAATTTCTTTGCTGTAATCCAAACGTGGCGTTGTTTTCAAAATTTACTTGTACAGGAAGTCCGGCATTTAATATGGCCTGATTGGTCATTTTGATGGTGCCCAAATCGTAGTTAATGTCGTAATCAATTCCTTCTTGTAAGGTTCTTCCTCCGGCAGTTACAATTACCGAACCTGGCGGAATATTGTACCCAATACTGATTTCAGAAGATCCAGAAGTTTTTGCAGTTCCTTTTAAAACGAATCGATTTAAATTGGGGTATTGTTGCGCTACAGCTTTTATAGAATCATACAACGCATAGAATAGGGTATCTGTTACACTTGTAGGAATCGTTGAATAAATTTGTTTTGCCAAATCCCTTCCAAATGGCTCTAACACTGGAAAAATAACCCGACTATAATTGGACACAACTGTAAACCCTTCTACATAATCAAAAACCCCATCTGGCTGTGGATCGAGCTGACTATTTAATCGATCAAGGTTAATCAATGAAATCATTGGAGAACCCAAATTAATATCGCCATAAGGCACATAACGTTTTGCTCCTAAGCCTGGCTGTTGATACAACACATCTAATTTGAAATCTGATGCAGACAAAGAACCATAACCAACCGTGTACACATTTTTCATCATTAAATTCCAAATGGGCAATGATGGTCTTTGCGAAGTAGCTTTTAATAATTTTAAGAAAAGAATTTTTTGATTCGCTGAAGAGCTATCTGGTGGCACATCTTGTGAGAACTCCCCTACTTGAAATATTCTTCCATTGAAAGTGTATTGAAATGCAACGCCTAAAACCTCATCGGTTTGAAGCGGCTGACTCAATGACAACATACCCAATTGTCGATTAAATGTATATTGAGTTGAATCAAGTTTTCTAGCAAATGTTTTTTCAAAATCCTGAACAGGACTCAATCCTACAGACTGAAGGTTATTAAAAATTAAAGAAGTATTTCTTGGATTGGGCTGACTTAAAATCTTTGTAAGCAAATCATTAGATCCATTAAATGGTACGGAAAGTCCTGTTAACACATTAATGGTTGGTGCCGGCAAATACGGATGCGCTTCTGCAAGATCAGCAAGTCCAACAATATCACGTGTATCCGTAGTGGTACCATTCTTATTGGTTACCCATACTTCAATTCTCAATACCTGAATTGGCGCGGTAATGGCAGGTAAGTTCGACATTACTTTGTTGTAATTGTCTTTAAAATATTGGCTTATTAAAAAATGTCTGTTTTCTTCATATTCATCCGCTTTTATTTCGAATGGTGTTGCTGCCGTTCCTCCTTGAAGATTTACATTTTGACGTTGAGATTTTTGATTGGCCAAAACCCCTGTGATAAATAATTTTCCAAATTGTACAGATGTTTTCAAACCAAACAATTGTTGTGCACCTGGTATAAGGGTTCCTTTTGCAGGAAACGCCACATTTCCGGCTTCAAATCTTTTTAAAATCTCATCATCTTTACCCGAATAATCCAATTTCAATTGATTGTCTAAATCAAAATTGGCGAGGGTATTGTAATTTATGGGGAACTTTAATTTATCACCTATACTTGCATTAACGTTCAATTGCGTATTCATCTGAAAATCAAGTCCACCATTCTTTCTAGCCGATTCGGGTAAGGTTGGATTATCTATTTTCTGTCCTTGATATCCCGCAGTTACATCCACATTTCCTTGGGGTGAAATTTCAATTTTCCCATTTCCAAACAAACGGTTGAACAATCCATCCGTTAATGAAAGTCTTGGCTTAGAAAACTTTCCTCTATTTAAAATATTTGTAGTATTAGAGCGCTTTTGAAAATAATCAATTTCTGCCTGACGATTTTTTAAACTCCAATATTCATTGAAAGAATAACTCAGCGGAGTACGAATATATCGATTGCCAATTTTTTCGTAAACAATATATCTTTTGGAATCGTAATCGTAAACAATAGAATCTTTTTGATTAGACGGTTGAAAATAATTGAAACTATTGTAATTGCTTGTAGATAAATTATCTCCTCTTCTATCTGTGAGTGGATAGGGCAAATTGGTAGAAGTAGCAGGTGTAGTAGTATCTGCTTTCAGTATAATTTCTAGTGGCAAATTTTTACCAAATCCATCTACGACAAAAACGGTAAACAAAGCCATACACAACACTACTTTGAATAATGGTTGTGATAAATTTCGATTAATTGACATTCCGTAAATCAGTTAATGTAGTTTTTTATCAAATGGCTTTTAATGCTTTTTTAATTAATTCTTCCAATTTTGAAATATCAGGTTCGGTACGAATTATTTTTTGAATAGATTGTTCCGCTTGATTTCTATTTATTCCTAAAGCTGTTAATGCAATAAGTGCGTCTTGTTCAATTGTGTTAGCTATTGGAACAGAAACACCACCTAACGAACCCGTAGTTTGCTTTCCTACTTTATCTTTTAGCTCCAAAACCAAACGCTCTGCTGTTTTTTTACCAATACCCTTTACACGTTCGAGCAATTTTACATCATTTTGTTGAATGGCTTTTGTAATTTCATCTGGTCGAGTTGACGACAACATCATTCTTGCAGTTGAAGCCCCTACTCCAGAAACACTGATTAACAATAAAAAAATATCTTTCTCCTCTTTGTCAAAAAATCCAAATAAAGAATGCCCATCTTCTTTTACTTGCATATGGATAAACAATCTGCCTTCTGCTATATTTTGAATAGCCGAATAGGTATGTAAACTGATGTTTACCTCAAAGCCGATTCCATTTACATCAATGTAAATCTGAGCTGGACTTTTATAAGTAAATTTTCCCTGTAAATATGCGTACATAAATTAAATCAGTATGTGGCGAAAATAAGCATAAATTACGAGCATACATAGTGAAAAATAAGTAAAGATTTTTTGCATTACTTTTACAACCATTATTAAAGATTAAAAAAACATTCCAATATGGAAAAAATTTATGCTGCTATTACGGCAGTTGGTGCGCATGTTCCGGAGTTTCGATTAACCAATAAAATTCTCGAAACCTTGGTAGATACTAATGATGAATGGATTTTATCTAGAACAGGAATCAGTGAAAGAAGAATTTTAAAGGGTGAAGGATTAGGAAGTAGCGATATGGCTGTTATTGCCGTAAATGAATTGTTAAAAAAACGAGGAATAGACCCTTTAGAAATTGATTGTGTGATTTGCGCAACCGTAACACCGGATTTGGTTTTTCCAGCAACTGCAAATATCCTGAGCGACAAGGCAGGTATGAAAAATGCTTTTGGCTTTGATTTGAGTGCAGCTTGTTCTGGTTTTTTATATGGCTTAACCGTTGGTACAAGTATGATTGAGAGTGGTAGATATAAAAAAGTAATTGTGGTGGGCGTTGATAAAATGAGTGCTATTGTGGATTATACAGATAGAACTACCTGTGTAATATTTGGTGATGGAGCAGGAGCGGTGTTGCTTGAACCTACTACCGAACAAATTGGAGTAATGGATAGCCTTTTAAAAAGCGACGGAAGTGGAAAGCAATTTTTACACATGAAAGCTGGCGGAAGCGTTAAACCTTCATCAATTGAAACCGTTAATGCAAGAGAGCATTTTGTACATCAGGAAGGACAATCTGTTTTTAAATTTGCTGTAAAAGGTATGGCAGATGTGAGTTACGAATTGATGGAAAGAAATAATCTCACAGGAGATGATATCGCTTGGCTGGTTCCACATCAAGCAAACCTTAGAATTATTGATGCAACTGCTAATAGAATGGGATTGTCTAAAGAAAAAGTAATGATAAACATTCAAAAATATGGCAACACCACTGCGGCTACAATTCCGTTATGCTTGTGGGAATGGGAAAGTAAATTAAAAAAAGGAGACAATCTCATTTTAGCTGCTTTTGGTGGTGGTTTTACTTGGGGAGCTACTTGGGTTAAATGGGCTTATGATGGCAATAGCTAATTAAAAAGTCAAGATCAATTTTGAATGTTTTTATCAAATCATTTTTTATGAATAAATTTCTGGTTTGTATTTTTTTGCTTGTAAATTCTATTGGCTCAAAAGCGCAATTAAACAGGTATTTGGTAACATTCAAAAACAAAAACAATTCGGCTTACTCATTGTCTAATCCAATAGAGTTTTTATCGCAAAGAGCAATTGACAGAAGATTGAGATACAACATCAATATTGACAGTACAGATTTGCCGATAAATAATAATTATGTTGAAGCCGTTCGTACATCCGGAGCCGTTAGCATTTTGAATCAATCAAAATGGATGAATCAAATTTCAATAGAATCTAGAGATGCGTCCGCTTTGACAGCAATTGCTAATTTTCCTTTTGTTGAAAATATTCGTGGCATTGCTTCTAGAAGTTCAATGAATGCATTATCAAAATTTGCAGATGACACCACGACTAGTTTACCTTTAAACAACACCATTAGTAAAACGCATCAAGAAAATGTCTATCAATATGGCGCTTCTAATGCCCAAATAAAAATTCACCAAGGTGACTTTTTACATAATCATGGCTTTAACGGTTTGGGCATGCAAATCGCAATAATTGACGCTGGATTTTATCATTATAATTCCCTTCCCACATTTGATAGTTTAAACAGAAATGGACAAATATTGGGCACTTGGGATTTCGTCAGCAATAATCAAAGTGTTTCTGAAGATGATTCCCATGGGATGCATTGTTTAAGTGCAATTGGGGCAAATCTTCCTGGTGTATTTATGGGTACTGCACCTAAATCTTCATTTTATTTATTTCGAACAGAAGACGTGCTTACTGAATATCCAATTGAAGAGCATAATTTTTGCGTTGCTGCTGAAAAAGCAGATAGTTTAGGCGTTGATGTTTGCTCCGTTTCATTAGGGTACAATACATTCAGTGATCCACAGTTTGATTATACTTATGCAAACATGAATGGCAGTACCACGATAAGTGCAAAAGCTACAAACATCGCTGCTAGAAAAGGTTTGCTAATGGTTATGGCCGCTGGAAATGAGGGAAATAGTTCTTGGCATTATGTAATCACACCTGCAGATGCGGATAGTTGCATGGCTGTTGGTGCAGTAGACAGTTTAGGTGTCGTGGCCAACTTCAGTAGCTATGGACCAAATAGTAATGGCCAAATAAAACCAGATGTTGCAGCCATTGGAAGAAATGCAATTGTTGCCAATAACAATACAGGTTTGCCAAATTTTGGAAGTGGTACTTCTTATGCTTGTCCCAATATGGCAGGCATTTCAACTTGTTTATGGCAGGCATTCCCCGAAGCCTCTAATATGAAAATCAGAAGTGTCTTAAAACAAAGTGCAACAAATTTTAACACACCAAATGATAGAACGGGTTTTGGTATTCCAGATGCTAAAAAAGCATTTGTTTCGTTACAAAAAACTTATGCAACTTATAACGCGCGTTTCTTTCAGTGTACATCAATTATTAATCTTTCGATAAAAACAGATACGTCGATGTATATTTTTATTGAAAGAAAATTCCCTAATCAAACGGGTTATACTGAAATAGCCACAATTCATAGTGATAGTACATTTGGTATGCATGATTTTGAATACATCGACAATCTTGATCAAACAAACTATGGAAGTGTTCAGTATAGATATAAGATGAAAATAGGCACAGATACTACTTTCTACCTGGATTCAAATACCGTTAATTATTTAAACCCTTGTATATTCATTCCACCTACAGCAAATACACTTTTAATTAGTCCAAATCCAGTTAATAATGATTTGTTTATAAAAATGGATAGGGTTGTAAATACGAAAGTTGATGTAATCATTCATAATATTTCTGGCCAAAAAATATTTGCAACCACATACGAACAAGCCATTGGTACAGGCATAAAAAACATAAATTTCCGAAATTTTGCAAGAGGTATTTATTTTGTAACAGTATATTTAAATGATAAAAAAGAAGTTGTACAACGTATTTTAAAACAATAATTAATTTTTAAAATAGGCAACAAATAAACTGTCCGCATTTTTATCAAATCCTTTGAGGTATTTCATTTCAAGCAATTGAGAAGAAAAATGCTGCTGAATAAAATCAACCATGTCTTCGTTTTCTGCTTTAAATACGGAGCAGGTGATATACACAAACCAACCATCCTTTGCCAAATGAGGCAAAGTGTTAACAACAATATTTTTTTGCTTTTCTACAAATTGTTGAAGTTGTATTTTATCAAAACTAAAATATTGTTCGGGTGTTCTACTCCATGTTCCACTGCCAGAACAAGGTGCATCACAAATGATGATAGAAAATTTTTCATCCAATAATAAGCCTGATTTTAGAGATAAATCTTGTACAAATTTTTTCTGAAGATTAATGCCTGCGTCTTTAAATCGAAGCTGTAAATTGGTTAAAATATTTTCGCGTATATCACTAACTGTTAGTTTTATTTTTCCAGAAAATAAATCAAACAATAAGATAGATTTTCCACCGCTCGCCGCACAGCAATCCCATACGGATTCAGACTTCTCTTCAGCTTTTTCTTTTTTTAAAAAATCAAAAACTTTTTGAGAATTAAAATCTTGTATCACCACATCCTTGTTGATTTCCAAACAGTTTTCAACTGAAGTTCCATTTGTAAGCTTTAAAGTATCTGGCTCAATTAATTCAAATGGGATATCCGAATTTTTCAACTTTGTTAAAACTTGTTCCTTTTTTTTTGGCCTTATCCTTAAAAATAAATCGGGCTGATGTAATAGAGAAATAGTGAATTTATCTTTATCTATAAAACTTGAAATCTCATCTGAAAATAAAAACAATTTTTCTGCATTGATATTTAAATAGTCCACTTTTTCAATTGCAGAAAATGCTACAAGTTCATTAAATTCTGGTGAAACATTTTTTAAAAATTCTGTCTCACTATTTTCACATAAAAAACTAGCTGCGACGATTTTATTTTCAGTTGTTTCTGTTTCATTGAATAAAAATGCACATCTGAAATAATGGTAACAAAGCGTAGATATTGACTTTCTATCTTTTGAACCGAATTTTTTATCGGTTTGAAAAAAAAGTTTTAAATGATGGGTTAGCGGCGTTCCTTTAGTGTAAGAATCAATTACCGTAACAGCTGAATTTAAATAAGAGTGGTATCTGCTCATAAAAAAATCCCGCATTTAGCGGGAAAAATATCGTTTACAATCATAATTCAAGAAGTGCTTCTACAGGATCTTTTCCAAATAATAGAAGTGATGGATTTTCGAGTAATTGTTTTACTGTAACTAAAAATCCAACTGATTCTCTGCCATCAATAATACGGTGATCATAGCTTAAAGCCAAATACATCATCGGTTTAATAACCACCTGACCATTTACCGCCATTGGTCTTTCTACGATATTGTGCATACCCAAAATGGCACTCTGAGGAATATTAATAATTGGTGTACTCATCATTGAACCAAAGATGCCGCCGTTGGTAATCGTAAATGTTCCACCAGTCATTTCTTCAATAGTCAATTTATTGTTTTTTGCTTTCGTTGCCAATTCTACAACCATTGCTTCGATTTCCGCCATGCTTAAACTTTCTGCATTACGAATTACTGGAACTACCAATCCTTTTGGCGCACTAACGGCAATGGATACATCGCAATAGTCATGAAAAATAATTTGATCCGCATCAATGTACGCATTTACAGAAGGGAATTTTTGCAACGCATAACAACATGCTTTGGTGAAAAAGCTCATAAAACCTAGGTTTACGCCATGAAGCTCTTTGAATTTATCTTTATGTTTTTTTCTGATTTCCATGATTGGCCCCATGTCTACTTCATTGAATGTAGTCAGCATGGCGGTTGTATTTTTTGCTTCAACCAATCTGCGGCTAATTGTTTTACGAAGATTGCTCATTTTTTCTGGGCGATCGTTTCGACTAAACATTTCTGCTCCAGGTTTTCTACCCGGGTTTGATAATGCTTCTAAAACATCTTGCTTTATAATCTTTCCATTTGAGCCAGATGGCATTATTTTTTTGCTGTCTATTTTTTTATCCGCAATAATTGCTGCTGCTACTGGTGTTGCTTTTACATCAGAATTAGTCACATCTTTCGTTGGTGCAGCAACAACTTCAGCTAGCTTTGGTGCTTCTTGTTTTGGCGCTTCTGCAGGTCGAACCGCATCAGTATCGATAACACAAACCATATCTCCAATTGAAAGCGTGTCTCCTTCTTTAGCGATTTGTGTAATCACGCCCGCTTGTTCTGCATTTATTTCAAAAGTTGCTTTTTCACTTTCAAGTTCTGCTATCACTTCATCACGATCAGCCCATGCGCCTGTTTCTTTCAACCATTTAACAAGGGTAACTTCACTAATACTTTCACCTACTGTAGGTACTTTTATTTCAATAGACATGTAATAATTTATTTTGGGCGAATTTCGGTTAAAATGATGATTTTTTAAAGTTTTATTCGCTTTAATCTTTTTTGAAACCACATTTTTCTAAAAAAAAATCCCGGAATTTATCCGGGAAGGTTATTTATTTTTTTGTTTATGTACCAAGGAATCCCCTCAGTAAATTATTTTGTGAAGTTTCTCGAAGCCTATCTAATGCCTTGTCTTTTATTTGGCGAACCCTTTCTCTAGTCAAGTTGTATCTTTCTCCAATATCCTCCAAACTCAATGGATGATCGATTCCAAGTCCGAAAAAATAAACCAACACCTCTTTTTGTCTATGCGTTAAAATATTCAACGTTCGTTCAATTTCAGTATTTAAAGAATCGGTTAAAACCATTTGCTGATCTGTATTATCTGCATTTTTATTTTCCATCATATCAATCAGTGTTCCATCTTCACCCGCAGAAATTTGTTGATCCATACTTACATGTCGACCACCAACACCAATTGTAGCAGCCACTTCTTCTATACTTACATCTAATAATTCTGCAATTTCTTCTGCCGAAGGTTCACGCTCAAACTCTTGCTCCAATTGACTATACGCTTTGCTGATTCTATTGGTTAATCCCACTTTATTCAATGGCAAACGAACGATTCGAGATTGTTCTGCCAATGCTTGTAAAATGGATTGACGAATCCACCAAACTGCATAAGAAATAAATTTAAAACCCCTGGTTTCATCAAATTTTTGAGCAGCTTTAATTAGACCCAAATTGCCTTCATTTATTAAATCAGACAAGGTTAGTCCTTGATTTTGATATTGTTTTGCCACAGAAACCACAAACCTTAAATTGGCTTTGGTTAATCGATCTAATGCCTGCTGATCACCTTGTTTAATTAATTTAGCAAGTTTAACCTCCTCTTCAGGTCTAATTAATTCTACCCTTCCAATTTCTTGTAAGTATTTTTCAAGACTTTCGCTTTCGCGATTGGTGATTGATTTTGAAATTTTTAACTGACGCATAATAAAATATTTATTTGGGAGATTTAAAGTGTTTTTCTCAATTAACATAACGCCCATTTTAACATTTATTGTATGTAACCAAACAAATTTTTATTTCAATTGGAATTAAAAAGCCATCTCTAAAAAAGAAATAACCAGAATTGGTCAAAAAAAAAACAGATATTATACTATTGCGTTGATAATTTTTCTATTATTGCAAGAAAGAAGGTAATTTCAAACTAAGATGAGTAAAAAACAATTATATACACTAGAATATCCAATACGATGCTCCCCGAGTATCTTGTATGAATTCCTAACTAGTCCGGCTGCCATGCAGGAATGGTTTGCAGATAAAGTTGATGAACGAGATGGCGTATATAGCTTTTCGTGGAATGGCGCTGAAGAAAAAGCAGTAATGCTTGAAAAAGAACAAGATAAATTCATCCGTTTCCGCTGGAGCTATATGGGTAAGGACGAATATTTTGAATTTGCCATTGACAGATCTGAAGTAACCAATCAAACCATCTTAATCATAAAAGACTTTGCTGAGAAAAAAGATATAAAAGATCAAAGTCAACTTTGGGAATATCAAGTCAAAGATTTATTCCACCGTTTAGGAAGCTAGTTTAATCAAAAATGATATTAAGAACCATCAATTATTGATGGTTTTTTAATTTGTAGTAATTTATAATTCCTTTGTTTTTAAAACTGCTATAATTAATAACCTATTTTTGACTATAGTAATTTTTGGCATTTCAAATTAGCGCAGCCGAACTGTTAACATGATAAAGAAATTAGACAAGCTTATACTGAAATCTTTTATTGGACCTTTCATCATTACTTTTTTCATCGGATTTTTTGTGCTGATGATGCAGAGCTTGTGGAAATATATAGACGATTTGGTTGGAAAAGGACTAGATTTTATTACAATCGCACAATTTGTTTGGTATGCGAGCGCATCGCTGTTAATGCTTGCAATGCCAATCGCCATCTTGATTTCATCCATAATGACTTTTGGAAATTTGAGTGAAAGTTTTGAATTGGTTGCCATCAAATCCTCTGGCATTTCCCTGTTGAGATTTATGCGTCCTCTGATGTTTTTAACCATCTTATTATGCGGCATTACATTTTTATTTGCCAACTATGTTATCCCTTATGCAAACTTAAAGTTCATTACTTTATACAGTGATATTTATGTTAAGAAACCCGCATTCGATTTAAAGGAAGGTGTTTTCTTTACCCATATTCCTAATTATGCCATTAAGATAAGCAAGAAAGATCCGGATGGAAAAACGATTTATAATGTAATTATTTTCGAACAAAACAACTCATTACAAGACAATTGTATAGTAGCCAAAAAAGGAGAAATGAAAATTTCAGAAGATGGGAATTACTTGGAATTTAATTTAGAAGACGGCTGTAGATATCAAGAAAATGGAAACATTATGGACAGTGCCACAGAGTTTACCAGATTGAGTTTTAAAAAATTTAAAAAACTATTCGACTTAAGCGTATTAAAAAAACAAGAAACCAACGACAGCTTGTTTAGTAAAAACTTTAAAATGCTTAGTGCAAACCAACTGAGTAAAAACATTGATTCTTTAGAAAAATCAAAAAAAAATCAGTTGACATTTTACAACCAACAATTAAATTCAATGTTGGTATATAGTCATCTTTCAGATAGCATTTGGAATGATTCAAATCAAATAAAACCATTACGAACGTTTGCACATTTAATACCCGATAGTTTAAGTTTGCGAATCAATCAATATGCCATAAATAAAGCTGTAGCGATAAAAGGAGTTTTACAACAACAGATATTTGAAACAGAGTCAAAAGAAAAAGAATTGAGGTTTCATGAAATAGAATGGCATAGAAAATATTCCATTTCATTGGCTTGTTTGGTTTTGTTTTTTATTGGTGCGCCATTAGGTGCGATTATTCGGAAAGGCGGACTGGGCATGCCTTTGGTAGTTGCCATTGTATTTTTTCTGATTTTTCATTTACTGAATATGTTTGGAGAAAAATTTTCGAGAGATGCAATATTATCTCCAGGAATAGGCATGTGGTTGGCTATTTTGGTGTTGGCTCCAGTTGGTGTTTTTTTAACCCACAAAGCCATGAATGATTCTCAGCTTTTCAATAAAGAGTTTTATCTGAAATTGTTTAAGCTTTTTAAAAAAGACAAATAAAATAAACGTAATAATTATGCAAAACAATCGAAGAAAATTCTTGAAAAAATCTTTTACCCATTCATTTTTAGCGATTGTTGGTTGGAATAGCATGGTTAGTTTATTGTCGTCGTTTAGTTTGCATGAAAATGATTCAAATGGAGATTTCAATATAGGATTTGAACAAAAACCACTGCCCTACGCATACAATGCACTTGAGGATTGTATAGACGCCCAAACAATGGAAATCCATTACTCAAAGCATGCTGCTGCTTATGCAAAAAATCTTAACGAAGCTATGGTTGCAGAGAAGGTGCAAAAAGAAACATCTTTGGAAACCATCTTAGCCAACATTTCAACATATTCGGCTAAGATGAGAAACAACGCTGGCGGGCATTTCAACCATGAACTTTTTTGGCAATGCATGCAACCAAAAACAGTCAACAATTTGCCTAAGGGTAATATTTTGATGGAAATTGAAAAATCATTTGGAGATTTTGCTTCATTTAAAAAATTGTTTTCAGATGCTGGTAAAACCAGATTTGGTAGCGGTTGGGCATGGTTAGTGAAAGATGAAACAGGTAAATTAAAAATAACTAGTACTGCTAATCAAGACAATCCTTTAATGAATTTAAAAGAGATAGAAATAAAAGGAACCCCAATTTTATGTTTGGATGTTTGGGAACACGCTTATTATTTGAAGTACCAAAATAAAAGAGCCGATTATATTGAACAATGGTGGAATTTGGTAAACTGGAATTTTGTCGAAAAAAGATTGTCTGGAAAATAATACCATGTTTTCATTAATAGACTCAGCCTTTGTTCAACATCATTAATGCAAGCTAAAATGAAAGAAACAAAGGCTGATGAATTGACAAGCAATCTTGGCGCAAAAGTAAATTCGCTGGTTTTATTTTCAAGAAAAAAAACATTTAGTTATCTACAGGATTTTGAAAATTATCCACAATTGAATTGGCCTTAAAGCAATACATTTGCATACTGCAAAATTTCAAAAATAAAAAACTTCAAACATGGAAAATTGGAAAGAATATCAAGAAAAAAATAAAGATAGATTCTTAAATGAACTATTTGAATTACTGCGTATACCTAGCGTGAGTGCAAAGTCAGAGCATAAAGCAGACATGATTGCATGCGCAGAAGCCATTCAAAAAAGGTTATTGGAAGCAGGTGCAGACAAAGTAGAAATTTACCAAACAGTAGGACATCCAATTGTTTATGGTGAAAAAATATTTGATGCTTCAAAACCAACTGTTTTGGTTTATGGACATTATGATGTTCAACCGGCAGAACCGCTTGAATTATGGAACAGTGGCCCATTTGACCCAACTGTAATTGATGGTAAAATATTTGCAAGAGGAAGTTGCGATGATAAAGGTCAAGTATACATGCATGTAAAAGCTTTTGAAACAATGGTTAAAACCGATTCATTGGCTTGTAATGTAAAATTTTGTATTGAAGGTGAAGAGGAAGTTGGATCTCCAAATCTTGGCACTTTTGTAGCAACGCATAAAGAATTATTAAAAGCAGATTGTGTGTTAATTAGTGATAGTGCAATGATTAGTTTGGATACACCAAGTATTGATATTGGTGTTCGTGGATTAAGCTATATTGAAGTTGAAGTAACTGGACCAAACCGCGATTTACACAGTGGTGTTTATGGTGGAGCTGTTGCCAATCCAATTACCATTTTGGCAAAAATGATTGCTTCTTTGCATGATGAAAACAATCATATTACCATCCCTGGGTTTTATGATGATGTGGTAGAAGCAACTCCAGAAGAGCGTAAATTAATGGCTTTAGCACCATTTGATGAGAAAGAATATGCGGCTGATTTAGGCGTAAAAGAATTGTGGGGTGAGAAAGGATTCACCACAAATGAAAGAACTGGAATTCGTCCTACTTTAGAGTTGAATGGCATTTGGGGTGGTTATACTGGTGAAGGTGCGAAAACAGTTTTACCTTCAAAAGCATTTGCCAAAATATCAGCTCGCTTGGTTCCAAACCAAATTTCACAAAAAATGACTGATCTATTAATCAATCATTTGAAAAAAATCGCACCTGCTTATGTTGAAATAAAAGCGGAATTACACCATGGTGGAGAACCATACATGACGCCAATTGACAGCAAACCATATCAGGCTGCTGCAAAGGCAATGGAAACTACTTTTGGTAAAGCACCAATCCCTGTAAGAGGCGGAGGAAGTATTCCAATTTGTTCGTTGTTTGAAAAAGAACTTGGATTAAAAGTGGTATTCATGGGCTTTGGATTAGATAGTGATAACTTACACAGTCCAAACGAAAAATTCGATATCGCTAACTTCTATAAAGGCATAGAAACGATTCCTTATTTCTATAAGTATTTTGCGGAGATTTAATAGAGAGGTGCTTTATACTGGATTTAATTTCTTTACGATACAAGGAAATAACAAATAAGAAAGTAAAAATAAGGAATAAGGAAGTGTATATTCTTCCAGATTATACAATGCTCAATTTATACGACATTTTAATAGACCACGGTTTAAATCGTGAGAGAAGAACATCCGCATTTTGGAATTTTCAATAATTACAAATATTTATAAGCCCACGGTTTAAAACCGTGGGTTTTTAATATAAAAACAAAATTTCGATCTCCTTTAAACCATTAAACTTTTAAACCAGCGCAGCGAATTAAACCCATAAGATGACTCCCCAAAACAAAAAAGCCACTCTTCACAGAATGGCTTTTTTAATACTATTAAAATAAGTCTATTAAACTTTAAAGTGAGCGAAAGCTTTATTAGCTTCAGCCATACGATGAGTATCTTCTTTCTTTTTGAATGAAGCGCCTTCACCTTTGCTTGCTGCAACGATTTCGTTAGCTAATTTATCAGCCATGCTACGTCCGTTTCTTTCACGGCTGTAACGTATCATCCATTTGATGCTTAAAGAAATTTTTCTATCAGGACGTACTTCTGAAGGAATTTGGAAAGTTGCGCCACCAATTCTGCGGCTTCTAACTTCAACACCTGGAGTGATGTTGGTTAATGCTCTTTTCCAAACTTCATATCCATCTTCGCCGGTAATTTTTGTTACCTTATCTAAAGAATCATAAAAAATAATGAACGCACCACTTTTTTTACCTTCCCACATTAAATTGTTTACGAATCTTGTAACCAACTTATCGTTGAATTTTGGATCTGGTGCTAATGGAATCTTTTTCGGTTGTGACTTACGCATTGTTTATATTTTTTTAGTCGTATTAAAGACTATGATGTACTATTTTTTTGCTTTTTCTTTTTTAGTTCCGTATTTACTGCGGCTTTGTTTACGATCTTTTACGCCAGCGGTATCTAAGCTACCACGAACGATATGATATCTCACACCTGGTAAATCTTTAACCCTGCCTCCACGTATCAATACGATAGAGTGCTCTTGTAAATTATGACCTTCACCTGGGATGTAGGCAATAACCTCAATTTTGTTGGTTAAACGAACTTTTGCTACTTTACGTAACGCTGAA
>Ga0304730_1001304_pt1 | contig 19054 bp, 15 predicted proteins | sample M_130628_MF_Meta_FD_190474 | JGI IMG/M metagenome (GOLD analysis project Ga0304730, IMG submission 190474) | Freshwater microbial communities from Lake Montjoie, Canada to study carbon cycling - M_130628_MF_MetaG (v2) (version 2) | ecosystem: Environmental > Aquatic > Freshwater > Lake | place...
CCGCGCAGCCGGTGCCGTCGTTGAAGAAGTGCGGCGGCAGTTTCGCGAAATCAAAGGCATCATGGACGGCACCGCGCAACCGCAATACGGCCACGCAGTCGACCTGCTGACGACGGCTGCCATCCGTGAAATGATCCTGCCGTCGCTCCTGCCGGTCGTGGTCCCGGTGGCCGTTGGCTTGCTGCTTGGGCCCGAGGCCTTGGGCGGGCTGTTGATGGGGACAATCGTTACCGGGCTCTTTGTGGCCATCTCCATGTGCACCGGCGGCGGCGCCTGGGACAACGCCAAGAAATACATCGAAGAGGGCCACTTCGGCGGGAAGGGATCCGAGGCGCACAAGGCCGCCGTGACCGGGGATACGGTCGGCGACCCCTACAAAGATACGGCCGGCCCGGCGATCAATCCCTTGATCAAAATCATCAACATTGTGGCGTTGCTGATTGTCCCCCTGCTTGGCCCCGGAGTTCTTAACCCAGCCGGAGGTTAGAGGCTAGCCTCGTAGCGACGAATCCCATCGATGATTTCTTGCTTGGCGGACTCGGGACCTTCCCAACCATGCACCTTGACCCACTTGCCGGCCTCGAGATCCTTGTAGTGTTCAAAGAAATGCTGGATGGTCTTCAGGCGCAGCGGATTCAAATCTTCTGGTTTCTGCCAGTGGGTGTAGATGGGAAGAATCTTGTCCTCGGGCACCGCCAGTAGCTTTGCGTCGCCACCGGCCTCGTCGTCCATCTTGAGCACGCCGATGGGACGGCAACTGACCACGACCCCAGGAATCAACGCAAACGGTGTAATCACCAGCACATCGACCGGATCGCCATCATCAGCGATGGTCTTAGGCACATACCCGTAATTGCACGGGTAATGCATTGACGTGCCCATAAAGCGATCAACAAAAATCGCACCGGTCTCCTTGTCGACCTCGTACTTGATCGGATCTGAATTCATCGGGATTTCAATAATCACGTTGAAGTGCTCAGGGACTCGATGCCCTGCCCCGACTCGATCGAGATTCATGCGGTGCTCCAGTTCGGCGATGGATTCAAAGCCCGAGATGATAGCAAGTCGTCAGGTCTTGCTCTGCGACGGCCCGACCGACCCGCCGATCGGTGGGTTCATTGGTGCGTTCATTGGTGCGTTCATTGGTGCGTTCATCGGTGACGACATACTCAAGCCGACACTCCGGGTCACGTGCGCCGATTCAGCGCTCGCCATCGCACTCGCACGCCAGTGTTCCGCAGCCTGTGTTGACTCGCCCAAGGCCTCATGCAAACGCGCCAATGCCCCATGAATCGGCGCCGATCCGGGGGCGAAGCGTAACGCCTGCGTCAGATATTCACGCGCTTTGCCCCACAACTTTTCGAGGAGACAAAGTTCGCCAAGAAGCAGGAGCAATTCGCTCTCGGTTGGATATCGCGCCCGCCATTGCTCGGCGCGCGCGAGACGATCGCGAGGCGCCACCCCTTCGATCCGCGCATATTGAGCGCCGAGGCGGGACGACCATTCCTGTTCGAGTACGGCTTCGATGATCCGGCAAGAGGCTTCACGATCACCTGCCCGAACAAACGCTCGGGCGGCCGCATCGGCAATCGGAATCACTTGTCGATCGCGTTCAGCTACTTCATTCCAGGATCGACGCACCGAGACCAAATCATCGGTTGCTGCATCAAAGAGCGCTGTATGGGCCGTGATTCGCAACCGCATTGAAACCGTCGGGTGCAGCGCATCGCGCTTATCTAACGAACGCAGGGTGCGCAAGACCGCTGACCAATTTCCGGCCTGCTCATAAGCCCGCAATGCCACACGTTGAGCGTAGAGATGCCGCGCACCACCAGCCTGCATCGCCGTCAGCGCCTCGATCGCAGATTCGGCCCGACGCTCCTCCACCGCCAATTCCGCCCGGGTCATTAGCAGGGCCTGCTGCAAACGGGCGTCGTCGGTCACCCGATTGAGCCAAGCATCACGCCGACCGAATTCCTGCAGACGATGCGCCGCGCGTGCCGCAACCAATGCCGCCGTTCCAGCCAACGCCGGCACCTCCTGAGCCGTTTGTGCCATGCGCTCGCTACGACCGAACCGTCCCTCAAAAAACGCCAACACCGCATCGCGCAGCGCATCTGTGGCCAACTGAGCGCGGCGACGTTCTCGGTACTCGCGCACCCGACCGGGTAACTCCAGGGCACGGCGGATCCCAATCAGAAACAGATGAAAAAAAACAAATCCTAAGGTCAGAATCAGCGCCACCAAATTGACCGATGCATCGATCCGATAAGGGGGCCAGAGGATCGACACGTTGCCGATGTTGACGCGTGCGAGCAAAGCGACCGCCACAGCGACTGCGAATAGCAAAATCGACCAGATTAACCAGCGCATCGCGAACCTAGCCTGGCTCGCGGGCAGCCCGCACCAATCGGATCGCGGAGAGACTCTGATGGATCGAGGGCAACGGGACGCTACTACTGACCGACCGAATCTGATCTAAGGTCAGGATGGCCTGCGCAACTAAACGCTGGTCGCGGTCAAACCAGTGCTCGAGCGTTTCGACAGCCTGCTCGATATCAAACCGGAGGATGGCATCGTTTCGGGTCAATAACGCCCAACGTGCCTGGGCAAGCCGCAGCTTCAGGTTTTCACGGACGAACCAGGCCTGCTCGGGCGCCAGCAACATCGCATCTGGCCGGTCAATTCGCCGCACGCGCACCCAATGGCCGAGTTCCTGAAAGACCAGCGACCAATCGGCCAGACGTCGCGTCCAACCCTCGGGGCCCAGACCGAGTAATGCAGCGAGCCGAGCGGGGCTCAGGAGGCTATCCGACGTTGCTCCCGAAGTTGCTCCCGACGATTCACGCGACGATTCAATCGATGGCGCCGCGGGCTTATTAATCTTAGGGTTTGTGCGGTCATCGGGCTTGCCCGGCAACCGAGGCTCCGATAACAGGGGCATCTTGTCTATGCCCTCAGAGATCGTTTCTAGTTTTGCGGCAAGCGCACCCACGTCAACCGCCTCGGCCTGCCGCAAGAGCACCAGATCCGCTGCCACGGCCCGCCGTATCGGGGATTGCAAGGGTAGTCTGATTCGGTCGAGCCTTGCGTCCGCCTCCTGCAGCGCGAGCAATGCCGCGCGCACATTCCCACCCAATTGCAATTGTTGAGATGCAGAAACCAAGGTTGATTCCACCTCGGCCAACACCGCATCGTTGCGGGATTGCGCTAGCTCCTGATAGAGCCGCTCGAGTTGCGCCTGCTGCGCCACCGAATCACTCAGTTTGGCCTCAAGTGCCGCAAGCCGATTTTGGGAATCACGCAAAGCGTCAGTGGCTTGCCGCAACTGCGAGCCCGTATCCGCGAGATTCCTTTCTGCCCCTTGTAATCGACGCACCACCTCGCGCTCGACTACATCGGCACGCTTCGCAATCCACCATCCCCCAAACAACGTCAAGGCGATCGCTAGCACGGACAAAACGAGCGGCCGGTCAATCGCCGGCAGGGACCAACGCCAACGCCACGGATTCGGCCGAGGTGGTTCCTCCAGCATCACCACCGACTCAAGGCCAGACTCCGCTGCAGACGCTCCGGCGAGTCCTTCCGGCCCCGCCATTGCGGGCGCAGCACTGCCTTCAGTCAGGGGTATTGTCGAGGGATTGACCACAGGTCTGATGATAACGCGGCGTCCAGAGCAGACGCCCCCGGTGGGATTCGCTGAATCGAATGAAAACCCGCATTGATCAATGATTGTTCGATTCGGGGATGGATTGTCAAAAAGGGCTGCGCGTGCATCCACCTCTGGGCTGTTAACGGCCAGTCCGCAGCAATGCGATTCAGGGCCTCAGCCGTTGATGATTGAGTTACGACCCCCACCCAGGCCGCCCGTCGTGAACAAAGCACGTTTAATCGGTCGATCGCTCCACTATCGGGCTCGCAGCGTTGATTGCGGTACGCCGTTAACCAATCACATGCGATGCCCATCGGCTGGAATTCTGCTGCCCAATCGGTCCCGCTCGTAGCGCCGCCAACCACCAGTATCCGACCGGCTCTGACGCCCTCCTCCCGGATTGAGTCCAGCAATGAACGGGCGTCCCAGGGTGCTCGCTTCGGAGCCATGCAGCGCACCGACGGCGGCAACCCAGCCGACGTCAAAGCCTCGAACGTCCCCGGGCCAACCGTGGCAACCGCGATGGCGTCGGGCCATTCGCTCAGGTCGGACGATTGAGCCTCGCCCTGAAAAGCCAGCACTGCGCTTGGACTTACGAAGACGACGACATCCCAACCCGGGTCCTCTCCTGCGAAGGGATCGCCAGCACGAAAAATATGCGATCGAGCAACCGCGACGGCATTGGCAAAAGGAGCGATCTCCAAGATCGAAAACGGGAGTACGAGAGGATCATAGCCTTGCCTGGACAGACCTACAGCGATGGTCGTCACCCTCGGAGCCGGCTGAGTTAACAAGACTACTCTGGCGCTGGAAGTCACCGCTTAGGCTCGGACACGCGCAAAAAGCGCGGCACTGCAATACCGATCAAGACGCCAAAATCGCTTCGGCGCCCTGGTCGCGTAGTGCAAGCGCGGCCTGCTCGCCGAGGGCTTCTGCTGCCGCCAAGGTTTCCTCGCGGGTCTCAAGCACCACGCGGGCGATTCTTGCTCCGTTGATCGACGCAACTAAAGCTTCAAGCCGCAACCCACCTGACGCCTCTCGAGTCGCGAAGGCAGCCAGCGGAACCCGGCAACTTCCGCCCAAGGCCCGCGAAACGGCGCGTTCAGCCGTGACAGCCAATCGGGTATCGCGATCTTCAAGCGTGGACAGCATGGCAGCCATGTCGTGTCGATCCGACCGAATCTCGATCCCCAACGCCCCCTGACCAGGCGCTGGCAGACTGTCAACTGGCGGAATCACTGCCCGAATTCGCTCGGCAAGACCAAGGCGCTTTAACCCTGCGGCCGCGAGCACAATCGCATCAAATTCACCCCGATCAAGTTTCGCCAGACGAGTATCCAGGTTTCCTCGAAGCGGGAGTACTTCACAGTGCGGAAAGCGCGCTCGCAGCAAAGACGCGCGACGCAAGCTCGAGGTCCCGATCTTTGCCCCTGCCGGCAGAGCCTCGAAGGAGGCATAGGCGGGTGAAACGAAGGCGTCGCGCGGATCTTCACGAGGCAAAATCGCCGCCAGCGAGAAGCCGTCGGGCAACTGCATCGGAACATCCTTGAGGGAATGCACCGCAAGATCGGCGCGACCATCCATCAACGCCGTTTCAAGTTCTTTTGTGAACAGGCCCTTGCCGCCCACCTCGTGAAGTGCGCGATCTAGAATTTGGTCGCCTTGCGTCGTCATCCCGAGCAAGGTAACCGCACCCTCAGGCAAACCGGCCGACAATAACGACCGAACATGCTCGGCCTGCCAAAGTGCCAGCCGACTCTCGCGGGTGGCGATGACCACTCGCTTCGTGGAAGACTCCTGCACCACGATCCCCTTCTTGTCGTAAGGGAAACGATGTTACACCGCCCCCGGCGAACGAGGTCTAGGACACCAGCCCCTTCACCATGGACCATTGTCGGCGCGAGACTGGTAGGCGCTCGGTGATTTCACGTAATACAACCTGCCAGTAAGGATCCCCCCCCTCGCTCTCGCCCTGCGCCACCCGCTCAAACCCGCCGATAGAGTCTCTTGCCACCAACGCATTGCGATGGATCCGAACGAAGCGTTCGCCGAACTCTTCCTCAAGTGCGGTGAGAGATTCCTCAATGAGGTACTCACGCTCGACCGTGCGGACGGTAATGTATTTCAGCTCAGCCTTGAGATAAATCACCTGCTCAACCGGCACCAGAATCACACGTCCGCGTTCATGGACCGAGAGATGGCGGCGGCGGGTCAGCGTCGCGCGAGCCAATTGATCGATCGCGTGCCAGTGCTCGGCGGGGCGAATCGTGAGGGCCCTGCGCAGCGCGGCCAGCAGGCGCTGCGCTCGCACGGGTTTCAGGAGATAGTCCACCGCATTCAGTTCGAACGCCTCGACCGCAAATTCATCGTGTGCCGTCACGAAAACCACGAGTGGCTGGCTGCGATCAGGTTCAGCATGCACTCGGGCGGACATATGGCGCGCGAGTTCAAGCCCTGACATCCCTGGCATCTGGACGTCGAGCAGGACGATGCCCGGCCTCTGTGAATCAATCAACGCCAACGCGTCTGGTGCATTACCCGCCTCTCCGACGATGCGATGCGGGAATTCATCTACGAGATCTGCCAAGAGTTCACGAAGGCGCCTGCAGGCCGGCTCTTCGTCATCAACGATCAAGATGCTGGTTTCAGTCATGGCGCCCCCGGCGTTCGGATCGGTAGGGAAAATCAAGGGTGAGGCGGAACCGATCCCCTTCGGTGTCCATTCGGAGTTCGGCTTCCATGTCGAACAGCAGCATTAATCGTTCTCGCACATTGGACAGCGCCATTTGGTTGCCCATTCGGCCGGATCCCAACCCTTTCGGGGGCAAGGGATTGATAATTTCGATACGAATCCGGTCAACCCTCAATCGGCCCGAAATCTCGATCTGACCAGCGACCGCCAAGGGTTCAATGCCGTGGTGTACCGCGTTCTCAATCAGCGGTTGAATCAGCAAGGAAGGCACCAGGGCGTCCATTGGAAGGTTGTCTAAAGCCCACCTGACATGAAGACGAGGATTGAGCCTTAGGGTTTCGATCGCGAGGTACTGGCGACAGGTCTCAATCTCAGCCGATAAGGGGACGAGTTCGCGGGTGTCGCGCATGAAAACCCGGAACAACTCAGCCAGATCCTGCAGGGTGGACTCGGCCTGCCGCGGATCGGAGCGCAAGAGGCCGAGCACCGTATTGAGACTATTGAATAAAAAGTGCGGTCGGATCCTGGCCTGTAAGGCGATCAGTCTGGCTTCTGACAACGAAGGGGAGTAGGCCCTTGCCCGTAACTGAAAGTGGTTCAGGATGGCAAAACTCGCGACCACGCTGGCCAGCACGCGTAGACCAACCCACAGCCAGGGTTCAAGCGGCGTTGCCGCCCCAAGGACGATAGACACCGTGCCAACCAGCCCCATGAAAGCCGCAGGAACCCCGAGCCCAACCGACCACTGAAGCACTCGGGACCGACCGACAACGAAAGGGCGCAGGAAGCAAAGGGACGTCAGCGCTCCCCCAGCAGTAACCGATGCAAGGCTAAGATTTGCGACCATCAGCGTCGACCACGCCGCCAGATGCTCGGCAACCAACAAGGCGCCCATCGTGATGCCGGCGAGAAGCAGGAGAACCACACGCAGGGCCACCCCAGGGTTGCAGCAGTCCGGCAACACCGGCACCTCAGCACCATCCACGAGTCGACGAAGCGGGTGAACCGTTCGCGAAGAGTCCAAGATTGGCGGGGGCGGCGACCAGAGCGCGGCGCCTACGAGGATTCCAGGTTCCGATTGTTGCCGACGCTCAGGCGGCTTGGGTGTTTCGAATCGGGGGTGGGCGCGCGAGAACAATGGGCTGCACCGGAAGTTGCCCTATATCATCCGGTCAGGAGCCACTATGACAGACCAACTTTCGCACAAAGCCGACGCTTGGTCGGGGCGTTTTTCGGAGCCCATCACCGAGCGGGTGAAGCGTTACACCGCTTCGGTCCAATTTGACCAGCGACTCGCCCTACAAGACATTGCGGGGTCACTCGCACACGCCAGCATGCTTCATTCGTGCGGGATTCTGACCAGCGGTGATCTGGCAGATATTCAGCGCGGAATGGCCCTGATCCGCGAAGAGATCGCCGGGGGACAGTTCAAGTGGTCGATCGATCTTGAGGATGTTCATCTCAACATCGAAGCCCGTTTGACCGCTCTGGTGGGTGATGCAGGCAAGCGCCTTCATACGGGTCGTTCGCGTAATGACCAGGTAGCCACCGACCTCCGACTATGGCTGCGTGAGCGCATTGATGAGATACAACACTGGCTCGTACGACTACAAACTGCTCTTGTTGACCTGGCCGAGCAGCACGCCAATACCGTCATGCCAGGATTTACGCACTTGCAGGTCGCGCAACCTGTGACTTTTGGACACCACCTCATGGCCTATGTCGAGCAATTGCGCCGGGACGCCGAACGCATGCATGACTGCCGCGCAAGGGTCAACCGCCTCCCACTTGGAGCAGCGGCTCTGGCAGGAACCCCTTACCCGATTGATCGCGAACTGGTCGCCAAGCTGTTGGGATTTGAAGAAATCTGCGAGAACTCGCTCGATGCCGTCAGCGACCGCGATTTCGCGATCGAATTTTGTGCCGGCGCCGCGCTGATCATGACCCATATTTCACGATTCAGTGAGGAACTCGTGCTTTGGTCAAGTCCAGCCTTTGGGTTCATTGAACTGGCGGACCGATTCTGTACTGGCAGCTCAATCATGCCGCAAAAGAAAAACCCGGACGTACCAGAACTCGCGCGGGGCAAAACTGGTCGGGTCACTGGAAGCTTGGTTAGTCTGCTAATGCTCATGAAAGGGCAACCCCTTGCGTATAACAAGGACAACCAGGAGGACAAAGAACCCTTGTTCGATGCGGCAGACACCGTGATCGATACCCTCGCGATTTTTGCTGAACTCGTTCCGGGGATATCTGTCCATGCGGCCCGCATGCGCGAAGCGGCGACCCGTGGATACTCAACTGCCACCGATTTAGCCGATTATCTGGTTCGACTCGGACTCCCGTTTCGGGAAGCCCATGAGGCGGTCGCTTTGGCCGTGCGTGCGGCAATTGATTCGGATCGGGATCTCACCGCACTAAAACTCAATGAAATTAAACAGTTCGCACCCAAGGTCGCTCATCTGATCAGCGAGGATGTCTTTGCGGTGCTTGCCCTGGAGGGATCAGTCCGTTCACGGCAGCACCTGGGGGGAACGGCGCCTACTCAAGTCCGGGCGGCAATTTCAAAAGCCCGTCTCCGACTGAGCGAATCACCACACCAAACCCTCCAAAACCGAGGGTAAACACGGGCCTCGAAAATCCCCATGCGCCGTCAGTTACGGGCGGAACAGGTCGACAAACCCACTACAATCCCGAGAAGAAGTTCGCTTAAATCTTCATCTTTAAGTTAAAGGAAGTTAGTGATGGATCGACGTCAAATTATTAAGAACACGGGTCTCGCGGGGATCCTTGCGACCGGTGTTGCTCCCGGCATTGTCGGCGCCCAGGCACAAGTCCGGTGGCGCATGACTTCAAGTTTCCCAAAGGCGCTCGACACCCTGTTTGGAGTCGCTGATGTGTTCTCCAAAAAGGTCAGCGAAATGACCGGCGGAAAATTCGTCATCTCAACCCATGCCCCGGGCGAAATAGTTCCTGCATTCGGAACAGTCGATGCCGTCCAGCAAGGGACGGTAGAGTGCGCAGGGACGGCTAGTTACTACTACTTCGGCAAAGACCCTGTCTTTGCTCTGGGGTGCACCATCCCGTTTGGCCTCAACGCGCGTCAAATGACGGCCTGGCTTTACGAGGGCAATGGCCTGACCCTCATGCGCGAGTTTTTCCGGCAATACAACATCATGATGTTCCCGATGGGGAATACCGGTTCCCAAATGGGCGGATGGTGGCGTAAAGAAATTAAATCGGTAGCCGATGTCAAGGGCGTCAAGTTTCGTACGGGTGGGTTCCCAGGAAGGGTTTGGGAGCGACTCGGTGGTATTGCAGCCAATATCCCCGGCGGCGAAATTTATTCGGCCCTTGAAAAAGGAACAGTCGATGCGGCCGAATGGGTGGGGCCGTACGACGACGAGCGACTTGGTCTACACAAAGTGGCCCCCCTTTACGCCTACCCAGGCTGGTGGGAGCCCGGTCCGAACATCGATCTGCACGTCAACATCAAAGCGTATGAGGCCTTGTCGCCAGAATATCGGGCGATCATTGAAAACGCTGCCGCCTACGCGCACACGGACATGCTGGCCAAGTATGACTCCCGTAACCCGGCCGCGCTGAAGCGTCTGGTGGCCGGTGGCACCAAGCTCTACAAATTCCCGAAAGACATGATGGATGCCGCCTTCAAGGAGGCAATGGGTCTGTACAGCGAACTATCCGATACCAACCCGAACTGGAAAAAGATCTACACGGATCTTTCGAATTTCCGTCGGGACTCAAACCTCTGGTTCCGTCTGACCGAAGCCGCCAATGACGACTTCATGCAAGCTGCCCGACTGTAAATAGCCCGGGTCAATAGCCCAATCGATCAACGCGCCAGCGAGGAAAACTTCCCTGGCGCGTTTTTTATTCTACTTTTTGAGCTTATCCTGCTCGATCGAACGACGCAGGGCCTCCATCGCATCGTCAGCAGACGAATCCGCTGGCTTATCGCCCGACGCGTTTCCTGATGGGCCCCCAGCCGCATCGCCGGAGGCGCCGGGAGGCGCAAGCGGGTCGCTCAAGACATTCGACGAGTTCGAGCTACCGGTCTCGTCCGGTTTGTTCTGAATATCCTGCAACTGCTCGATCGCTTTATCAAGGTCGAGCACTTTTTCCTTATCCAGGAAGACCGTCACAGTCTGCGGGAAGAAAATCACCACCGCCACCAGGATCAACTGGATGATGATGAAAGGGATCGCGCCGAGATAAATGTCCCTCGATTCCACTTTGCGGGGTAACGATCCATTTCGATGTAGCGTATCCGAAATGCCGCGCAAATAGAACAATGCGAAACCAAACGGCGGGTGCATGAAACTGGTTTGCATGTTCACGCAAATCATCACACCAAACCAAACAAGGTCAATCCCGAGCTTGGCTGCGACGGGGGCCAGAAAAGGGATGATGATGAACGCGATCTCGAAGAAATCGAGAAAGAACGCCAGGAAGAAAATAAAAATGTTGACGACGATCAGGAAGCCCAACTGACCACCAGGCAGCCCTGACAAAAGGTGTTCGATCCAGATACCTCCATCAACGCCCTGGAACACAAGCGAGAAGACCCGCGAACCGATCAGAATGAAGACCACCATGGCGGTAATTCGCATGGTGTTGAGCAAGGCCTGCTTAAACAGGTCGTAACTCAATCGGTTGTGCATCGCCGCCAGAATAAAGGCGCCAACGGCACCCATCGCTCCTGCCTCAGTCGGCGTTGCGACGGCCGTATTCAGACCCGGCAAACCGCCCATGCTACCGAGAACGGTAATGATTAGAACGGCCGAAGGGATAATGCCGCGCAAGCATTTTTTCCAGAGGGCCCAACCGTCGAGCGTACGCGCTTCCTTCGGCAGCCCAGGGACGTGCGAGGGACTGATCCTGGACAACAGGAAAGTGTAAAGCGCGAACAAGAGAACCTGCAGAATGGATGGCCCCCAGGCTCCCTTGTACATATCGCCAACCGGCTTCCCAAGTTGGTCAGCCAGCACGATCAGAACCAGCGACGGCGGAACCAGCTGGGTGATCGTCCCCGATGCAGCCAGAACGCCAGTGGCGTAGCGCATGTTGTAGCCCCATCGCATCATGACGGGCAAAGAAATCATTGCCATTGCAATGACTTGCCCGGCGACGGTACCCGTAATGGCCCCAAGAATGAATCCAACGATAATCACGGAATAGCCAAGGCCGCCGCGAATCGGACCAAACAGCTGTCCCATCGAGTCCAACATGTCCTCAGCCAGACCGCAACGCTCAAGGATGGTCCCCATGAGCGTAAAAAAGGGAATGGCCAGCAACAGCTCATTGGACAGAATGCCGAAAACATTCAATGGCAGCGCGGTCATGAAGGACGCCGGAAACCACCCCATATGAACCGCGAAAAACCCGCAACTGAGTCCAAGCGCCGTCAATGAAAAGGAGACGGGAAACCCAATCAGCAAGACAACGATGAGCGCCGCAAACATCAACGGAGCGAAAGTATCCATCGTCATTGGAGAGGCCTCTCATAATGAAACTCTGACTCATACCGGTTCATCAACCAGGCATACCGCTTGATTGCTTCAGAGACGCCCTGAGCAAACAACAGGCTAAAACCGAGTGGCAACATCAGCATCGCTGGCCAACGGATCAGACCACCGGCGTTACTGGAGACCTCACCGCTTGCGTACATCTTCAAGAACAACGGAAACGCGAAGTAAATCATGACAGCCGTCGACGGCAGCATGAAAAGGAGAAAACCCAGCAAATCAATCCAAGCCTGAACCCGGCCGGAGTACTGTCCATAAAGCACGTCTACGCGAACGTGTTCATTGACGCGCAGAACCTGTGACGCGCCGAGCATCACGCATGCCGCGAACAGGTACCACTGAATCTCCAGGTAGGCGTTTGAGCTGTAATTGAAGCCATATCGCACCAATGCATTGAGCGCACTGATAAAACAGGACACGCCCATCGCCCACTTCGCAATCACCGCAAAACGGTCGGTCACCCGATCAATGAGTTTCATCAACCCCAACAACGCGTCCATGTAGTTCTCCCGTCAACAGCGCAACAAGGCACCGGAAATCAACGTGGAGAGGCTTGAGCGGCGAGGCCAAAGCCCATGGTGAGCCGATACGTGACGAGAATCGCTCAGCGATTACGTCCGTGGAACGCAACACCATCGTGAAAGGGCACGGATCTCAGACTGGGGGCCAACCGGTGGACCCAATCAATGATTCCGTGCCCAGATGAAGAGGGTTTTCACCGCTCCGTTCATCTGTCCGGGTTGTGGAGTTTACCAAGCCCTGAGAGAAAGTGGCGGTCTCAGGACAAACAGCACAACCAGCGGGTGGTGTTCTACAACAACAGCACAACAACATCCAAACGACAGCACAACAACACGCGCAGAAAACTACCGCATCAATCTGCTCATCAAGAAACCCACGGCAATTGCAATGCCGACAATCGCCAATGGTCGCTGGCGAACCCGCTCGCGCGTTTGTGATACCAACCGATCTTGTACTGCCTGCCAGGCCTCACCGCGAGCCACGAATTGATCGGTGGCCTCGTGCACAACTGTCGCAAGACGATCGACCGTGCGGTGTGACCGGTGCTGTCTAGGCTGAGCGGAGCCATTGGCATGCTCGGGACGGCCGTCGGCGGACACGAGTAATTTGGCGGACGCCTGCGGTGTGTTCGTTTCCATGGATAGGATCTCGTAAAAGTGGATTGCTCCAACCCATCGGGAGCAAGCGGCGTTCCCCGCGGGGACTATCGATTCGGCTGATTCAGGCGGCTGTCGCCGGCCAGTTTGGCGAGATGCTCGAGCGAAATCCCCAGCATGGCTGCCGCGCGATCCTCAACCCATGCGCACTGGACCAGTGTCGCAAGCGCCAACTGACGCTGAGCCGAATCAATCGACGTTCCGATGCGGATAACAACGCCTCGCCGGTCGCTCGGAAAACGACTCCCCGCTTCAGGCCCTAGCGAACCCCCAACCGCAGGCCCCACGTATAACGAAGTCCGTTCGGTACCTGTCTCGTCGTCGAATGGCAGTTCCTCTGCAGTGAGTAACTGATCAGCCAGGATGAAGGCCCTTTGAACCGCGTTTCTCAATTGCCGGACGTTGCCCGGCCATGGGGCGTTTTTCCAACGAGCGAGAACCCCATCTCCAAAGCGTTTTTGCGCCCCCTCGCTTCGGTTTAGTTCAAGAAGAAAATGCGTTGCAAGTAGCTCAATATCGTCAATTCGCTCGCGAAGCGGCGGCAACCGAACCGGAAATGCATTTAACCGGTGGTACAAATCCTCGCGGAGCTTTCCGGCCTGGACAGCCTGCTCGGGAATTCGGTTGGTGGCCGAAATGAGTCGTACATTGGTCTGAATTGGCTGGACACTGCCGACCCGGGTAAATGCACCAGTTTCGAGAACTCGCAGTAGTTTGACCTGCAACTCGAGCGGCATCTCGGTGACTTCATCCAAGAAAATGGTACCGCCATCCGCGCGTTCAAAAAAACCTTTGTGCTGACGATCGGCCCCAGTGAAACTACCTCGCTCATGACCAAAGAGTTCACTCTCGATCAGCTGCGCTGAAACCGCTCCGCAGTTGAGCGGGAAGAAGGGTTGCCGCGCGCGTCGGCTCAAACGGTGGATGGTTTGCGCCGCGAGTTCTTTACCAGTCCCGCTCTCGCCGACCAGTAACACGGTCGCCGAGGTCGGTGCCACCCTTGCCAACTGATCATATAGTGCCGTCATGGCCGGACATCGCCCCAACAAACTACCGAACCAACCAGGCTCGGCCGAGAAGTCGGTGCCAATGCCAGCCCCTAGCGGTGGCGCCTCTGGGGAAACACCCAACGAGGCCAGCGCCTGATGCACCCGCTTCAACTCGAGCGGCAACGGTAAAAAATCGAACACGCCAGCCCGCAAAGCCAATAAGGCGGTTTCTACTGATGGTTTTGCAGCCATCAGGACCGTTGCAGTCTGTTCCCGGCCCGGCAGATCAGAAATCAATGTCAGCCCCTCCCCATCGGGAAGGCTCTGATTAATAAATGCGATGTTGGGACGGTGTCGGCCAATTTCGATACGGCCCTTACGAACGGAATCTGCGAGGCTAAGCGTCATGCCCTCGCCGCGAACGATGTCAGACAGACAACGCTGAATCTCGAGATCTGCGTCAACAACCAACGCATGGGCCATCGGGATCCTTGTAGTGAATGCGCCGCGGGGTAGCCCGTCGACAAGAGTGTTCAACTGGAAGCTCGACATGATCGGTCAGCAACCCCCTGTTGGAGGGTGACGGAATTGACATTCGAATCAAGCGTGGCCGGGAATGCCAGTTGCTCTAGTCCTCTTCGCGCAACCGACGGAGACCCCATATGGGCATGATTGGAATGGACTTACGGGCCCGTCAACAACTGGCCCTGACACCTCGACTACAGCAGTCTGTCAAACTCCTGCAACTCTCCGCAATGGAGTTCGAGCAGGCGCTCCAACAGGCCATCGGGACCAACCCGTTTCTCGAAGAAGACGATCCCCATAGCGACTCGGCACCCGGGCTTGACGCTGAAGAATCCGATCGTTCAGCGACGCCCCTCGATGCGTCAACCGAGGGCCCTGATGACGCTGTCGAAATGATCCCAAGTGCTGGCGAAGGCCTCGAAGAACGCTTTGATTTCGATGTTCAATCCGAGCGCGCCGGCAACGGCCAGGATTCTGAAGACAGTGACTGGACCGAATGGGCGGAAACGACGACCTCGCTGCGCGATCATTTGCAGCAACAGCTCTTGAGCGTCAGGCTAAATTCGCGGGACCTCGAAATGGCAGGCCTAATTATTGAGGCGCTCGACGAAGATGGTTACCTGCGGCAGACCCTTGAGGAACTCGCTGAGGTCTCCACACTCATTCCTCAAACTGAGCCCGAGGAGTTCCTCACGCCCCTCAAGCTGATCCAGAATATGGATCCAGTGGGGGTCGGTGCCAGAGATCTTTCCGAGTGTCTGGCAATACAACTTCGTGAGCAACCCCCCAGCCCAGAGCGCGAAATCGCACTCGCAATCGTTCTTCACCACTTGGGCGCACTTGCCCGTCGTGAATTCGCCCGCCTCCAACATGCCGTCGGCTGCAATGAGACCGCTTTGCGTTCGGCCCACGCGAAGATTCGTCGCTTGAACCCACGCCCCGGTGCCGCTTTTTCCAAAGCCGATGCCCGCTATGTGGTGCCCGATGTCATCGTCAGGCGTCATCGTCAGCAATGGGTGGCGACTATTAATCCAGCGGTTCTCCCGACCATCCGCGTCAACCGGCGCTATGCGGAAATTTTCCGGCGGGCCCGCGACGCCAGTCACGCACAGCTCGGGCAGCAGCTTCAGGAGGCTCGATGGCTAGTGCGCAATACCGAGCAACGATTTGCCACGATTCTTCGAGTCGCCGAAACCATCGTCGCTCGCCAAAAGAATTTCTTCGATTACGGCGACGTTGCCATGAAGCCACTCGGACTGCGTCACATTGCGATCGAGCTCGACCTCCACGAATCAACGATCTCCCGGGCTACCGGCAACAAATACATGTCGACCCCCCGAGGCATGTTTGAGTTCCGCCATTTCTTCTCGCGTGAACTTGATACCGATACCGGTGGGACCTGCTCCGCCACCGCAATTCGGGCACTTCTGCGCGAAATGATTACCGCTGAAGATCACGCAGCGCCATTATCGGACGTCCGTCTGGCTGACCAGCTTGCGTCGCAGGGCATCAAGGTCGCCCGTCGAACTGTCACGAAGTACCGCCGTCTAATGCAGGTCCCACCCGTTGAGCTAAGGCGCCTGAATTGAGCGCCGTCGAAACGACTCATAAAGGACGATTCCCGATGCAACCGCCACATTGAGACTCTCAATTTGACCAGCCATCGGGATCGATACCACCTCATCACATCGATCGCGTACCAGTCGCCGGAGCCCCGATCCCTCGGCGCCCAACACCCATGCGGTTGCGGGCGTCAATTCCACCTCCCACAAATTCACTTCAGACTGATCGGCCGTTCCAATCACCCGAATATCCCGCTCCTGAAGTTCGACGACCGTCCTTGCCAGGTTGGTAACCATGACATAAGGGACGTTCTCTGCGGCACCCGCTGCGGTACGCACAGCCACATCCGTTAGCGAGCAGGCTCTGTCTTTGGGTGCGATGACGGCATGAGCGCCCGCCCCATCCGCTACTCTCAGGCACGCGCCGAGATTGCGGGGATCGGTAACGCCATCCAACAGCAGAAGCAGGGGTGGACCCTGCAATCCATCAAGCAACGCGTCGAGGTCAGTGATCGGTTCGGGCGCACTGGCCATGGCAACTACGCCCTGATGTCGCCCGTCGGGGCACAGGGCGTCAAGCCTCGTAGCCGGTACCGGGCGAGCGACCACCCCGACAGAGGCGGCCAGCGTAATGAGATCGCGGATTCGCCCGTCGTCTCGACGAGCGTCCACATAGAGTTCGCTCACGCCGCCCGGATCCCGCCGCAATCGCGAGCCGACCGAATGAAATCCGTAAATCAGCATCCGTGCTTGATCATATGAAAGGAAAAACGGCGCTAGTCACTTTGCCCTGCGCGCGTTTCGCCGCGCCTTGCGCTCACCCGAGGCGGCCACCCGTCGCTCAGCCTGAACCTTCGCAACCGCCGCCGGCTTTCCCTTGACCCGCTTGACCGCGCTCTTGGCGACGCGCTCTGGCGCAACATCCGGCGGATTCGCGACGCCCTCACGCGCGGAACGGGGCATCGCGCCCTCAATGACTGAGCGGACAGTCTCGCGTTTGGGGACCAATCGAAATTCAATCCGGCGAGCTTCAAGATCAACCCTTGCGACCTGGACCTCGATTGGATCCGTCAGCCGATAGCGCACGCCCGTTCGCTCACCACGGAGTTCGTGCGAAGTTTCGCTATATTGGAAATAATCAGTCCCAAGTTCCGAAACGTGAACCAAGCCCTCGACATACATCGAATCGAGGGTTACAAAAACACCAAAGGTTGCAACTCCCGTAATGCGTCCAGAAAACTGCTCGCCGACGTGATTGCGCATGTACTGGCTCTTGAGCCACGCCTCAACATCTCTCGAAGCGTCATCGGCGCGGCGCTCGTTCGCTGAACAAATTAAGCCAAGCCGTTGCCAGCGATCGGTAACGGCTGGCCGATCGGGACGCGCGGAACTTCCGGGCGCGTCCAATGCGACGGCCTCCCGCTTGGCTTTCGTCGCGTTTTCGGCACTTCGGCGTCCGCGCGACAGAGGGAGTAAGGAATCGCTGTCTTGTGCAATGAAGGGTTCATGGCGCTCCCCGCGAATCAGCGCTTTGATCGCGCGGTGCGTCACCAGATCGGGATAGCGCCGGATCGGGGATGTGAAATGAGCATAGGCAGCATAGGCCAGGCCAAAGTGCCCAGCGTTATCAGGCGAATAAATCGCCTGCTGCATTGATCGCAACAACATGGTCTGCAGGAGAGGCGCGTCCGGGCGGTCTCGGATCTTCTCGGTCAGGCGCGCGTAATCACCTGGCTCTGGCTCGCCGGATACACCCAGTGACAATCCGAGATTTCGCAGAAATTCGCGCAGGGTGGCCAGCTTCTCGGGCGTCGGGCCCTCGTGGACCCGATAGAGACAGGGGTGTTTGCCGCGATGAACAAAATCTGCGGCACTCACGTTTGCGGCCAGCATGCACTCTTCGATGAGCTTATGGGCGTCGTTGCGGGTACGGGGCACGATCTTTTCGATCCGACCTGCTGAGTCGACCACAATTTTGGTCTCAACCGTATCGAAATCAATTGCCCCGCGACCAACCCGCGCTTTCGAGAGGACTCGATACAACGCATAGAGATTGTTGAGATGGGGTACCAGTTCAGCCCGGCGACGGCTGGCCTGAGCATCTCGGCCTGACAGAATATTCCAGACCTCATCGTAGGTAAGTCGCGCGGCGGAGAGCATGACCGCTTCATAGAACTGATAGCCGCGGCAGACCCCCTCCTCGTCGATGACCATGTCACAGACCAACACGAGGCGTTCGACCTGCGGATTGATCGAGCAAAGGCCGTTGGAGAGTTTCTCCGGCAGCATCGGAATAACCCGACGGGGAAAATAAACCGAGGTGGAGCGGGACAACGCCTCACGGTCAAGCGCATCACCAGGTCGCACATAGTGCGAGACGTCGGCGATTGCCACCAGCAATCGCCAACCGGGCTTGCGCCGAGTCTTCCCTGCGCCGATCTCGCAGGGTTCGCAGTAGACGGCATCATCGAAATCGCGAGCATCTTCGCCGTCGATTGTCACAAGGGGGACGTCACGCAGATCGACTCGATCACGAAGGTCGGCTGGGCGAACCGAATCTGGAAGGCTCTCGGCTAGCGCCAACACGTCGGTGGGGAATTGATGCGGCACATCGAACTTGCGCACCGCGATTTCGATTTCCATTCCGGGGTCGTCGATTTCGCCGAGCACTTCGACAATCCGCCCGATGGGCTGGGTATATCCCGAGGGCTGCTCGAGAATTTCGACCGTGACCACCTGCCCTGGTTGGGCGGCGGTCGGCTCACCTGGCGGAATCAAAATGTCGTGCTTGATCCGTTGGTCTTCAGGTACGACAACGGTAATACCTCGCTCGGAAAGCAGGCGGCCAACCAGACGTCGATTTGCCCGCTCCGTGACCTCAACAATGGTGCCCTCGGGCTTGCCACGCCG
>Ga0304730_1001306_pt1 | contig 19046 bp, 20 predicted proteins | sample M_130628_MF_Meta_FD_190474 | JGI IMG/M metagenome (GOLD analysis project Ga0304730, IMG submission 190474) | Freshwater microbial communities from Lake Montjoie, Canada to study carbon cycling - M_130628_MF_MetaG (v2) (version 2) | ecosystem: Environmental > Aquatic > Freshwater > Lake | place...
TTTTCTTTTATTTTTCTTTTATTTTTTTTTTCAAATTTTCGTTGATTTTTTTTTCGAATTCTCGTTGATTTTTTTTTCAAAACCTAAAAGCTATTTTAAGAACTGTTAGCGCTATTTATATCGTTGGCTAAAATAATGATGTTTTAAATTTTCGTCCCATTCTTGTTATCCTTGCAATTTTATTCTTAGTTTCTTCTTTTTGTTTATCTCTATGGGGAGGAATTTCGTGGGTCTCAGATGAATACTTTAAAATCTCTTCTTCTATTTTAAAAAATATACTTGCATCGTCATCATCTTTTTTTGCAACTTTATTTAATCGCCTACAGCTAAAATTGTTATACTTCTTCTTCTTTAAAAAATCCGCTTTGAATTCTATAGAAGGGTCTAAAAAAATACTGAAAGCATTTGCGTTTCCTGTGAAATGTTCTTCCTTAGTATTACACTGATGAAAACTTATTGGATGTTTATCGGTAATGTCATCACTTGCAAAAATTTGGATTTTAATAGTATTTCCTATGTATATATATCGCACTTTAAGAAATTCAATTATTCTTTTATCAATTTTTAAGTTATCTTGTATGTATGCAATTATTGATGTGCTATAAGTTTCATTGTCTGGAATATATTCAAACCAATTTGAATTGTCTATCTCTTTATGATTTAGTTTTTTATAGACTGGTTTCACTTCTTCAACTGGTTCAACTTCAATTGTCTGGATGACTTCTTCAACTGGTTGGATAACTTCTTCAACTGGTTCAACTTCAATTGTCTGGATTATTTCTTCAACTGCTTGGATGACTTCTTCAACTGGTTGGATAACTTCTTCAACTGGTTTAACTTCTTCCATCTCAATAATTTCCTTAACTGGTTTAACTATCTTAGTAGAATAATTTTTTTTTATGTATTCTTCTTCTGCTTCTTCCAAAAAACTAAAGTCAAAATTAAGTGTTATGGTGAATGGTTTGACTGGTTTCACTTCTTCGACAACAATGGGGATAACTTCTTCAACTGCTTTGACTTTCTCTTCCAAAATATTAAAAACAAAATTAAGTGTTATTGTGAAGGGCTTGACTGGTTTGACTTCCTCAACTTCTTGGATAACTTCTTCAACTACTTGGATAACTTCTTCAACTACTTGGACAACTTCTTCCACTGCTTTGACTTCTTCTTCTTCTTCTTCTTCGTCTTCATTCTTTCCGTAAAATTTTTGGTTTATTTGCTCCCTAAAGCATTTATTACATTTGTTAAACTTTTTTCTTATCCAATCTTTAGAAATTTGGCGCTTATTGCATTTAATACATTTAGGCTTTACAACTTTTTCCGCTGGCTTGTTGATGACAATCTCAGGACAAACGATTGTGTTTTCCAATTCTGTGGCGGGAGTGTTTTCCAATTCTGTGGCGGGAGTGTTTCCAATCTTTGCCATATTTTTAAGATGTACTTTTGTTTTTCGGTGTGCTGAAATGTTTGACTTTGAAATAGGTGTCGAGTGTCCGCATTCGCAATTGAGTTTGATTTCGGCAGGCATTTTTCTTTGTTTGTTTGTTTATACTTAGAACTGTTTTATTTCTTTAAGTTATTTTTTTTTCGAAAAATGAACGAATAAAAAAACATTGATTTTTGTAAAACTTTCCTAAAGAATCCTAAATCATTTTTTCTTTAATTCCTTGTTTAATATCTCAATATTTTTTGCGAGGCTCGGAGTATTCCAAAGCAAATAAGCAGATAATAAAGATGGAGACATCACCAAATTTTCAACTCTTTCACGTTCTACAGGATTGGCAAGATGACGCTTTAAATAATTGGCACGCTTATTTTTATCCTTGTGGTCTAAGTAGGTTTCCGAAACATCAGAACCGAAATGAATTTCTTTTCCGTCTGTAATGATTGCCTTATATTTCTTTCCTTTTTTGTCGCTCTTAATAACTTGCGAAATCATTTTCTTTGTGAATCTATTTTATTTAATGTAGGATTATAATTGTCAATCCAAAACTGCTCGCGATTTCTGGCGCTTATCTTGTCCATTATACCGCCTTCAATTATCTCAACCGTGAAGTTATCAAATCCACCATTTGAACGGATGAACCTATAAAGCTTTTTGTTGTGGTATCTATATTGTTGATTTTCACAAGTCTTGCGATGATGATACGCTCGCACACATATAGGCTTAAATGTATGACCGACATAGCAATCGTTTATGGTTTCATCTTTGCAAACAATACGATAAATAAAAGCCTGGGAATTTGCTGGCTCTGGTCGTTTGTATTTCTCTACATAATCGCTTAAAGCTTTCTTTATGATTTCTTTTTCATTTTCATCACGGGACAAATCTACGAATTTCAGAAATTTGGAAATGTTCATTTACTTTATAAGTTTATTTAAATTTTTATTTTTCTACGAATTTTTTTCAATTATGTTCTTTCGTCTTCCTTAATCTTTTCTTCTTCATCTCCGTGGTATTGGATTCCCATTTCATCGATTTCTTTTTCGTCTTCTGTATCTCTGTAAATCTTTAAGCATCCGAATTCAATTTTGTAGCATTTTGAACGATAACAAAACCGAATGGATAAACCAACAACGCTAACAATCACACCGCAAATGGTTATCCAAAAAGTATCGTCAAAAGTGTTATACCAAACCATCTTTATTATAGATTAACATTTTTTTATTATTGCAGTAGTTTTTCCATTTCCGATATTTACGTGCTCGTATGTTAATCCACGTTCTAAGAAAAATTCATCAGTTGCACGACGTTGCCCGTCCCAGTGTAAATAATCGTCAAAAATAATCACACCACCTTCTACGACATTGTCGTACATTTGTTCAAGTTCATACTTACTTGATTCATACCAGTCTGTGTCTAATCTCAGAATTGCAATTTTTTCTGGTATTGTTGTTTTGTCTTTTAATGTTTCTAAAACATCACCTTCAACATAATGCAATTTCGTATTATCATAACCAAGTCCCTCAAGGTTTGACTTTACTTGGTCTAAAGGACAATAACACATCCCATTGACATCATTACTTATTTTACAATTACGCCACCAATTATAAGTTTCACGTTGGTTTAATTTGTAAATTGTAGCCGTTTCAGTTGTATAATCGTAGATTGTTGGTTCAGTGCATCCCTTAAATGTATCATATAGATAAATATCCCGCACCTCATTTTGTTCAAGTAGTTCCTTAATCCATATATGTTCGAATAAACCATAGCACACCCCGCATTCCACTATTACACCTTCAATGTTATTTTTTAAAATGTATTTGATTGCGTCAGCTCCGTCCATTTATTTATTTTATTTTTTTGTATAAAGTCCCTAAAGAAATTAAAATTAAGATTTTATATAATAAAATACACAGTAATTCATTGGGCGGGTCTCTCCTGCGTCGCTTCTCCCTGAACTCTGCAAACCAGTTTGGTCAAAATTATATGTTCCGGGAAAAAAACCACCGTTTGCAAATGCGTTGCTTGCTTGAGAAACTCTATTAGTTCCACAATAACTTCCAGCCTGTCCCCAGTGTTTATGCTCTTGGATTGCATCTTGTTGTGCCGTATTTACTGTATAATTACCTTCATATATTTGTCCGCTAACAATTTGCTGACCGTATCCTCTCAAGAATGCACCTTGGTAATTTGGAACGTTAAAACTAAAAGGGTCGGCTGACCCAAATGTTGTTCCTATTTTTGCGAATAAGTTAGGATATGATGACCGTCCAACACTTTGACCATCACACAATAAATATTTATTTCCTGATGTTGTTTGTATATCGCTCATAGGAGACATAATTATGGACGCAACTGGATTAACAGAATAACTTAAATTTGTCAATTGAGTTTGTGCGGATGAAGTCAATCCAGAAATATAACCAAAAACTGTTGTACTTATGTTGTTAAGTGTATTTGTAAAGCTGAGAGTTTGACTTATAAGCCCATCCAGAATTGTAGTGGTATTTATACCTCCGACCGACGTATAACTCATTTTCGTCGTCTTTGTTTCTAATGTTGTCGCTCGTGTTCCCAATGCTGTGATTTGTGTTTGAACGTCGCTTGAAACTGTAGATAAATATTGGATTTTTTGAAGGTTTGCATTTGTTAAAGTTAATGTGTTTGCGTTTAGCACTAAAGTCCCATCTAATCTAATACTGTTAGAAAATTGATTGGTTGCGCCACTAAATACGTTTGAGGCTGACAATGAAACCGAATTAGTTGTCAAAGTGTTTATTTGAGTTTGAACGTCGCTTGAAACTGTAGATAAATATTGGATTTTTTGAAGGTTTGCATTTGTTAAAGTTAATGTGTTTGCGTTTAGCACTAAAGTCCCATCTAATCTAATACTGTTAGAAAATTGATTGGTTGCTCCTGTGAATATGTTGGACGCTGATAATGAAACCGAATTAGTTGTCAATGTGTTTATTTGTGCTTGTGCTGAACTCGTTAAATCTTTTGCGTAATTAATTGCATTGCTGAAGTTGGTCGTGCTCCAAGAGTTTAGCGTCCCCGTAAATTGTAAAATATTACTTATGACGGTTGTCGTTGTTGCTGGGGTGTAATTTATTGCGGTTGTAATAGTTTTGAGTGTTCCAATGTCTGCAATATTTTGAAGTTGTGCGTTTGTTAGTGTGGTCGTCCCATTATTTACCAATAAACTACCATCTAAACGAATATTATTTTGAAATGTTTGAGCCACTGAAAAAGTTTTCGTCGCTGTTATGGTTTGAGTTCCAGAAAGTGCAACCGCTGTCCCTGTTATTTTACCAACTGGAATAGAAAGATTTGTTATTGAAGCACCTGACATCACTGGCGCACTGTTAAACGTCTTTATCCCGTCTATGGTTTGCGCTCCTGATAGTGCTACGAAAGAACTGTTATTAATAGCAAGACTTGAAATTGAACCATTTGGAAAGCTGACATTATCTGTGAAAACTGTAGAACTGAGACCAGCATCCCAATACAATCCAGTAGTTTTGAACTGGGTATCTGATACAATTGGCGATAAAGTTGCCACATCAGAAACTAAAGTATCCGTTTTTTCGCATTGCAAACCTACATCATAAACAACGCTATTATATGTTAGCTTCTGTTGTCCATAAATATTAACATTGTTTAAAAAATTAGTAAAATAATAAACATCATCAAACTCAATTGTATTTGATGGACTTTTTATTGTCCCGTTTCTTATTATGAAATTACCAGATAAGTCGATAGTGTCTTTAAAATAAGATGATGTGATTTTATTCCAAGACGGGTCAGAATTCCAAACGGGGAAAGACATTTATTTATTATAATATTTTATTTTATATTTTGTAAGCTCAACATTAACAAATTATTTTCCTGCTGTTTTTTTTGAAGTTTTGCAATTGTATCAATACGCGCAAGGATAGATGTTTCCTGTTCATTTCTTTTTTTTTGATACTCCTTTAAGTCTTGCTTTAATTTTAGGATTTGCAGATTTACCAATCTTACGCTTTCGTCTATGTTTTCAATTGTTAAAAGTATTTCACCTAAATCCATTTTTATTATTTATTTTTAATAAATATTTTATTTTATTCCTAAAATTGTTGGAAGACTTGGCCTGCCATTCCCAAAATTCCAGAAGCAGAGTATAACTACACAAATTGTTGCATTGCCACCCCTACCGCATTAATAACACCTCCTGGGCTGTATAACGCTTGGATGTATGTGCTACCGTAAAGTATATTTGTGCTTAACACGTTCCCAATATTTACAAAAGTGCCATCTACGTTTGTAGTTAATCCAGTTATCGAAGTCGTTCCAGATGATATTATGTTATTTGTTATACTACTAACCGACAACGTGGCCGTGCTCGTTATTGTTGTATTTATTCCAGTTAAGTAAATTGCGGGAGATGATAACGTTGCTGATGTAGATGCGTATGTCGTAAAAGTATCATTATAGCCTAAATATGTTTTTCGTGATATATTTGTCCCTTGTTGAAAATTTGCGTTTAGTGTTAATGATTGGTTGGCTATAATCTGCGTGTAAAAAATAGTATTATAACCGTTATAAGTTCCAGCAGCATCCCCGAAAATTATATCATCAAGTAATATTGGTAAAATATTTTTTAAACGTAGATTTTTATTTGACAACATTGTAAAATCTCCATTGCAAATTGTATTAGAATTAATTGTCAATGTAGAAACTGCGTTAGTTCCTATTTGCGTATTTGTAGAATTTAAACTCGTTTGATTCCCCGACGTCGTAAAGTTTCCCGAATTGGATTGATTTCCTGAGACGGTTAGCGTTCCTAAAATATTGGTTGGAGCTAAAAATTGATTTACCGCATTATTTGGAGGGTTAGCATTGTCTTGATTTATAATTCCTTCCAAAATGATATTATTATTGTTTACAAGTTCAAGAGTGTTATTTACCTCAACCCGATTATTACATCTTAACAATCCTGCTAATGTTATTTGTGCGTTTAAGGTTTGTGTAAATCCAGAAGTTAAATTCCCTATTTCCAGATTTGGACTGTTTAAGGTTTGGCTTATGGTTGTTCTTGAAGTTGCTGTGTTGTATGAAATCTGTGTAGTTTTAACTTGAAGCGCTGCAACATCTACCTGTAAATCATCGATTTCTGTTTGTTGTGTCGTATTGACTGACACCGCCCCTGCTGCAACCGCTGCCGCTCCTGCTGCAATCGCTGAAGCTCCTGCTGCCGCTCCATTTGCTACCCCTGCTAATGCTAAAGCGCTATCGGCTTTGTTTGAAGCATTTACAGCTTTATCATCTGCATCGTTTGCCTTATTTTGTGCCGAGCTGGCTTTATTAATGGCGTCATTAATTTGGTTTTGACAGTTTGAAGTTAAACTCGCACACTGTGTGATGACATTGTTAAAGTCTGTTTTTGAAAAATTATTAAGTGTTCCAGTAAAGTTAAGATTTGTAAGGTTTAGAGTGTTTGAAATTGTGGTGTTTCCTGTGGTATAACTTAAATCGGTTAATTTTGTATTTATTGAATTTATGCTATTCGTGTTAGTTGTTATGTTTGTCGCGTTGTTCGTTGTCTGTGTTTGAATATCTGACGAAATTGTAGAAATATATTGCAATTTTTGAAGCGTATCATTTGTAATTGTAAGCGTATTGTTGTTTAAAATGAGATTGCCATCAAGGCGAAAATTTGAACTACAAGTAAAAAGGGCTGACATTGTTTTTTGTGCTGAAATTGTCTGGGTTGTAATAATATCAACCGCACCACCATTAACCGCATCCCTTGAAATGCTATTATTTGGCACTATAATAGAACCAGTAAAAGTTGTAGTAGTTCCACTAAAAGACATATTAGTAGTTTTCACCTTCAAATTATTTATATCGGTTGTATTCGTTGAAATGTTTGTCGCGTTGTTCGTTGTCTGTGTTTGGATATCTGACGAAATTGTAGAAATGTATTGCAATTTTTGAAGCGTTGCATTTGTTATTGTTGTGCTTCCAGCATTTAGAACAAAATCACTATTTAACTGAATAGATGAAAAAATCTGCGTCCCGCTAAAATTTTTCTGACCCGAAACATTCTGATTTGTTGAATATGTTAAAAAATCACTGTTATTTATTGCTGAAGATTCAATCGCATTATTTTGAAAAATTAATATTCCCGTGAAACTGGTCTCACCAGTGGTTGAATTATATGTAATAGAAGGATATGAACCGCCTCCACCTCCTGAACCACTTGAAATATACTGACCAACATTGTATGTAATGCCATTAAAATCGACAAGTAAAGTTCCATAAACGTGGCAGTTGTGTGTGATATCTATGTATTGGTATTGTTCATTAAAATAAATCGTATTTGTCCCATTGCTTATTGCTCCTGTTAAAACAATGTCGCCGTTTGTTGTTATTTTTTTAGTTGTTATTTGACCATTTGCTATATATGTACCAAGAGCGTCATTAAAAAAAGTGGTGTTTGTCAAATATTTAGGCATTATTATTTTATTATGTTAGTGTATATAAATAAAATAAATGACAGAACAAACATACACATTTGTAATAAACTCACGTGATAAGATTGCAGGGACAAACAACGCTGCAACTTATAATCTAATGTTTAGCATTTTGCCAAGAGAATATCAACACTATAAAGTAGGATTTTGTTTTAATACTGACCCAGCTTTTTTTGTTGATACATATGACACAGTTGGAAATGTTAATATGACTTACACAACTGGATGTGGGCACATTGAAACTTCTTTACTTTTACAAACAAGTATGGGGACAAATAATTCACCTTCTAACACTTTAGGACTTATTACACGTTCAGCAAGCACCCAAAACACAACTACAACCAACCATATTTGTTATATAACTGCAAACGAAGGGACAAACCCTGAAATAACTGTTTTAAGGCCTGGAATAGACCAAATAAATATCAATATTTTTTCAGGAAGTGGAAGCACTCCGTTTGTTTCTACAAACAACAATGGCATATTACAGTCAGATTTGCCACCTTATTTGTTAATTATGCAATTTACTCCAGTTAAAGATTTCCACGTCTCTTAAATTTTTTTCTTTAGTAATAGTAAAACAATGCTTTCCAAAAAACAATTTATAATTATCGCCAAAAAGTCTAATAATACTATGATTGGAAAAAAGGGTGGTAATAATATGATAAAATCAACAAACGAAAGTTATGACAAATTTCCTAAACCTATTACTAAATCCCAAATGGAAAAATAATTAGGCACGACTTGAAACGTATCCAGTTTGGTCAATAATGAAAAGATTGTCAAAACTTGCAAAAAAGTCGATTGTTATGTCTGCGCCAGTGCTTGCAGAGATATTACCTTCAAAATACATTGATTCGGCGAGACAGTTGAGACCATTGATTATTGTATCTTTAGAGCCGAAGAGTTCTAAATCTACAGCAAGAGCGAAAGCATTCTGGTAAGATAATAAATCAGCCGAAGATGAAGATACGCCCGTGGCAGTGTTTGCGCTAATTGAAACATTGTAATTTGTGCCCATCAAAAGGTCAGCTTTATCTGTTGCCAAAAGACCACCAAAACATTTTCTGAGCTCAATAAGACCTTCTGAAAAACCGCCGCTGGTCGAAATTCCTTGCAGCGTAATAGGTTTCTGGGGAATTTGAGTTCCTGAAATTTTTAAGACCACATAGTCAAGATTTGGATTTACACGACTGCTTAAACTGTACGCAGTTGATGAATTTACCTGAGTATTAAGTCTAAAAAGCATATGGAGTGCTTTCAAACTCGCAAGCTTACTCGGAACAAGGCAACTAAACAGCCCCGTTGTTCCTGATTTTATTGTCTGAACGTAATGTCTAAATGAATTACCAACAATAAACATTGGAGAAGAGGAAGGAGCAGTAGAATTCACCAGCGACATACCTTGGTCAGACAATTCAATGAACTGGAGTTCAAGTTCTGCGTTTATTACCGAATAGACAGGATTACCACTTGCAAAAGTTCCAAGTTGTGCAAATGCTTGTGTTTGATTTTCCAGAAGAATTTCAAGACGTAGAACATCCTGAATTGCATAAAGCGGAATCATCTTGCCACTTGAGCCAATTCCTAAAAGTCCAGAAAGCAAAGGAAGGCAAAAGGTATTCTGTTCATTTACAACAGTTGTGTTATTGGCTGCGGTCGATGTTGCTACAGCAATAGATGAAAGAAGAGAACCTCTTCTGACTTCTAACACGCTACTGTCAGGCACGTACATACCATAATTTAAAGAATTACTTAAAGCATTAGAATAAGAAAAATTCGTGTCAAGTAGATAAGAATAAAGAACATTGCAGCCGTTTATATATTCAATCATATTGCTGCCAGAATAAAGCGTGGTTGTGTTGAAAATTGAATATGCGTTATGGTCTAAAAAAAGACCTGCCCCACAATTTACTGTGGCAGCTGTTGCGGTTGGTCCTAAAAATTGCGAAAATGCAGCGCTTGAAATAGCCGTAGCCGTTGAGGTTGGTGCTGGCGTAGTATTCTTAATGGTGTATCTGATATAACTGGCATTTGGGTCAAGAAAGCAATTTCGTCTGGAACACGGAATGTTAAAAATCATTGTCTGGCCGGCGACGTAGCTTTGAGCATTAGAACTGGGCACAGAAACACGAAAAGTTCTCCCATCCACGCTTGACGGTTTGGGAGTGTAGTTAAATTCTTGAGAAAGAGCCTTGCGATTCGGAAAAAATTGAGAATTATCGGTAGCCATTTTAGTTTGTTTATAATCTGTAGAAATATAAAAATTTTTTCAACTTCTGGCTAAATACTCATAAAAAGATTTCGTCTTAAATTCTTTCTTTTTCAAAAAACTAAATTCAAGGGTTATTGTCCAATCTTGGTTGTTAAACTCCAATAAATTTCCATATGTGTCTGTAAGCATTATATTAATTCTTCCTAAAGTTGGCTCTTTTAAATCTATCGAAAAATCATTCTGTTTTTCATAGAATATGTATTCCATAGAATTAGCATTACAGGGAATATTACACATAATATTATTTCTAAAGAACTGAATTAAACCAGCATTATTATAGTTGGAATTTATAATGCTATTTTGAAATCCCAAAAATGAAAAAAATGGCTTTACTGTTATGGAATTAGTGTTGCAATTTTGTAGAATAACATTTATAGACCTCAGCCCAGAAAGATTAGACGGGAATGGTGCAATAATTTCCTTATCGATATTTGAAAACACTGCGTTTGTGTTTTGAAATTCTACAAGTGGCCCACTAAAATAAATTAAATCGTTGAAAAATCCTAAAATTGTGCCTAATTGTGAAACACTTGTCCTTGTTCCTAAATCTTTTGGTTGAAATGACAAATAAAATTGGGATATATTTACGTTTTCAGTTTGCATTGTAAAAATATAAGAGCATTTTACTGGGTCATATAAAATGTAGAAAAATACATCCGTAAAACCTCGATTATTTAAACCCGTGGTGATTACATCCTCCAATGTAGTTCTTAGGCTTTCTGTGTTGTAATTACCACGTGGAATTTCAAAATTTATATTTCCTGTTATTACTGGAACATCGTCTGAATCTAATAAACAAATTGCAAAATATGAATTTGTTGAATTTATCAAATATTGACTATTTGGTAAAACTGCAGATTTCACGCTGCATTTTAGCTGTATATCTTCCAAAGTTTTTTGTATAGGTAGCTGTAAATCAAAAACCAAATTAGATTTATTAATGAACGACTGTTCCAGTGTTGTATTTGTTGCCGAAATTTGTGTTGGTATTCCACTATCAAGCACAACTAAGAACTTTTCTTCTAAGACGTAAAAATCCTGACTTTCTTCAATCATTTATCTTTTATAGTTTGATTAGATTTTTTAAGGTCTTCTTTAGGTTCTGTCTCTTTAATAAATTCTTCTACAGTCATTACTTTTGTCATTCTTTTATTAAGCTGGTCAGGTTTCCTGTCATTTTCAAATCTATAGATTAAACTTTGGAAGGCTTCGTCTTGTGTAAATTTTGAAATTTCAAAAAGTTCGGTGAAATTATTTTCTTGCATTATTTTAAACTATGCCAAAGAAAATAAAAATAATTAATGAAAATACTGAAGAAGTAGAATCTTTAGAGAAAACTCCACCAGAACCTGAAAAGGTTAAAAAACCACGAACAGAGAAGCAAATCCAAGCGTTTAAAAATATGATTGAATCAAGAAAAAAAAAAACTTTAGAAGTTCCTAAAGAAATCGAATTGCCTAAAAAGTCCCAAGTTGTAAAAGAAGAACCACAAGAAGAAGAAGAAGAAGAAGAAGACCAAGAAGAGTACGTAAATGAAATTATAAACACCGAACCATCTAAAAGAAAGCGTGGTCGTCCTCAATTATCTGCAGAAAAAATTGAACTTAAACAATCTATGAAAGAAAAAGAATTGCAGAAACAGCTTTTAAAACTTGAAAAAAAAATTGAAAGCACTGCAAAACAAGAGGCAAAGAAAAAAGTTTTAAAGAAGATTAAGCAGAAACTTGAGGAGGCTAATCAAAGCTCAAACGATTCTGATAGTGATGACGACGATGATGCAATAAATCAAATTGTTGCGAGACATAAAAAGCCTATTGTTATAGTTAATAAAATCGAAAGAGACCCAAAGAAGAAGAAGACCCCAAGTTATGAAGAACATCAGCCATTGGCTTACTTTATTTAGGAATATTATTTATCTACTGAAATTTTTAGACCTTCTACAGTAGTGGATGATTGTTGCGGTTTAGGTTTATTTTTGCTTCCAAGTTTTCTTCCAGAACCTGGTTTCCTTTCCCTTTCTTGTCTTGTTGGTGCGCTTGGTTCTGGGATGATATCCTCTTCAACTTGTCGTGGTTTAGGTTTATTTTTGCTTCCAAGTTTTCTTCCTGTTCCTGGCTTTCTTACTTTAGTTGTTGGATTTTCATCCATTTTTGCGATTTTTGGCGTGTCATCACGTCTTGCTCTTATTTCCCGAGCCATTGTGTTAAGGATTTCGGGTTCTGTGTATCCTTGTTCTGATAATCGCTGCCCGAAGTCTGATGGTAATAAACTTGTGTCAAAGTCAATTGGTTTTGTGAAAACTGAAAGCCCAGCACGTCCAACCTGTGGATTTGAAGTTGCTCTATAGAAATTTCTTTCCTCGGTTTTTCTTACTGGCTCTTCTGGTTCTTTAGAAGGTTCTTGCATTGATTGGTCTGGTTCTTGCTTTGGTTGTTCTTGTGTTGGAGGCTCTTCTCTAATTTTTTCATTAGTGTAGCCGTCTTCATCTTGCGTGTTTTGATTTCTTAAATTATCTTCTTGCTGTTTTCTTCTGGTGTTTCTTGCGTGTTCTACGAAATCAGTTTGGTTATATCCAAACACGTTTGGATTATTAAATCCTATATTTCCGCGCTGGAATTCTAAATCTTTCCTTTCAAGTTCTTGGAGTTGTTGTTCTGTTTTAGCGATATCAACTTCTTTTTTAACTCGTGGCTGTCCGCTTCCTCGTGGTTTTGTTAAATTTATTTTTATGGTATTTACAATTCTCGTTGATGATGCTCGTTGTGGTTTATTGTCTGCTTTTGGTTTATTGTCAGCTTTAGGCTTAAAATTCATATTTGTCCCACCGACTTTTCCCCTCGTGCGTGGTAAATGCTTATCGATATATTTTTTTACCAGTGTTTCGATTTCATCGTCATCAAGTTTTGCGGTTGCGGTTTTTTTCATTTTATATATTATAATGATACGAATAAAAAAAACTAAAAAGTTGGAGATAAATCCACCAGAATTTGTTTGCGACTATAATTTAACAAACCACCTAAACGATTATCCTCAATTCAGTTTTTTAAATGTTTTTAATACGACGGCAATACTTGGAAAGCCTGGCAGCGGCAAAACGTCTGCACTTATTTCAATTCTTTCACAAAAGGGTGAAGGCAAGATTTATTATAAATGTTTTGATTTTGTTTATATTATTATGCCAGTGCAAAGCCGAAACAGTCTAAAAAACAATATTTTTAAAAAGCACAACCCTGCACGTTTATTTGATGAATTAACTTTAGAAAATTTACAATCTATATACAACGACATCGAAAAAAATTCACTAAATAATAAAACGAGTTTGGTCGTTTATGATGATGTTGGTAGTTCATTAAAAAGCAACGATATACAATTATTGTTGAAAAAAATGTCATTCAATCGACGACATCTAAAACTCTGTCAGATTTTTTTAATCCAGAGTTGGCTTTCTACTCCTTTATCAATAAGGAAATTATATTCAAATATTTTGGTTTTTAAACCCAACAAGATAGAATGGGAAAAACTTGTAAGCGAATGCTTGGAACAAGATAAAGAAATATCTGACGGCTTATTAGAGTTATACGAAAATCCTCACGATTATTTATTCATCAACATAAACACACAACGAATTTTTTATAACCAAGATGAAGTTATTATAGAAGAATAGAATAAACAATAAATTATGTATGATACTTTAAACCGTGGAACACGCCAAAAAATCTACCAAGGCTATAAAGGTGGTGGGACATTGAGACCATCTGAATTAATAGGACAACGAAACTTAAGAAATTCATTTGCAGAAATGGAGCGCGTAAAGGTTCAACCAACTCCCGAGCCAACACCTCAGCCAACACCTTCGCCTTTTATGAGAATGCCGCTTATAGTTGGTTTAGATGTATCTTACTCACGCTATGAAGGTGATATAATTAGAAAACTTGCTCCGTATGGTTATAGTTATGACACAAGTTTATCAACGAAAGAAAATAAGGTTTTATATAGTCCTTTTGATGATAAAGTCGTGATGTCTGTAGCTGGGACTGACCCATTTAATAGAAGAGACTTGGGGACTGATGCTTATTTAGCATTTAGAGGACAAGAAGGATTAAAACAGACCGACAGATATAAAGAGGCTGAAAGTGTGATGAATAAGGTGCGAGAGAAATACAAAGGCAAAACAAAAACACTTATTGGCCATTCGTTGGGTTCGGCCATCATAAATACTTTAGCAAATGAGCAAGAAAATGTGAAAGGTTTTGGAACTGGTTCTGGAATTTTTGGAACAAAAAGAAAAGGTGAAGGTTATAGAACATTTTATGACCCTTTTAGTTTCACAAGTTCTGACACGATAATCGCACCATATAAACCAGAAAAGAAGGGGAATTTAAGAGGAAATCAAGTTGTTGATTATCCAAGTGGGATTTTTCCTTCCCATTCTTATGAGAATTTAAAAAATAAAAATATATTTGTTTAATAAAAAATAAAATAAATAAATGTCCATCTTCTTAATCATAACTTGTTGCATTGATAATAAGGGCGGAGCAACTTGGCCCGATAGAAGACGCCAAGAATATTATTTAGCAATCGCCAATGTTCTAAATTTGTGCCCGAAAAATATTAAGCCGATTATTGTGGAGAACAGTAAGGACAACGCCAGTTATTTGGATGTCTTTAATTGCCCTGTGGTTTATACCAATGATAATACGAAACTAATCGACGGGGAAACTATGTTGCATAAAGGTTCGCGCGAGATTATTGACATCAGGAAGGTAATCGAAAAATTTGATATTAAGGATGACGATATGGTGATAAAGATGACGGGGCGTTATTTATTATTTAAGCCCGACTTTTTTACCACAGTTATAGACAACCCAGAAAAAGATGCAATCTTTAGGGATTATAATGTCTGCACGTATGAGACTGGCGTCAATCATATGGTTTTGGGACTTTTTGCATTACGATGCAGTCATTTCAAAAAGTTCAATTATGACAGGCATCAACTTGGAGCGGAAGAAGATTTCAGATTATACATTAACCAATTTGTTGAAACTGAAAAAATTCTAATCGTCAAACAGCTTTGGCTACGTGTATGTCTTGGAATGAATAATAAATTCGTGGATGTTTAATTCGTATAATTACGCTTATTATTCTACTACAGAAATATAAACCATAATGAAGCAGAAGTGTGAATATTGTTGCAAATCATTACGAAGATGCAAGCGGCTGGATTTCATTGATAGAAATATGCATTTTTCTTGTATCGAGAAAATTAAAAAAATAAGATACGAAGAAGCTTTCAACCGCCTAAAAGAGTTTTTAAATTCTAAAGGTGTTTTTTTACTGAGGTAGTTCCTCTTCTGTCTTTTTGTTGGCTTCTCTTCTGGGCTTCACTACTGTTTGATAATATTCCCGTTGTTTCAAAAGCTTGGCCTGGTATTTATCACCATTCTCCTCTTTCAGTTTAGTATTAAACTTTTTGTTTTTCTCTCGCATCTTCTCGGGGTTTCGCTTCTGATAGTTGCTAACATTCTTTAAATGATTCTTATAAAATCTTTCGGCTGGTGATTCAACTGCTGACATTTCTTTTTGTTATTTTATATTCTTCAGTAATATTTTATTTAAGCGGTTTTATACTTATCAAATATTCTTAAAGTATTTCTTTTGGGATTTTGAAACTCCTCCACAAGTCTTCCACAACTCCTCCACCAAACCATTATGATATAAATGTCGCCGTGTTGGTGGTTTTTTTTTGCTCTTAAAAGTTGTTTTGTGGAGGAGTGGAGGTGTGGAGGAGTGAAATCAAGTCTTTTATATATTTGTAGTTTTTTTGTATGGTTTTTTTAAAATTTACTAAGAAACTTTAAAAACTCCTCCACAACCTCCACAACCTCCACACCCCTGTAAAACAATAACAAAAATAAACAATGGCGAAACGATATTTATATCATAATGGTCTTGTGGAGGAGTTGTGGAAGACCACAAGCCTACAATTTCACTCCTCCACCAAAGCATAATGGTTTGAACTATAAAAAACTCATAAAAGTAATTTACACGATTAATGGTCTTGTGGAGGAGTTGTGGAGGAGTTGTGGAGGAGTTTTGAGAAAATATTTTGAGAATTATTTAGGCATTTTTCTAACTTATACATTTTTGCGTAAAATAACTTAAAAAAAAGTCTTTAGGTAGGTTATACAAAAACAAAAACAAAAATCTAAAAATGTCTCAAATGCTTGCACGCGAATTCTATTCCAACAACGAAATTTTATGGTTTCCTATTGAGTTGAATATAATCCCAACAGAACCCGCTGAAGATTGCTACGGAGAACCAAAGATGGTCAAGGAGTTGAAGCCAGTTGCTACAAAGATGGAGAGAGTATTCAACGAGAAGACAAAAAAATGGGATTGGTATGTAAGGGACAACACTGGGCATCCTTTATACAAACACGATAAAACCTACAACGACAAAAACACAAATCAAGAAAAATCTTACACTTCTTTTAAACCAGAGCAGAATGACTACAGGGATTTCAGTAAGGAAATTATAATCAAGCGTCAGAATTTACTGCAAGTTCCAGCGTGGAAAAAAAGATTTAATTATATCGCAGTCGATACATCTAAAATGATGCACTTAGATTATGACTGTCCCGAATACCTTCAAGACTATAAAGATTTATTAACTACACATCCTTTTATAAAATCAGCCACAAAATCTTTTGGCATTCACGTAAATTTTATAAGCGACCAACCTACACCAGGCAGACGGTTTTACTTACGTAATGACGGATTTTTGCCAGAGGGTTCAGATATTGAAATCCTTGCAGGACAATGGGCATATGTTCCAATTGATGCAATTATGTACAACTCAGACTGCAAAGATATGTCTTGGAATTTTACAAAATATATATTAGACGAAACAAAAATAAACAAACAACCAAAGTTGGACTTTTCAAAAAATACTATAATTTCAACAAATGAAAAAACTGGACCAGTAAATCCTAACGATTTATCTACAGATTTAATAAGTCAGCACCGTGAGCTGGTTGATATGATAAACATCGACGGAAACAAGAAAAACAGACACATATGGCTGCCAATATGCGACGCAATGAAATCAATCGGTTTAAAGAATGAAGATTGGATGCATTTTTGTATTAGAAATAACTTTAATAAGGGAAACCCAGATAAGGAAAAACAAACATTATTCGCCAACGTAAGGGGGACAAATGAAATTTATTTATTGCATAGATACGCAAAACTATCAAACGAAGATAAATACGCCGATTATATTAAGAAATATAAAATTACTTTTGAGGAAAGTGCAAAACAAAAATACTACGACGATGCAGAAAAAAATGGCGTAGCTTTGGAAGATTGGGAAATAAGAGAGACAACAAAATATAAAAACACAAAAAGCCTTTATGAAACATCTCATTTTAAGCTTGAATATCCTATCACTTACGTAAAAATAAATAATGAAGAGCTTCAGTTCTATAAACAACACGAGATGGCGGAATATTTAACAGGAAAAGAGGGTTATAAAAATATTTGCGGCAAGGATTTTTTTAACTTATGGAGAGAAGACACAAAGAAGAGTGTTTATTCTAACATCGTTTTTGAAACTAAAATCGACGAACACGATAAAACTAAATATAATATTTTCACTGGATTTGAGAATAATGACCCAATGATAAAAACTAAAATAAACGAGAATGAAAGTGCATTCCTTAAAGTTTTAAAACGTGTATCAAATTCGCCAATTGTTTATGAATATCTTAAGTGTTGGTTTGCGCATATAATTCAGCAACCCTATAAAAAAACAAACGTCGGTGTTGTTCTGTATTCCGATACAAAAGGAGTTGGAAAAAATTGTATAGTTGATTCTTTTTGTGCTATACTTGGAAATAAATATGTTGGTGTCCTTCACGATATTGAAGACCTAAACAGAAACTTTAACGCACATCTTTGCAGCAAGTTGCTAATATATGGGGACGAAATAAGTTTCAACGCTACAAAAATGTCAAATAAAATAAAGGCCGTTATTACTCAGCCAAAGCAAAATCTTGAAAAGAAGGGAATTGACGCCGTTAAGATGGACGATAAAAGTAATTATATTTTTACAAGTAATAATGAACATTGTTTAAAAATGGAAAAGGGAGACCGACGTCTCTTTATGGTGCAATGTTTAGAAGAAAAATTATCTAAGGAAATGTCTAAGGAATTATATGCAGAGATTGCAGACCGCGAAAAATTAAAACAATTGTTTAATTTCTTTATGGAATATACTCAGAACACTGACAACGGTATAGAAAAATTTGAAATTGGAATAGAAGCACCACCAGAAACCGAGTATAAAAAGAATATGATGTATTCTGATACTCCTTCTTACATCGAAATGTTATACAAGTGCCCGCATATCTTCAAAAATCGCAAAATTAATTCAAGCGATTTATATAAAATCGCAGTGAAATACGCAAGAGATAATCACCAATCTACAAACTTCACAGTTAATAAATTTGGTTGCGAGATGTCAAAGTGTCTTGCAAGTATTAAAGTTAAGGGACGTACAGCAAACTTTTTTGAATTCGGGAAAACTCACGAAATCCGTAAAGTGTTATATGAAGCTAATCCGTCTTATTATAAGTATGTATATCAACTGGATGCGGACCAAACACCAATTTTTGTTCAAGTTGCAGAAGAAGAAAAGGACAATGAAGACCTTCAACAATATTGTTTCATATAAGCCAACGATATAAATAGCGCTAACAGTTCTTAAAATAGCTTTTAGGTTTTGAAAAAAAAATCAACGAGAATTCGAAAA
>Ga0304730_1001310_pt1 | contig 19015 bp, 21 predicted proteins | sample M_130628_MF_Meta_FD_190474 | JGI IMG/M metagenome (GOLD analysis project Ga0304730, IMG submission 190474) | Freshwater microbial communities from Lake Montjoie, Canada to study carbon cycling - M_130628_MF_MetaG (v2) (version 2) | ecosystem: Environmental > Aquatic > Freshwater > Lake | place...
AATAATTTCATTTTCACAAACTACAATCGTATCGGCAGCAAGAATTGGGCAAGTTGGATTATGCATTTCCAATACTTTAAGGGCTTTGTTTTTAGCAATATGTATGGCCACTTCAGAAAAGCTCAATCCTTCAGGATAAGTTTCATCCGAATCGCTTACCAAAACGTCAAAATCAATTTCGGCCCATTCTAAAAGTTGTTTTCTTCTGGGTGATTGTGATGCTAAAATGATTTTCTGTTGCATAATTTATTTTATAAAAATACCATAGATAATATACCAGCCAACATGATGAGTTTGAGTAAACTGCTGATTTTATGAAATTGATTGGGCAATGTTGCTTCTTTTAATTTTTTCAATACAATCATCAATGGCAATGAAATCATTAAAAAGCTTAAACCCGCAATTAAAGGATTGCCCAATTGCCAAGAATAACCTTGAATGATCAGCAAACCCATTACGGCTACTACAATCCAAACGCCTGCAAAAACTTTGGTAGCCGGAACGCCCCAAACTATTGGCATGGTTCTGCATCCAAATTGAGCATCTCCTTGCATGTCTTCAAGATCTTTTACCACTTCTCGAATCAGTGAAATGATAAATGCAAATCCAGCATAAACAACCGTAAACTTGTATAGTTTACTAAGGTTGATTTCATTGTTTTGGATTAAAAATTGTCCCATTTTAAATGGTGGAATACAGAATAAATAAATAACCAAAATGACCCAGGCCGTTAAAAACGAAATCACCACATTTCCCAAAAGCAATTTCTTTTTGAAATGCGTAGAATAGAACCAAAGCAACAAAACAGTAATGGTATTGATTATCACAATAAGCCATTGATGCGTATAATAACTTACAAATGCGCTACAAATTATTCCTGCAATGGAAAAAAATAAATGCATGAAAATGCCCCAACGCCTTTTTATAATTTTATCAATAACTAGGCTTTTTGGTTTGTTCACACCATCAATATGCAAATCAAAATAATCGTTGATGATATAACCGCCTGCAGCAATTAAAAGGGAAGCAATTAGCAATAAAATAAAAGGCAATTGAGCTGCACTAAAAATAAATTCGGAATGTAATTTGGTAAATTTGTTACCTATTTGGGTGTAGAAAAAACATTGAGTGAGTGCAATAAAAAACAGGTTCGGCCATCTAATCAATTTAAAAAATGCCCGTAACAATTGCATCGTTATTTGAATTTATTTTGAAGTTACCGTTGTATCTAAATCCCAATGACCATTTAATTTGAGTACTTTTTCTATAACGTCGCGCACACAACCTTCGCCACCATTGATTGGAGAAATATAATGAGAAATAGATTTAATTTCAGAAACGGCATTGGCAGGGCAACAAGCCAATCCAACCAATTTCATGGCTTGATAATCGGGAATATCATCGCCAATAAACAAAACTTGTTCTGTAGAAAATTTGCCTTTGTTGATTATGTCAGACAATAATGTTGCTTTGTCTTTTATTCCTTGATGCACTTCGTTGATGCCTAATTTTTTCAACCGATTGGAAACTGCACCTCCATCAGAAGCGCCAGAAATGATCACAATTTGATATCCTTTTTTAATGGCCAATTGCATGGCATAACCATCTTTTACATTCATAGTCCGCGCCATTTCAAGTGATTCGAGCAACAATATTTTACCATCTGTGAGCACGCCGTCTACGTCCATCACAATGAGTTTTATTGGTTTAAATTGCTGCAAAATATTCATCTGAAAAGTTAGCGTTGGTAATTTTCGGTGAAAGATAAATTATCCTTTTCTTGCATCACGCCATTCGTATACCCAAGAACTTTGAATCATTTCCAAATGTCCTTCGTTGCTTTCTTCAGCTTTTCCGGCAAAATTTGGAATCTCCAAAACCCATTTGTGTAAATCAGTAAAGCGAATGCGATAAATCTGACTTTCGCCAAAATCGTCGCCAAAGCGCTCGTGCAATTTCATGGCAATATCTTCATAATCATTCCAGTTAATGGGCAATTCAAAAGTCATGGTTTATTTTTTTTATTCTCCTAAAAATTGTGTTTGATCAGGCAAGGTTACAGTAATGTTTCCTGAACCATCCAATAACATACATTGGCAACTCAATCTTGAATTTATTCGTGGGTTTACCGCACGATCTATAAAATCTTCTTCTTTATCAGAAAGTTCTTCTATGAAATTATCGCCTTGCTCAACATATAAATGACAAGTGCTACAAGCACAAACACCACCGCAATTGTGATGTAATTCTATATGATTTTTCAGGGCAACTTCTAAAATCGATTGATCTGATTCAATGTTTTCTAGCGTAATGGGCTCCAACCCTTTTTGTTCAAATTTGAAAGTAATATTATACATATGGATTATTTCGGAATGCAAACCTACATGAAAATACCAATTCCATAAAATCAATATTGAAAACAATTTTTTTTAAACTAAATGAGTACATTGCCAACTGAAAGATCTTAACCCATTAAAATCAGCATTATGAAATTATATTTTTCGATTTTTATTCTTGGCATTTCTTTGATTGCTTGTAATGATTATAAAAATAAAGACAAGGTAAAGCCAACAGTTTTGGTAAAAAAAGATGTTCCGCTTGGCAAAAACGACACCATTACCAGAAGTGCTCCTATTATAAATATAACAGACACTACCGAAAACAGTCTATACATTCTTTGTTTTAAAGACAGCGCGATAAATACCATCAGATTGAGTGAAAAATTAGGTATCATTTATGGCCAAAAAATAGACGGCTTTTTAAAAAAATCCAAGATTAGTCCAATTGGTCCGCCAATGGCATGGTATAAAAGTCAGAAAGCGCCATTCTTTTTTGAAGCTGGAATTCCGGTTGCTAAAAAAATCGCCAAATTACCTAAAGGCGCTTACTATAAAAAGCTAGGTGGAACAAGGGTTGTCGTTGCTCATTTTCATGGGCCTTATGAAGAAACGGTACAAGCGTATCAAGCACTAAAAGAATGGCTTGCGGATGCACATAAAAAACAAAACGGAGCATCTTATGAAATTTATGTGGATGACCCTGTAGATGAAAAGGGGAATGTAAAGGATCCGTATAAAGTTCAAACAGATATTGTGATTCCTTATAAGTAGAACGAGGAAATCTGTTTTGTAAAATACGTATACATTTCCTTCAAATCAGGATAGTTTTCCAATAAATTTTTATGCTGTTCAATGGTATCAGAATCATTTCTAATTGCAGGACCCGTTTGAACATCATTGGGGTGAACGAATTTTAATCGATTGGCTGTTTCAAAAATAAGTGGCTTCAACAAATCAAATTCCAATTGCTCCTTTTTACAATAGTGGGCGGCCATTGTATATAAATGATTGGTGAAATTATTTACCATAACCGCCGAAAGATGAAGTTTCAGACGCATTTCATCATTGGCTATTGCAACTTGACTAGAAATTTTTTGAGCAATTTGCATAATCATTTCAACCACTTCTTGATTATTGCCATCAACTAAAAATGGGATTTCGGGAATGACATCAATTTCTTTTCTCAAACTTTGAAGGGGATATAAAACGCCAAATTGATTGCTCACATTTTCTAACACCTTTATAGAAACAGAACCAGCGGTATGTAATATCAGTTTGTTGTTTTTAGGAATGTAATTAACTACTTCTTGAATTCCTTTATCGGAAACAGCAATTAAATAAATATCCGCAGTATCATCTATTGGTGATGAAAAATCTGATGCAACACAATTTAGATCATTTGCTAAAGTTTCGGCATGCTTTATATTTCTACTGATTACTTGGTTTATGTGAAAACCATTTCCTTTAAGCAACTTGCCCAATACGGTAGCGGTGTTTCCAGAGCCAATAATTACAACCTGCATGCGAAATAAATTAAAATTTAAAATTTAGAAATCAAAAAAACAAATGAACAAATCGATGAAAAACTACGTTCGTGAAAAAACACATTTTTTTTGTTGAAAAAACATTTTACTTAAAAATCAGTAAAAATCATTTAACTCAAAAATCATTTAAAACCAAATCAGCATTGCATTACACGCTATTTAAAACAAATTTAAGCCACCGTACAACAAGATTGAATTCTAATAAATTTGATGTTTCCAATTGGATAGTTTCAGATAATTTATTTTGTATTTTCAAATTTAATCTAATATTGCATCAGAAATTGTGATTTATTTTAAGCAATTTTAAAAACAAACAAAGCATTTTTATACATATATATTATGGCAAAAAACCTATTAATTGTGGAGTCACCGGCTAAAGCGAAAACCATCGAAGCCATTTTAGGGAAGGATTTTGAGGTAAAAAGTTGTTATGGTCACATTCGTGATTTGGAAAAAAACGATATGGGCATTGATATCAACAATCACTTTTTGCCCAAATATATCATTCCTGATGAAAAGGAACGGGTAGTCAGAGAATTGAGGGCAATTGCCAAAAAATCGGATGAGGTTTGGTTGGCTTCCGATGAGGACCGCGAAGGTGAAAGCATCAGCTGGCATTTAGCGGAAGTTTTAAATTTGGATCCTGCAACTACAAAACGTATCGTTTTTCATGAGATTACAAAACCTGCCATTCAAAAAGCGGTTCAAAATCCAAGATTAATCAACATGGATTTGGTAAATGCCCAACAAGCCAGACGTGTGTTGGATCGTATTGTTGGTTTTGAATTGAGCCCAGTTTTATGGCGTAAAATTGGTCAAAAAGGTGGATTAAGTGCTGGTCGTGTTCAAAGCGTTGCGGTAAAATTAATCGTTGAAAAAGAAAGAGAAATCAATCATTTCAACGCCGTTGCCAGTTTTAAAATTGAAGCGTCTTTATCTGCAACAGACTTAAATAATAAAACCGTAGCATTTAAAGCAGAAGGTGGCAAATACACCGAATCTGATGATGCAGAAAAATTCTTGAACTCTTGTATTGGTGCTAATTATACCGTAAGCGATATTCAGGTTAGACCTGGCAAACGCACTCCTGCGCCACCATTTACTACGTCTACCTTACAACAAGAAGCCAGTAGAAAGTTGGGCTATGGCGTAAGTAAAACCATGTTGCTTGCACAGAAATTATACGAAAGCGGTAAGATTACATACATGAGAACCGATAGCGTTAATTTAAGTGATACCGCGATGGATGGCATTACTGCTGAAATCAATAAAAGTTATGGTGGCAAATATCTTCAAGTAAGAAAATACAAAAACAAAAATGAGAGTGCGCAAGAAGCGCATGAGGCCATTCGTCCTACTTATATGGAAAACCATACTGTAAACGACCCCGAACTAAACAGACTTTACGAACTTATTTGGAAAAGAACCATCGCTTCTCAAATGAGTGATGCAGAATTTGAAAAAACTACGGCTAAAATAAATATCAGTACAAACAATCAACAACTAACTGCAACAGGTGAAGTGTTGAAATTTGATGGTTTCTTAAAAGTATATTTAGAAAGCACCGATGATGAAGAAACAGAATCGGAAGAAGGCGAAAGTCGCTTACCAAATTTAACGGTGAATCAAAATTTGGCATTCAACCAAATGACGGCAACAGAAAAATACACCAAACATTCCGCACGTTACACAGAAGCATCTCTAGTTAAAAAAATGGAAGAATTGGGAATTGGTCGCCCAAGTACTTATGCACCAACGATTTCAACGATTATAAAAAGAACCTACGTTGAGAAAAAAGATAAGGACGCTGTTAAAAGAAACTTCAGAATTATCAAGTTAAAGAATGATAAAATAGAAAAGGTAACCGAACAAGAAAATACAGGTGCTGAAAAATCAAAACTATTCCCAACGGATTTAGGTTTGGTGGTAACTGATTTCTTAAGCCAGCATTTCAAAAATGTAATGGATTATTCTTTTACGGCCAATATCGAAAAAGAATTTGATGATATCGCAGCAGGAAAAATCATTTGGAATAAAATGGTGGAAAACTTCTACACTCCTTTTCACACGGGCGTTTCGCATACATTAGAAACAGCTGAACGTGCTGTTGGCGAGCGTATGTTGGGTGTTACAGAAGAAGGTAAACCAATGATTGCCCGCATGGGTAGATATGGCCCTATGGTACAAATTGGCGCACAAACCGATGAAGAAAAGCCACGCTTTGCCAAATTAAAAGCAAGCCAAAGTATAGAAACCATCACATTTGAAGAAGCCATTGACTTGTTTAAATTGCCGCTTACACTCGGCGAACACGAAGGCATGGAAGTCTCTGTAAATATTGGAAGATTTGGTCCTTATGTAAAATGGGGCGAGCAATTTGTATCCATTCCAAAAGGAGAAGAGCCAACAAGTGTTGATATGGCTAGAGCCATTGAAATCATTCATGCAAAGCAAGTAGAAGATGCACCAATAGGATTTTATGATGAAAAGCCCATCACCAAAGGGAAAGGCAGATTCGGCCCGTTTATAAAATGGAACGATTTATTCATTAATATTCCAAGGGCATATAATTTTGATATCCTTACTCAACAAGATTGTAACGAGCTAATTGAAAAGAAAATTGAAAAAGAATCCAATCGTTTTATTCAACAATGGCCAGAAGAAAAAATTGCGCTTGAAAACGGCAGATGGGGCGCATTCATTCGTTTTGGCAAGAAAATGCTGAAACTCACTGGACAAGGGGCAAATGGAAAATATTCACCAGAAGAGCTTGCGGTTATTGATTTAGAAACGGTAAAAAAAATGATTCTTCAGCAAGAGCCAAAAGCATTTGATAAAAAAGCACCTGCTAAGAAAAAGGCTGCGGTTAAAAAAGCAGCACCCAAAAAGAAATAATAATGACTAATTGATGTTTATTTAATGTTGGCTAATTTATATTGCTACATTTAAAACTTAAGTTTGCTAAAAATTTTGTTTTTTGGATAAAAAATGAACACCCTTTAAAACCCAAACTTCCATTTGGTACAATTTTTTAAAATAGTAGATCATCAAACCATTGCCATTGATAAACCATCAGATGGTACTTGGGTGAACGTTTTGCCTCCACTTCGTCAGGAAGAATTTTCGGAGTTGAGCGAGGAGTTGGACATTCCCATAGATTTTTTAAAGGATTCATTGGATATTGATGAAAGAAGCCGGTATGAGCTATCCGACAACGTAAAATTGATTGTCATCAAAACCCCAACAGAAAACAATTCGTTTAATGAAAGTGATGCCTTTTATATAACTATTCCGATTTGTATCATTTTAACACAAGGACAAATTGTTACAGTAAATTCATTTGAAAACGAAGCCATAAAGAAATTCTTAAACAGTTTTCAAAACCGCCATCCTGATAAAAAAAATATGATGGCATTGAAGGTATTTGAAAAAATAACCATGAATTTTCAGGAATATCTAAAAGAGATCAATCACCGTAGAAATATCCTTGAACAGAAATTATACGATGCCAATAGAAATGAGGAATTGCTCCAATTGATGCGTATTCAAAAGAGTTTGGTATATTTCGTAACAGCACTTAGAAGCAACGAGTTGTTGATGATGAAAATGGCACGTACCGATTTCTTAGGACTGAACGAAGATGAAAAAGATTTTTTAGATGATTTAATTATTGAAACCTCTCAGGCGTTGGAAACCGCGCATACGTATACAAACATCCTAAGTAGCTCCTTAGATGCATTTGCAAGCATCATTAGCAACAATCAGAATGAGGTCTTGAAAAGATTAACCACATTGACCATCTTTTTAAGTATTCCGGTTTTGATTGCCAGTATTTATGGCATGAATGTACCACTACCCTTTCAGCATTCGCCATATGCATTTTGGATTCCAGTAATGATTTGTTTTTTCATACTTGGATTTGCCTTATTTAATTATGTACGTAGAATAAAAAAATAGCCATGTTCAATGTCAGGGTTTATGGTTTGTTAATCAACAATAATCAAGAAATTTTGGTTAGCGATGAGTTAATCAAAGGGAAATATTACACAAAATTTTGCGGTGGCGGTTTAGAATTTGGAGAAGGCACCCACGATTGTGTCATTCGAGAATTTAAAGAAGAAATGGATCTTAGCATCGAAGTGGTTGAGCATTTATATACCACCGATTATTACCAACCAAGTTTGTTCAACCCTGCACACCAAATGATCTCTATTTATTACATTGTTCGCGCATTGGAGCCCATCAAAATCAAATTAAAAGAAACTGCTTTTGACTTTGATGAAACGCAATTAAAAAAACATGCCGAAACCGGACAAACGGAAAGTTTTCGATTTGTACCAGAACATTTATTTTCACCCGATTTATTGAGTTTACCCATAGATAAAATTGCAGCAAAAGTTTTTAAAGAAAAAATAGCCTCGATATTCAAATAACAAACCGTTGAAACGGTTATGAGGCAATCATTTCTCTTGCCCACGGTTTAAATCGTGGGTTGTAAAAAAAACAGCCCCTAAAAAAAGCCAACCGGTTGAACGATTGGCTTTCAAAAAATCATTAAGTTGTTTATTAAACTATCCCCACAAAGATGTTGGATAAACTTTATTTTCAATCAATGCATCTAAACTTGCTTTTACACTTGGTGCATCTTCTTTATAAGTAACGCCAAACCATTGAGATGTGGTGGGTATTACTTTAATTGAATTTGATGCATCTTGAATAAAGGCATCTGCAACAATAGGAATGAAAAACTCCGCTTTAATATTTTCTTTGTTTTGAGGAACGAATGCTTCAAATAGTATTTTAGATGATTCAAATACATTTGGATGGAAGCACCAGAAATTCATTGACACGCTTGAATTTCCAGGAACTTCAATTTCATTTCCTTCTTCTTCAAACAACACTTTACCAGAATCAGCTTTATAAATTTTGGTTCTTTCTTTGATAGAAATTAAATTTTGTTCCGCATCTACTTCACATACCCCTCTACTAACGGTTCCATTTTCACTTAATGTTTTATCCAATTGATAACCAATAATCGCATAGGTGTTTCCATCGCAATTTTGGGTTAAAAATTCAGCTGCTTTTACAAATGCATCCTCCCCATAGTAATCATCCGCGTTAATAACAGCAAATGGCTCTTTAACCGCATCCATCGCACATAATACCGCATGCCCAGTTCCCCAAGGCTTTGTTCTTTCCGCAGGAACATCTGCTTCATTAACAAAAGCATTCATTTCTTGAAAAACATAATCCACTTCAATTTTACCGATTAGTTTATTACCGAAGTTTTGTTTGAAATTTTCTGCAAAATCTTTTCTAATGATAAATACAACTTTTCCAAAACCTGCTTTTATCGCATCATAAATGGAATAATCCATGATGGTTTCACCTGACGGACCAAAGCCTTCTGTTTGTTTCATACTGCCGTATCTGCTTGCCATCCCTGCTGCTAATATTAATAATGTAGGTTTCATTTTTTTAATTTTTTACTAATGTTTAATTCTATTTGATAATCGTAACAAATAGTTTTAGTTAATTGATTTTTTTAAACGTTAAATTCCGTTTACTTTTAATTTTTGCGAAATTACTAAAATCAATTGTATTCATATAAAATGAATTTAAAATTATTTGACATAAAATTTGATGTGGTAAAAAACCAACTATTGGAAAATCTACAAATTGAGTGGCATATTGCTCGACTCGATTTGATTCATCCCATAGTATCTGGCAATAAATTATTCAAACTTTATTATTATGTAGAAGATGCTTTAGCTGCAAAAAAAAACACATTGGTTACCATGGGGGGGGCGTACTCTAATCATTTAGCAGCATCTGCTTATTTTGCACATATCAACGGTTTAAAAAGCATTGGTTTGGTTAGAGGGGAAAAGGCTGTTCATTTATCACACACTTTAAAACATTGTGAAGCGTGGGGTATGCAATTAAAATATTTTTCTCGTGAAGATTACACTAAAATTAATGTAGACAATATTGATCAATTTATTTCATTTGACACTGAGCATTGTTTTTTTATACCTGAAGGTGGATATGGAATCGCTGGTACAAAAGGAGCTTCTCACATTATCGATGCCATTTCTTTTTTAAACCCAGATTTTATTACCACTGCTGTAGGAACAGGATGCACTTTATCGGGTTTGCTTTACAATAAAACTTCAACAGCAAAAATCATTGCAATAACTGTGCTTAAAGGATTTCATAATTTAGAAAAAAATATGAATGATTTATTGGGAATGCAAATACAACCGTATTTTGAAGTGTTTGATGATTATCATTTTGGAGGTTACGCAAAAAAAAACGAAACACTCTTACAATTCATGAATACATTTTACGTTGAAAACAAAATACCAACTGATTTTGTGTACACCGGAAAAATGATCTATGCCATTTGGGATAAAATTAATAAAGGCTATTTCCAAAAAGGAAGTAAAATTGTTAGTTTACATACAGGTGGGTTACAAGGTAACTTATCACTACCAAATGGAACATTAGTTTTTTAATTCAAAAGCTATGGTTATATATTTGCAATACATTTTTTAAGAAAACAATTTTTTGTTTGCTCCGATATGAAAACGTTGAACTATCTATTTTTATCCTTTTTATTGTTTTGCTCAACGTTTGTTTTTGCACAAAATGTACTTCCTGATATTTCTGTAAACAATTTGAATAAAAAAGTAGTGGTGAGTTGGTTGAATGAATACAAAAAGCCGATTCAAAACATTTTCATACAACGATCATATGATAGTTTGAAAAATTTCTCTACCATTGGAACCGTGCTAAATCCTTTAAATCTCGAAAACGGGTATCCCGATTTAACGCCACCTTACGATCGAATGTTTTATAGAGTAACCATTACTTTTGAAAATGGTGAATATGAAATTGGTAAGTCCGCACGACCTTTTATTGACCCCATACAATTAGAAGATTTCGATGTTACAGCTGTTCCCAAAAAAGTAATAAACATTGAAACATCGGAATACGTTGATTCTACTGAAATTGAAATGCTTAAACCATCAGAAAAAATAAATTCGATTAAAAAATCTGATTCATTGAGGGGTATAATCAATACAGATAAATCAATTAAACCCGATTTGAAAAAATCTATTGAAACGTCATTTCCAAGTTTGCATATTTATTCCAACAAACAAAATGTGGTGGTGATTAATTTGCAAAAAACAGCAATTAAAAAATATAGTATCAAGTTTTTTGATGAAAAAGAAAAACAGGTTTTTGAAATCAAGCACATTCCTGATGATTATTTGTTTATTGAAAAATCAAATTTTATACACCCAGGATGGTTTTATTTTGAGCTTTATGAAGATGGCGTGTTGATTGAAAAGAACAAAGTTTTTTTAGCAAGGGATAAAGTAAAAAACAATTGATCAATCCTTTGTAATTAATGCTACATCAAACACTTGTTCAAATTTTTGTTTCACAATAGATTTCATTTCTTCTGGATACACTTTTCGATTGATTTCTTTTTCAACAGATGTTACATTCTTGCCTTGAATACCACATGGAATGATGTTTGAAAAATAATTCAAATCGGTATTTACATTTAATGCAAAACCATGCATTGTAATCCATCGGCTGCATCTTACACCCATCGCACAAATCTTTCTTTCCTTCCCAGGAATATCAGCATCAATCCAAACGCCAGTTTCGCCTTTACTACGTTGACCAATGATTCCAAATTCTTTGATTGATAAAATGATTACTTCTTCAATATTTCTAAGGTAAAGCCCAATATCGGTTTTAAATTTTTCTAAATCCAGAATGGGATAACCCACCAATTGACCAGCACCATGATAGGTAATATCCCCTCCTCTATTGGTTTTGAAAAATTGAATATTCTGTTGATCTAGTTCATTTTCGGATAAAAGTACATTACTAATATCCCCACTTTTACCTAAGGTATACACGTGTTCATGTTCGCAAAAAATCAAATGATGTGTAGTTGGTAATGTTGATATGTTCTGATTTGTATTTTGATTCCGCCAATTGGATTTTAGCGTAACGTTTTTTTGTAAGATGCCTTCTTGTAAATCCCAAGCAGATTTATAATCTATCATTCCCCAATCTTCAAAATGTACCTGCTGTTTCATTTGGTAGATATTAATTAAAAATTCAAAAGTAAAAATTAAAAAAATGCATTTTACTTTTAAAACTTTCGACGAACTTGTCAAGCAAGATTTTTTCACTTTTTATTTTTCACTTATCCACCCAACAAATTTACCGAACTAAATGAAAGCGGTAAAAGTAAAGAGGCATGTTCAAAAACAAAAACCTTTCCTTCCATGCCACTGATAATCAACCGGATTTTTTGATTGGTTCGATTTTCGTATTCTGAAATAGCTTGACGACACATGCCGCAAGGGGAAACAGGCTCATCACTTTGCCCTTGTGTGTTATGGTATGAAATATACAAAGATTTAATCGGCACTTCTGGAAATAAAGTTGCCGCATTCCCCAAAAGTGTTCTTTCTGCACAAACGCCTACTGGATAAGAAGCATTTTCCTGATTGGAACCTTTTACGATTTCGCCATTGTTTAAAATAGCTACAGCACCAACTTTGAATTTGCTATATGGAGCGTATGATAGGGCAGTTGCTTTTCTTGCATCAGCCATTAACTTTTTATCTTCTGTATTAAGCTCTTCAATTGATTCAAAAACCTCGTACTCAAACTGTATTAATTGTTTGTGCATAAATACTATTTTATCAAGTTAAACAAACGCTTCCATCTTGGTCCATTTTCCCAACTAAACCAGATCATTGAAGCTTTTCCTACGATATGATCTTCTGGTACGAAACCCCAATAACGACTATCCAAAGAATTATGCCTGTTGTCTCCCATCATCCAGAAATAATTCATTTTGAAGGTGTATGAGTTTGTTTTAATTCCATTGATATAAAATTCGCCATTTTTATTTTCGAATTTATTTCCTTCATAAACGGCTATACATCTTTGATAACGTATCAAATTATCTGGAGTTAAAGGAATGGTCATGCCTTTTTGAGGAACAACTAATGGTCCAAAATTATCTGCTGACCATTTATAACCTGTGCTTTTTTCACAAACTTCTGAACTGTAATAAGGGAAAATTTGTGGGTCTGGTTCCATGATGAAATCAGTCAATTTATAACCTGCTGGTAGTTTAAGTAATTTTTTTTCTTCGTTGGTAATATTTACCAATTGAACATTGGGCAAACCTAAATCCCTCAAATCGCCAATATCATCACCCATGTGTATTTTTATGCCAAATGAATTCAATAAGTCTTGGTCAATTGTAGTGTTGGCTGGAGCTTCAAGTTTATAATATCTTTCAGAGGCTGGGAAAATATCTTGAGGTTTGTTGTTGATAAAAACTTTACCATTTACAATTTTCAATTCATCTCCACCAATCGCCACACAACGTTTGATAAAGTTTTCTCGTTTATCAACAGGACGTGTAATAATGATATCACCATAATCTTGATATACACGTTCGATACCAAGTTGGCGAACGGCTTCATAATAAGTAACGCGACTACCAAAATTCACTTCATCATTAATTAAAGTATCATTTACAGGAAAGTTAAAAACGGTAACATCATTTCTTTTTACAGGTTGTGCAAACCATCTTTGGTAAGGAATTTTAATCCACTCTGAATATGATTTTCCACCGGTGATAGGCATGGTGTGGTGTACAAAAGGCATAGCAATTGGCGTGTTGGGTACACGTGGTCCGTAACTAAATTTACTAACGAATAAGAAATCGTTAACCAACAAGGTTTTTTCCATTGAAGGGGTTGGAATAGTGTACGCCTCAAAAACAAAAGTTCTAATAATTGTAGCTGCAACAATTGCGAAAAAAGCAGCATCTACCCATTCTCTTGTGCTTGATTTTTTATAATTATCAACTACTTTTTTGCCTGCAAACTTTTCATTTTTAGATAATCCTAAGTACGGAAAATATATAAATGGGAACAACACAGTTGCAGCATGATGTAAAAATCCAAAACGACCAAAATGTTCAACAAATTTTATCATTAACCAGATGGTAACGAATTGACCAATAATTGGTATAAATTGTAAATAAAACCACCATTTTTTAATTTCCATGATACTTACAATACACCAAGTATTATAAAATGGAATGAACGCTTTCCAAGGAGCAATCCCTGCTTTTTTAAACATTTCAAACAAACCATAATGCCACAAAATAGTGCTCACTAAAAAAATAATCCAGCCAATACTCATAAAATAAAATTTAATAGGGTCAAAAGTAATGCTCCGTTTTCAATTAACGATAAAACTGAAAATAATAAAATTCAAGTTAACCATTTTTAACAATTTCAAAATGAATTAAATACTTGCAGGAAAAACAAAATTATACACATCGTTAACGGTTATTATTTTATCAGATAAAATAACCAACCGCTCAACAACATTTCTTAGTTCTCTAATGTTACCAGTCCAGTTATGTTGAACTAAAGCATCAACTGCCATTGGGTCGATATCTTTTTTTGATTGACCATATTCTGTAGCAATTTGTGTCAGGAAATGTTCAATGAGTGAAGGAATATCATCACGTCTATCGTTAAGCGAAGGAACGTGAATCATGATAACACCAAGTCTGTGGTATAAATCGAGGCGAAAGTTTTTGTTTTCCACTTCGGTTAGTAGATTTTTGTTGGTTGCGGCAACTACCCTAACATCTACATTGATGTCTTTATCGGCACCAACTCTGGTGATTTTACCTTCTTGTAAAGCCCTTAACACTTTGGCTTGAGCGCTTAAACTCATATCACCAATTTCATCCAAAAATAAAGTGCCGCCATTGGCTTGTTCAAATTTACCAATGCGTTGTTTAATGGCGGAAGTAAAAGCCCCTTTTTCGTGTCCAAACAATTCGCTTTCTATAAGTTCGCTGGGAATAGCAGCACAATTCACTTCTACAATTTGTGCATTATTGCGGTTGCTTTTTTCATGAATCCATCTGGCAACAAGTTCTTTACCTGATCCATTTTCGCCGGTTATGAGCACGCGTGCATCAGTTTTAGCTACTTTTTCAATGGTGTCTTTGATTTTAGTAATGGCATCTGAATGTCCAATAATTTCTTGAATATTATTGGCGCGTTTTTTAAGAATTTTAGTTTCAACAACAAGTGCCTTTTTTTCAGATGCGTTACGAAGGGTAATGAGCAATCGGTTTAAATCAGGTGGTTTGCTAATGTAATCGTAAGCGCCTTTTTTAACCGCTTCAACAGCCGTGTCGATGTTTCCATGTCCACTGATAATAATAATCGGTACATCAGAATTAAGGTTTCGAGCTTTTTCTAAAAATTCGATGCCATCCATTTTGGGCATTTTAATATCGCACAAAACGACGTCGTATAATTTATCTGCAAATTTTTGAAAGCCTTCTTCACCATCAGCGGCTTCATCAATTTTATGTCCTTCAAAAGTGAGGATTTCCGAAAGTGTTTTCCGGATTGCTTTTTCATCGTCGATAATTAAAATATTGGCCATGGGTACTATTTTTTATAGATATGAATTTATAAATAAAAATAACCAATTAATGTGTAAAAAAACGATGATTAAAAAAGGAATTAATGATTTTGAAATTTGGGATGATGAAATTACATTTGCACGCAATCGATTCGGGACGTAGCGCAGCCCGGTAGCGCACACGTCTGGGGGGCGTGTGGTCGCTGGTTCAAATCCAGTCGTCCCGACAATGTTGTTTTATAATACAACAGACAAAAAGCAGATCATTATGGTCTGCTTTTTTAATTTTTATAATTCTACATTCAATTTCAAATGCCCTCCAAATCCCTCACGAATAATTCTCATTAAAGTTGACAATCTTATATCGGATGCATCATTTTCAATTCTTGAAATGTATGTTTTTGTAGTACCACATTTTTCAGCTAATTGATCTTGAGTCATTCCAGATTCTTTTCTTAATTCCTGCAACATAACCCCCAATTTAAAAGCTTCAAAACCTTCTTCATATTGCTCGCGGGATTTAGTGCCTTTTTTCCCATATTGTAAATCCAAATGATCAGCAAATGATGTTAAGTTATCTTTTGTATTCTTTTTCATAAAAATCTATTTTTTTTGTTCTTCAAAATATTCTTTCATCAATTTCTCGGCTAATTGAATTTCATTCGGAGGAGTTTTCTGCGATTTCTTTTGGAATCCATTTAATAATATTACAAGCTTCCCATTATCGAAACAGCAAAAAACACGAAAGATATTTGTTCCAACTTCAACACGAATTTCATACAACCCTTTTGTAGATGTAAGATGTTTAAAATATTTTTCAGGAACCTTTTCTATAGTTGCTATTAACTGCAAAGTCCAGTTAAACTTCTTTTTGGTTTCAGGATTTAATTTTTCAAAAAAATCCAGATAATAATTTTTATAATAAAATATGTTCCTGATAATTTTATTGTCCACGATACAAAGTTAGCTAATTAGATAACAAAAGCAAATTATTTTTTGGACTTAAAATTGATTGTACATCCTCCAAAAAGTTCGAACTCCCGGTAATCGTCCCGACAAAAAAGAAAAAAACCTCTGCATTTTTGCTGAGGTTTTTTCGTATTTAATGAATTTAAGACATAAGATTAAGAATCTTAAAATTGGAATTAAAAAAGTTAATCTTAGTATGTTGACAGTTATGATAATTGCAAAGCTCTTGGTAACATCAACAAAAACGGAACACATCTGTTCCAATAAAGCACATAATAATTAAAGCCAAGGGCAATATTTTGATAATATTCAGGACGATTATCCCAATAATATTTTTCAGAATTTATTGACCAAGCAACAACCCCAAGCTTAGATACTAAAAACCATTTTTCTAATAATCTAGCAGAGCGGCCATTGCCATCATTAAACGGGTGTATCATAGCTAGCCACAAATGTATCATAGAAGCGAAATAAAAAATTTCCTTATGACTTAGCTCTCTTTTCAAAAGTTCATCAATGTCATCAAATAATTTATCAAATTCTTCCTTTAAAAATTCAGGTTCTACTGCTAAATATACCGGATTTAACGTTTTTGAATCTCTTACTCCCACTTTTTCTTTTCTCAAGGCACCTCTTTCTTTTGATGGTAGAAGAGTTTTGGACAAAATAGCATGGGCTTTTAAAAAACTTGTTCTATTTAATTTATTTTCTGAGGCAAATTTATAAGCATCCATGAGTGATTCAATTTCTTGAACTTCTTTTTTCTTAGGAGATGTTACCTTTCCTCTATTTCTGAAAAAACTGTTCGCATCTAAAGTATTACCCTCAATCTTAGATTAATAGAGTGATGAAGAAATGATATAATATTCAAAATCTTCAAGTGAAAATTGTGTCTTGGTTTTAAATTTATTAGCTACATCAAACCAGTCAACTTTTACCTTAGTTGAATATTCATTTAAATATGCAGAAGAAACTAATTTTAAATGTTTTCCCATAATTGTAATATATAAATAATATTGGAATAAATAATTTACTAAATAAATTATCAAATATTATGCCAATTAATTTAGTAATTTACAAAATGCAAAATTGACATAATTTCTCCCAAAAAGTTCGAACTCCCGGTAATCATCCCGACAAGAAAAACCATCAATAATAGTTGATTGCTTTTTCTATTAACCCAATGAATTCTTCCCATTGATAAACAGCATCTGATAAAGCAAAAAGAATTGCGTTATCATTGACAATTGTGAGAGATGAGATAAAATCTATTACAATTATAAATCCGCAAATTTCTATTACTATTTTATCATTTGAAATCCATTACCGTATTCACTTGATAAATTGATTTATGTGGTTGGATAGAGACACCCAACTTATTATATTTAGCAGAAAGACAAACTTTTCTATGTCCTGGTGGATTTATTCCTTTATCAACAAGTAAGTCCATAAGTATATCAAATGCATTATTACTGCCGTATTCACAACACTCACCAAAAAAGTCATCCGTACAATTACTAATATTCCTATCGTGCCCTAAATAACCTTTAATTCCAGATTGAATGGCATGGCACCTTGCACTTTCAAATGCACTATAATCGGGTATAAATGGCGTGGAATCTGGCATTAATTTTTTGACGTCAGTAATAAGGGTATAATAATTGGGACATTTCCAAATGCTTGTAACTTCAGGGTTTAGCAAAACAGTTTTTAGAAATAATTGAGGATCTAACCTGATCATATTTAAAACCCATATCACTTTTTTTTCTTCCTCATTTAGGTAATCATTTCCTTCAATTGGTTTACACGATTTGAATTTTTTATCATTCCACTTATTCGAATATTTTGCAAGCGGATTGACAAAGGAATCTACATCATTTGTTTTTTTTAACTTGACATCGTAAATATTGGTAACACAGAAAGCGAATGATACATTATTAATTAATACTAAAGAGACGAATAGAATGCGATTGTAGATTTTCATAAAATTAAGTTTTAAGTAAATAAATATCAACCAGTTTAAATGAGCCGTATTTAACCTTCGATGAAACTAAAAACTAAATTTCAAAAAAATGAAAATGCAATGTTAAACAGCTGAAAAAGAAAACGTTAATTAAATTCAATATGATTCAATCTATTCATCACTTTGCAACTTTGAAGACTACTCATATTTGAGGCTATAAAATATTAAACATTTGTTTCAAATTCTAAAAAAATAATTAGATTAAAATCGCTTAAACTATTGATAGATAAGTATTACATGAAAAAATTGTTCTAAAATCATTTACATTAAAAAGTTATTCTCGCAAACTTATTTCGGAGAATAAAAACCTTTATTTAATAAAAAATAGACTTAAAATTTACAGATGAATAAAGCAATGTTCACCATAAATTTAAAAGCCTATTCCTTAATTATTTTTATTGTTGAATTAAAATCCTATCAACAATCATTTTAAATATTCCTCAATTACAATTTTCTTCTGCTTCATCATTACTTCCCATGCGTTAGGCTTGCTCATCAATTCACCTAAATTTTTAGGAATCACTTGCCAACGAAGTCCATGCTTATCAATACACCAGCCACATTGAACCTCTTTACCTTCTTGAGTAAAATAATTCCAGTATTTGTCTATTTCTTGTTGATCATCACAA